>Ga0070727_10001878_pt1 | contig 21169 bp, 23 predicted proteins | sample tdAd472_FD_66722 | JGI IMG/M metagenome (GOLD analysis project Ga0070727, IMG submission 66722) | Marine sediment microbial communities from the Atlantic coast under amendment with organic carbon and nitrate - tdAd47.2 | ecosystem: Environmental > Aquatic > Marine > Coastal > Sediment | place...
GCCGGCGGCGTCGGCCTGATCGCCTGCCAGTGGCTCAACCATCTGGGGGTGACCGTCATCGGCACCGTCGGCAGCGAGGAAAAGGCCGAGCTGGCCCGCGCCCATGGCTGCCACCACACAATCAACTACAACGAAGAGGATTTCGTCGAACGGGTGCAGGAGATCACCGACGGCGCGGGCGTGCCCGTGGTCTATGACAGCGTCGGCAAGGACACGCTGCGCGGCTCGATGAAGTGCCTGCAGCGGCGGGGCTACCTGATCACCTTCGGCAACGCGTCGGGTGCGCCCGATCCGGTGGCGCCGGGCGAGCTTTCAGAGCATGGTTCGATCTATCTGGCCCGGCCGATGCTGTTTGATTTCACTGCCGAGCGCGACGAGCTGCTGGCCTGTGCGGGCGACCTGTTCGACGTGGTGTCATCGGGTACGGTGAAGATCGAGATCAACCAGCGCTACCCCCTGTCGGAGACGGTCCAGGCGCATATCGACCTGGTCGGCCGCAGGACCACGGGCTCAACGATTTTGATGGCATAAGGAAAATACCTTGAACAAATTGCGCAATTCCAAATCCCCGGACATTCGGCCGCTCCGAATCTTCGCGCTAAGCCTGTTTCTGATCGCCGCCTCAGTATCCTGGCCAGGCACGCTGCAGGCGCAGAACCGCACCGCCGCTCAGGTCGCAACCGAGCTGATCAGGGACATGGGATTGAAGGTCACGCCCGCCGCGAACGCATCGCCGGAGTATGCCGCCATGATCGAGCAGCATATGGAGAAGTTCGACATGACAGGGCAGATCGCCGACCTTATGACATCGATCCATTCCCAGCGGGAGCTGGTCCTCTGGCAGAAGATGTTCAAAGACCCTGTGGGGCGGTCGCTTCTGCAGAAACTCAGCGGCCAGACCATGCCGCAGCTGTTCCAACTGATCCAGCAGGAGACGCGCCGCGCCATCAAATGCACACCGCTGAACGTTCGGACAGAGGGCGATCGCGCGGTCGGCACGTTCACGCCCGAAGAGCGGCGTACCAACTGCTGACCCTGGCGCAGGGGGCCCATATTCGTCACATGCACGCTTGATCCGCGCATCCGTTACGCCATCCTTCGAGACAGGCCTTCGGCCCTCCTCAGGATGAGGTCTCCGCCTGCAGCTAGCACTCCGTAGAGATCGCACCCGATCACTCGGGCATGCCGTCCATATCCACCGGGGCATAAAAGCCACCAACCGGGGCTGCATCCACGCGGGCGAAAAATTCGGGATGGGTGGCAAGCCCGCGCGGATTTTTCGCGGCCGTCTGGCGCCAGATCGACCAGGAGCCCGGGTGTAGCTCCCGGGCACGTTCGACCGGCGCTGCGGCTTCGTCGGCCCGACCCCGGCGCAACAACGCCTGGGCGAGGCGGAAATGAACATGCGCCTCTTCGATGTTCGCATCCGGCAGCGCCACGCGGGCGCGGGCCTGTGCCGGATCAAGGACGTGGCGGCTCGACGATCCGTTCTCGGCCCAGTCCTGAAGGGCGGCGAGATAGGTGTTCCGGATAGCATCGTTCTTCGCCACGGCTTCGGGCGCCATCGCGCCGGTCTCGCGGTCCAGCCCGTGGCGGAAATTCTCGCCCATACCCGCCGTCTCGACAGGGCGGACGACGCGTCCGTCCTCATCGATCCAGACGGCCTGGGGCACGTTCACCATATTGAACAACCCGGCGACGACATGGTCGCGGTCGATCAGGCTGGGATGGGCCGGTTCGGCGTCTTCGATGAAGGGCCGCGCGGCCTCGGGATCGGCATCCATCGCCACGGTGATGACTGTCAGGCCCTGGTCACCGAGTTTCTCATGCAGTGCCTGCCACACGGGCAGGTCGTAGCGGCAGCCTCACCAGGACGCCCAGGTGACCAGATATATCTTCCTGCCGCGATAGTCGGACAGGCGGTGGGGCTTGCCGTCCAGATCGGGGAGCGCGAAGTCCGGCGCGTCGAGGGACAGCAGCGCGTCCGCCCGTTCGCGCGCATTGGCGCCGAAGACCCAGAGATCGCCCGTCTCGGACCGCGCCCAGGGCCGTTCCGTCAGGCGCCAGAAGGCGGTGATGTTGACATGGTCGCCGCGCCGGAAGGCGTCCTCGCGGCCACGCGGGACGGGGACGCACAATTCGTCCCGGCACAGGCCCTCGGGTTTGAGAGTCCAGCCGACCGCCTGCGGCAGAGTTTCCGCCGGCAGCCAGAGGTCGTCGCCCGCCACCCGCGCGCCGGCGATCAGCTGCTCGCCGGTCTCGGCAGCGATCGTGGCGGTCGTCTCTGCATATCCATCGTTCATTCTGGGTCTCCGCGCACCGGGCCGTCCCCTCCCGGAGGGCGTCGTCGTAGCCATGTGAGACTATCCGTCGAGCAGGGTGCGATTCAACCAGTCGGCGACCAGTGCGGTGATCGCGTCCTCGCGGTCGTTGTAATAATGATCGCAATCCTCGACGATCTCGACATCGCACAACCCGCCGGACGCAGCGGCGAAATCCTCAGCCGGGTAGGATGCGGGTATCTCCTGATCGCCACGAATATACAGGGTCGGGCATTTGATCTTCGGCGCGGTTTCGACCGTGTCGGGCATCGTGGTCAGGCGATCAAGGTAGCTGCGCGCCGTGAGGACATACCACCAGCCGGGTACGAGCATCAGCTCATCGGCGCGGCCCTCGGCGACCATCGCCTCGGCCTGGGCGCGGAACTCCTCCGTACGCGCGCCGCCCAACAGACCCGTCGTGGGAGCCAGGGACGCCTGAACGTTACCGCCCGCATGGGCCGAGAGGAGCACGAGCGCAGGGGTTTCGGGGTGACGTACGACATGCTGCACCCCTAAAAAACCGCCATTGCTGTGCCCGATGACGACCGGGGCATCGGCCCCGGTCACGGATCCGCGTGCGTCCGCAACCCAGCGCGCGGCGAACTCATTGTCGGCGATCGCCTCCGCGGTGGTCTGGAACGCCGCCCCCTCCACCGCTCGGCTGTTGCGGTTGGACAGGATGTCGTGGCCGCGCCGGTTGAAAGCCAGGCAGGCGAATCCGAGATCTGTCAGTGCCGGCGGCAGAAACCGCGGTGCACCGACGTAGAAATTCATGGTGTTGCCGTGGAACAGCAGGATGGTGCCGGCGGTTGCGCCCCCGTCGGGTTCGTACCAGGCGCCATCGAGAGGCTGCGCGGTATCGGTGTTGATTGTGACGAGTTCTGTAATCATGAGGCGCACGCGTGGGCAGGATGTTGGGAAACCGGTTCCCGGACAGGCCGAGAGCGGGCCCGGGGCCCGCCCTCAACGTGATGTTTGCGTGCGGCGGGGGCCGCCGCGCGGCTACTGGTTCATCGTGTCGTAGAAGTCGTTGTTGTTCTTCGTCGACTTCATCTTGCCGAGGAGGAACTCCATACCGTCCACGACCCCCATGGGGTTGAGGATGCGCCGCAGCACCCACATCTTCGACAGGGCATCCTTGTCGACCAGCAGCTCTTCCTTTCGCGTGCCCGACTTGGTGATGTCGATCGACGGCCAGACGCGCTTGTCCGACAGCTTGCGGTCGAGGACGATTTCCGAGTTACCGGTGCCCTTGAACTCTTCGAAGATGACCTCGTCCATGCGCGAGCCGGTCTCGATCAGCGCGGTCGAGATGATCGTCAGCGAGCCGCCCTCCTCAATGTTTCGGGCCGCACCGAAGAAACGCTTCGGGCGCTGCAGCGCATTGGCGTCGACGCCGCCGGTCAGCACCTTGCCCGAGGACGGGACCACGGTGTTGTAGGCGCGGGCCAGGCGGGTGATCGAATCCAGCAGGATGACCACGTCGCGCTTGTGTTCGACCAGGCGCTTGGCCTTGGCGATCACCATCTCGGCGACCTGCACATGGCGCGAGGCCGGCTCGTCGAATGTGGAAGATATCACCTCGCCGCGCACAGTGCGCTGCATGTCGGTCACCTCCTCGGGCCGCTCGTCGATCAGCAGCACGATCAGATAGATCTCCGGATGATTGGCCATGATCGCCTTGGCGATATTCTGCATCATCACGGTCTTGCCTGTTCGCGGCGGGGCCACCAGCAGGGCGCGCTGGCCCATGCCCAGGGGTGCGACCATGTCGATGACGCGGCACGAGGGATCCTTCATCTCGGGATCGTCGATCTCCAGCTGGATTTTCCGCTCGGGATAGAGCGGGGTCAGATTGTCGAAATTGACCCGGTGTTTGGTGTGGTCCACGTCATCGAAGTTCACCTGGGCGACCTTGACCAGCGCGAAGTAGCGCTCGCCGTCCTTGGGCGAGCGAATTTCGCCCTCGACCGTGTCGCCCGTGCGCAACGCGAAGCGGCGCACCTGGCTGGGTGAGACATAGATATCGTCGGGACCCGGCAGGAAGTTTGATTCCGGCGAGCGCAGGAAGCCGAAGCCGTCCTGCAGCACCTCGAGCACGCCGATGCCGGTGATCGGCACTTCGTCCTCAGCCAGTTCCTTGAGGATCGCGAACATCATGTCCTGGGTGCGCAGGTTGCTCGCACCCTCGATCTCGAGTTCCTCGGCAAAGGCGAGGAGATCGGCTGCGGATTTGTCTTTCAGGTCTTGGAGTTTCATTGCTTCCATGGGGAGGCCAGTTCTGTTTGGAAAATGCGACGCGCCCTATCGGCTGGGAACCGAATTTTCGGGGGCGTTGGAATGTGTCAGCGGAAGTTCGTGGTCGCCGACGGGAAACGCCGGAAGAAAACGACTTATGCGGAAGGGTGCGCGCGGTGAGGACTGTCTTGTGCGCGCCGTTATTACGCACTTAGTGAGCGCGCTGCGTCAAGTCAATCCTTGTGACGGAAATGCGGCAAACGAAATACGCAAACGGTCCCTCAAAATGGCCGGGCGATGATCATCACGACGATCACAATCATCAGGAGCGTCGGCACTTCGTTGGCGAGCCGGTAGGTTTTTGCGGGCCGGGTGTTGGCGTCGGCGGCGAAATCCTTCATCCATTTCGCAAACACATGATGGGCCACCGTCATGCCCGCGATCGCGGCGAGCTTGATCCAGATCCAGCCTGCGCCCCAATCCACGATCCCGGGCGTGCCCAGCATCAGGCCGCCGAAGACGAACGCCGCGATCATCGCCGGATTCATGATCGCGCGCAGCAGGCGCCGCTCCATGATCTTGAAGGTCTCGGACTTGTCGGACCCCACCTCCGCATCGGCGTGATAGACGAACAGACGCGGCAGATAGAGCATCCCCGCCATCCAGGAGATCACGGCGATCACGTGGAGCGACTTGAACCAGGGATAGGCCGCAACGAGGAAATCACCCATGGTTCATCATCCGATTTATGCCGCGGCCTCTGAGACAGGACATTTCGACCATTCGGCCGCGCAGACGCGGCCGCCGTTTGCATTCTCCGCGCCGCTGCAGATATCACAGCCCGCCGCGATGTTGCCGCGCACCAGGTCCGCCAGTCCGGCGATGAATTTCGGGGCGGTACCCACGGTCGGCACACGAATATAGTCCCGCACGCCCGCCTTCTCGGCCAGGTCGCGATACTCGATATCGAGTTCGACCAGAGTTTCGGAATGTTCCGACACGAACGCGATCGGCACCACGATCACGGATTTTCCGTCCGCCCCGGCGCGCGTGATCTCATCATCGGTCGACGGCCCGATCCATTCCAACGGACCGACCCGGCTCTGGTAACAGCACAGCCAATCGAGTTCCTGTCCAAGCGTTTTCATCACCGCGGCGGCTGTTTGCTCGACCTGGGACTGATAGGGATCGCCGCCCTCGACAATCTGTTTGGGCAGCCCGTGGGCGGAGAACAGCACCCGGAAACTGCCGGCATCTCCTGACACCCCGGCGACGGCGGCGGCCAAAGATTCCGCGACGGACCCGACGAACCCCGAATCCGTGGGGTAGCAGCACAGCGCCGTGACGGGGATCGTAAGCCTGCGTTTGCGCGCCGCGCGCTCCCAGACCCGCATCATCGATCCCACCGTCGTGGTCGAGAATTGCGGATAGAGCGGCAGCAGAACAATCCGCTCAGGCGCGCTCGCCATGACCTCGTCCATGACCGCGTCACACATGGGGTGCCAGTAGCGCATGGCGACAAAACATTTGTAGTCACCATCCCCACTATTCAGCGCGGTTTCGAGCGCATCGGCCTGGGCGCGTGTGTTGGCGAGCAGGGGCGAACCCCCGCCGATATGGGCGTAGATCTCCTGCGCAACCGGCGCCCGTCGGCGCGAAATCATCTGGGCCAGCAACCAGCGGATCGGTGCCGGCGCGCCGATGATCATCGGATCGTTGAACAGGTTGAACAGGAACGGCCGAACGTCGTCGGGACCATCGGGACCGCCGAGATTGTAGAGAATGACGGCGGTTGTCATCGGCCCGGCGTCCATTCACGAATGATTTCAGCAAGCCGTTCGACATGGGAATACGGCGTATCCTTGTGGATGCCGTGGGCCAGATTGAACACGAACGGACCCGCACCCAGCGCGTCCAGGATTTCCCGCGCCGCGCGTTCCATCTCATCGCCGCCGACCATCAGATAGGCCGGGTCGAGATTTCCCTGTACGGGGCAGATCGGCTGAAATCTGGCGGCGGCGTCACCGGCGGTCATCGACGCATCGAGGCCGACGGCGTCGATCCCCGTGCCGCGGATATATCCCTCGAGGCGATCACCGATCCCGCGGGCAAAGCCGATAATCGGAACATCGGGCTGCTGCGCCTTCACCCCGGCCACGATCCGCGCGGTCGGTGAGATCACCCAATCGTCGAAATCATTTGCCGGCACCGCGCCCGCCCACGTGTCGAACAGCTGCAACGCCTGGGCACCCGCCGCGACTTGGGCCACGAGATAATCCGTCGTCGACGCAACCAGAATATCCATCAGGGACGCGAAATCCGCACGATCACGAACCGCCCAGCTCTTGACCGCGTTGAAGTCGCGGCTCGATCCGCCTTCGATCATGTAGGTCGCAACCGTCCATGGCGCGCCGGCGAATCCGATCAGCGCCACGTCGTCGGGAAGTTCCGCGCGGACACGGGCAACGGTTTCGAACACCGGCGCCAGATGGCCGAGGGTCTTTCCCGGATCGAGCTTGGCCAGATCCACGCCATTCGTGACCGGGGTAAGCACCGGCCCGGTCCCCTCGACGAAGCCGACGTCCTGGCCGATCGCATCGGGGATCACGAGAATATCGGAAAACAAGATCGCCGCATCGGGCCGGAAGCGTTCGATCGGCTGCAGGGTTACCCTGGCAGCGCGTTCCGGGGTGTAGCAGAGGTCCAGAAATCCGGACGCCTGGGCGCGAATTTCCCGGTATTCCGGGAGATATCGACCGGCCTGGCGCATGAACCAGAATGGCGGACGGACACCGGAATTACCGGCTGAATTGCCAGACAGAGCGTCGAGAAACAGATTGGACACGGTTGGAAAACTGACGTTTGGGTTTGCGGTGGGATCGGATTTCGCAGTGGTCTGAATGAGCGCAGACTATGCCGATCCGGTTATCCTGGCGCATCCTAAAAATAAGTAATTGAACGTAGTGAAAAGTGAACTGTAGTTGTAGATGTGCGGTGAATCCGAGGGATAAGTCGTTGTTCACAAAACCGTACAGCAGCGTGACGAACTGTGCATGAGCGACCGGGCATCCTGTTCGCAAATCACCTAGAGCGTTGATCCTGATTGTATTCGTGCTGGGCCGGCATGTGGATCACCCATGCCGGGCGATTGGATGATTGTTCGCTTGCCCGAATGCATACCGGCTGTTGGAAACTTTGTCCGCCGTGGGATGACAGGGGGGCGAACGAACGGCATAAGGTTGAAGAAATATTTCCGGCGGGGAGAAGTCACGACTTATCCCCGTTGTCATTGCATTCGCTCCCAGCCCAGATGGTGCCGCCGATGGCCGAAACAGAAGACGTCTTCCACCTCCACCTGGTGTCGGATTCCACCGGAGAGACGATTCGCTCGGTGTCGCGCGCCTGTCTCGCCCAGTTTTCCGAGACGCCGTCGGTCGAGCATTTCTGGCCAATGGCGCGGACCCCCAAGGCGATGGACCTGGTGCTCGAGGAGATTCATGAGAATCCCGGCCCGGTCATCTTCACCCTGGTGAACGACAATCTGTGCGAGCAGCTTATTCGCGGCTGCCGGTTGCGCAAGGTGCCGTGCATCTCGGTTCTCGATCCGGTGATTGATGCCGTCGGCAACTATCTGGGCCAGCAACCGACCCATCGGATCGGCGGGCAGCATGAGCTCGATGAGGCCTATTTTGCGCGCATCGAGGCAATGGACTGGTCGCTGACCCATGATGACGGACAGCGCACCGAGGAACTGAACGGCTCCGACATCGTGCTCGTCGGCGTGTCGCGCACCTCGAAGACCCCGACCTGTCTGTATCTGGCCAACCGCGGCATCAAGGCCGCGAACGTGCCTTATGTGCCCGGGGTACCGCTGCCGGAGAGTCTCGAACATCTGACCCATCCGCTGGTGATCGGGCTGACCAATGACCCGAAACGGCTGGTCGAGCTGCGCCGCGCGCGATTGACGTCTCTGCATGAGCATGAAGAAACCGACTATGTGGATCCGGAGGTGGTGCGCGCGGAAATCACCCAGGCGCGGCGCTACTTTGCCCGCAACAACTGGCCGGTCATCGACGTCACCCGGCGCTCCATCGAAGAAACCGCCGCGGCGATCATGACGGTCTACAACCGCCGGTTGGAAGAGGCCGAAAAGGGCGATGATGCCACCGGCTGACGGAGCGCTGGCATCACCCGGCGGGCCGGCCGTCGTGCTGGCGTCTGCCAGCGCGGTGCGCACGCGGATTTTAACGGCGGCGGGCGTTCCCCATGCCATCATCCCGGCCCCCATCGACGAGGCCGCGGTGCGTGACAGGCTCCTGGCGCAAGATGCCCCGCACGGCGATATCGCCGAAGTCCTCGCCGAGCTCAAGGCGCAGCATGTGGCGACGGATCTGGAGAGCGAGCACCCCGATACGATCGTCCTTGGCGCCGATCAGGTCCTGTCTTGCGAAGGCGAGCTGTTCGAGAAGCCTGTTGGTCTGGACGGCGTACGCGGACACCTAAAACGCTTGATGGGCAAGGAACACACCCTGCACGCCGCCGTCTGCGCGATGCGCGGTGGGAAGGTCGTCTGGCACCATAATTCCAGCGCCATGTTGCGTATGCGTACGCTTAGCGATGCCTTTATTGAGCGTTATGTGGCGGCCGTTGGTGAGGCCGCCTGTCAGTCGGTCGGGGCCTATGAGATGGAGGGCATGGGCCCGCAGCTGTTTGCTGAGATCGACGGCGATTTCTTCGATATTCTGGGTTTGCCGCTGCTGCCGGTGCTGGAATTCCTGCGCAGCGAAGATGTGGTGATGACATGACGGGAATTCTGAAGTCCGGGGTCATGGGCTGGCCGGTCGCGCATTCACTGTCGCCTGCGTTGCACGGGCATTGGCTCGCGCGTTACGGCATTGCGGGCAGCTACGACGCGATTCCGGTCCGGCCGGAGGATTTGCAGGCGGCGCTCGCGGGTCTGCCCGAACAGGGATTCCGGGGCGTGAACCTGACCGTCCCCCACAAGGAGGCCGCGCTTGGTTTCGTGGATGGAATCGACGATACGGCGCGCCGGATCGGCGCGGTGAATACGATCATCGTCGATGACGGCGGGACGCTTTCGGCGACAAACACCGATGCCTACGGGCTGATCGAGAATATCCGGGCCGGCGCCGCGGCGGCGCTGGATGGCAGGTTCGGCGGCCGCCCGGCCGTGCTCCTCGGCGCCGGCGGTGCCGCGCGTGCCGCCGTGGTGGGGCTCGCGGACGCGGGGGTCGCGGACATTCGCGTCGTCAACCGGACGGTCGCCCGCGCCGAGGCGTTGTCGGAATTGGTGGGCGGGTCCGGCGTTCGGGTCGGCGCGTATGGCTGGGATGCGGCGGCGGACGCGCTGACGGATGCGGGCCTGCTGATCAACACCAGCACCCTGGGGATGGCGGGCCAGCCGCCGCTTGAGCTCGACCTCACGGGCCTGCCGTCGGATGCAGTGGTGAATGACATTGTCTACGCGCCGCTTGAGACCGCGCTGCTTGCGGCTGCGCGGGCACGGGGCAACCCGGTGATCGACGGCCTGGGGATGCTGCTGCACCAGGCGCGGGCGGGCTTCCGGGCCTGGTTCGGGGTCGACCCGGACGTCGATGAAGATTTGCGGGCCGCCGTCCTGGCCGCCCGCGACGAACAAGCGGGGACGAAGCCTTGATCGTCCTCGGCCTCACCGGCTCGATCGGCATGGGCAAGTCCACCGCCGCCAATATGCTGCGGGCGATGGGAGTGCCGGTGCATGATTCCGACGCTACGGTGCACGGGCTGTTCGCTTTCGACCAGGACCTGCGCGACGCGATCGACGCGCGCTTTCCCGGCATCGTCACGGCAGACGGCGTGGATCGCCAGGCGCTGGGCGCGGCCGTGTTCGGCGACGCGGCGGCGCGGCGCGATCTCGAGGCGATGGTGCATCCGCGGGTGCGGGCTGCGGCCGAGGCCTTTGTCCGGCATCACCGGCGCCAGCGGGCCCCGCTGGCCGTGCTCGATATCCCGCTCTTGTACGAGACCGGCGGCGAAGACCGGGTCGACGGGGTGATTGTGGTCACGGCGCCGGCCTGGCTGCAGCGCCGGCGCGTGATGGCCCGGCCCGGGATGGACGCGGAACGATTTGCCGGAATCCTCGCCTCTCAGATGCCGGACCGCGAGAAGCGGCGGCGGGCCGACTTTGTCGTGGAGACCGGCCTGGGCAAGGCCTATACTTTCCGTCGATTGAAACGGATCGTCATGGCGATCCGAACCGCCGCGCAATCTGGCCCGCCCGGCAAAATCTAGGACAGGACGGGCTCACACGTGCGCGAAATCATTCTCGATACAGAAACCACCGGGCTCGACCCCGCGAGCGGCGATCGCATCGTGGAGATCGGCTGCGTCGTCGCGGAGCACCACATCCCGACCGGCGAGACCTACCATGTCTACGTCAATCCCGAACGCGACATGCCGGAAGAAGCGTTCAACGTGCACGGGCTGAGCGAGGAATTCCTGTCGGACAAGCCGGTCTTCGCCGAGATTGTCGCGGAGTTTCTCGAATTCATCGGTGACGCACAGCTGGTGATTCACAACGCCAGCTTCGACATGAAGTTCCTCAACGCCGAACTCAAGCGGCTGGGTTTTCCCATTCTCCCCATGGAGCGTTCGACCGATACGGTGGCGCTGGCCCGGCGAACCTTCCCGGGCGCCCAGGCCAGCCTGGACGCGCTGTGCCGGCGTTTCGAGATCGATCTGTCCCGGCGCGAGAAGCATGGCGCACTGCTCGATGCGGAGCTGTTGGCGGAGGTGTATCTGCAGTTGCGCGGCGGCCGTCAGCCCGACCTCGCGCTGGCCGGCAACGAGACGAAATCCGCCGACGGCCCGGCCGTCATCCAGCGCCAGGCACGCCCCGCACGGCCGCATGCGCCGTCCGCCGAAGAGCTTGCCGCACACGCGGCACTGGTCGAGAGCCTGAACGGTTCGCTCTGGATTGCCCCCGACGATCAGGGCTGATTCCGGGGGTTTGGACGCCTAGAGTTCGAACTCGAACTTCTGCTTGTCGTCGCCGTTGCCGCCGCCATTGCTGTCGCCGCCGCCGGTTGCCGGCGCCTCACCCTCACCGGATTCGGCCTGAACCTGGGCGACCCGCTGCTGGTACATCGACATGAAATCGATCGGTTGTACGAGGAGCGGCGGGAAACCGCCGTCGCGCACGGCATCAGCGATGATGGCGCGGGCGAAGGGGAAGAGCTGACGCGGTGCTTCGATATAGAGCAGCGGCGGGACATATTCGTCGGGCACTTCGCCCAGGGTGAAAATGCCCGCATAGACGATCTCGACGATGAACAGCGCGTCGTCGCCGGATGTGCCCTCGGCACGCAGGGTCAGGGACACCTCGAACGACTTGTCGGCGATCTGGTCGGCATTGACGTCGATCGCGATCTGCACGTTCGGCTCGCCGCCCTGCTGGCTGAGCGACTGGGGGGCGTTCGGGTTCTCGAAGGAGAGATCCTTCACATACTGGGCATTGACCAGCATCATCGGCGCACCGCCGGCGTCTGTGCCGTCAAGGCTCTGTGGCTGGGCCGGTCCTGCGTTTTCGTCACTCATGGCGTTTCCATATCGTTCTTAGGTTCGCGCAACCGCGCGGGTTGGAATTCGCGCACTGGCTAACACGGACATGCGCCGTCGGACAACCGCGCCTGCCGAGAATCGAGCCGACCCGGCGGCGTGTCCGGCAGCGTGTCCGGCGGCGCGCCTAGCGATCGCGGCCGATACGCGGCGGCGGGTCGCGATCGTCGTCGCCGCGTTCCTCGTCCTTGCGCACACCGAACTCCTCGCCGTCGATCACCGGCCCGCCCGGACCTGGCCCCCGACCTCGCCCATGACCCGAACCGCTGCCCGGCGCGCCGTACACGGAAAAATGAACATTGCGCGAGCGCGCCAGCGCCGCCCAGACCCCGCGGCCGAGAACGAAACGAAGGGGCGGGATCAACAGCGCGAAACCGAGCGCGTCGGTCAGAAAACCCGGCGTCAGAAGCAGCAGCCCACCGACCAGGAGGCAGACCCCGTCGAACAGTTCGCGCACCGGGAGGTGCTGCTGGTCGAGTTCCGCCTGCGCGCGGGCGAGTGTGGCCATCCCCTGCTGACGCAGGAGCGCGGTGCCGATGACCGCCGTGAGAACGACCAGGCCGATGGTCGGCCAGACGCCGATCGAGCCGCCGACCTGGATGAACAGGTAAATCTCGATCAGCGGGATGCCGATGAACAGGAAGAGAATCAGGATGGGCATTCTTGTTCTTTCATCACGTTACCCCTATCTAGGGGATACCAGACAGCGCACCGCCGGGCGACCGGCCTTGCAACCGCCGCTGGTATCAGGCGGGGCAAGAACGTAATGTTGGTACGGTTGAGACGGCGAGCAACCCGCTTCTGATCGCGTTCATAGTGTTTCGCGATCTTCGAGGGGCGGCCCTTCAATGGAACCGACGGCGGAACGGACGGCGCGTGGCATTCTTAGACATTATCCTTCTGGCAATGGTGGCGGCCTTTCTGGTGTTTCGCCTGCGCAGCGTATTGGGCAAGCGGACCGGGAATGAACGCCCGCCCACCGACCCCTATGCCGGACGTGACGGCGCGGCCCCCGGTGGGCCCGAAGCGCCCGAGGGGCATGATGACGGGACCGTCGTCAGCCTTCCCGACCGCAGCCCGCAAAGCGACATCCCCGAGGGTTCTCCGGCCACCGATGGCCTGAAGGCCATTCAAGCCGCGGATTCGGCCTTTTCCGTGACCGAATTCGTCGAAGGCGTTCGCATGGCCTTCGAGATGATCGTCACATCGTTCGCCAACGGCGATCGCGAGACCCTGCGACCGCTGCTCAGCGACGAGGTCTATGAGAACTTCGCCGGCGCCATCGTCGAGCGCGAAACCCGCAGCGAGACGATGGAAATGACCCTCGTCGGCATTCGCGAGGCGGAAGTGCTCGAAGCGACCATGGACGGGCGCGTGGCCTTCGTGACCACCAAGATCGTCTCGGAACAGATCGAAGTGGTGCGCGACGCGGCGGGTGAGCCGGTGTCGGGTGACCCCAGCAAGGTCGCGACGGTGACGGACATCTGGACCTTTGCGCGCAACACGCGGTCGCGCAATCCGAACTGGACGCTCGTCGCAACCGAAGCGCCGAACTGAGTCCTGCGCCGGTGTTTGCCGCGCGATATGTCCCGAATTCCGGTTTTTCCTTCAAACCCGCCCTGCTGCTCGCCGGTATGATTGCGCTCGCGGCCTGCGAGGTCGAGAAACCGCCGGCGCCCGAGACGGCGACCACCTACACGCCCGTTGCCTTCGATGCGCTCCCCGGTTGGGGGGCGGACGCGTTGGCGGAGGCGCTCCCGGCCTGGCGGCAATCCTGCGCGCGCCTGGCATCCCGGCCCGACGATACGGAAATCGGCCCGTCCGACGCCAATGTGGCCGGTACGGCCGCGGACTGGCGGCCGGTATGCGCGGGCCTGGCGACGCTTCCCGCGGGTGATTCAACCGCGCTGCGCGGCTTCATCGAGGCCAATCTGGTTCCGCTCGCGGTGCGCGGCAAGGCGGATGATGCGGGCCTGTTCACCGGCTATTTCGAGCCCATCATCGAGGCCTCGCGCGAACGCACGCCGATCTTTCACGAGCCGATCTATGCGCTGCCGCGCGATCATGTATCGGTCCGGCTGGATGCCTTCGATCCGGACCTCAAGGGCCGCCGCATTGTCGGGCGCGTGGAAAATGGCTGGCTGGTCCCCTATCGCCAGCGCGGCGAGATCGAGGCCGGGGCCATCAACGAAACCGCCGACGTCCTGTTTTGGGCGCGCGATACCCTCGACGTGTTCATCCTGCAGGTGCAGGGCTCGGGAATCGCCGCCCTGCCCGATGGCACCCGAACCCGGATCGGCTTTGCCGGGCACAACGGCCACGATTACGGCTCGGTCGGGCGCTGGTTGATCGAACGCGGCGAGCTGAGTGCCGGCCGGGCGGGCTGGGAAGACATCCGCGCCTGGCTCGAGGCGAACCCCGAAATCATGCGCGATACACTGGCGGTGAACCGGCGGTTTATCTTCTTCCGCAAGATCGACGGCGATGGTCCGACGGGTGCCGCGGGCGTGACCCTGACGGCCGAGCGGTCCATGGCGGTCGACCCGAAGCATGTCCCGCTGAACGTGCCGGTCTGGCTCGATGCCGAACATCCGGACGGCGGGCCAGACGGAAACCGACGTCTGCAGCGGCTGATGCTGGCACAGGATACCGGCAACGCCATTCGTGGTGCGGTGCGCGGCGACTTCTACTGGGGAACCGGCCGTGCGGCCCTCGACAAGGCCGGACGCATGAAGAGCCGGGGCGCCTACTACATCCTCGTCCCACGGACGCTCGTACCGGCAAGTTAAGGCCGGGTTGCGTGTCATTCCCCGCCGTCTTGGATGGCGCGTGGAATGTGCTAAACAGGATGGAAATCAAGGAGAGTGTGATGAGCGACGGCCCGCGCGTGGCGCTGTTCGTAACCTGCCTGGTGGACCTGTTCCGCCCGAGCGTTGGTTTTGCGGCGGTGAAGTTGATGCAAGACGCCGGCTGCACGGTCGAAGTGCCCGCCGCGCAGACCTGTTGCGGGCAGCCCGCCTATAATTCCGGCGACCGGGCCGACACGATCGCGATCGCCCGCCAGGTGATCGCTGCGTTCGAGGGCTTCGACTATGTGGTCGCCCCGTCGGGCTCATGCGCGGGCATGATCTCCAAACATTACCCCGAACTCCTGGCCGACGATTCGGACTGGTCGGCACGCGCGACGGCGCTGGGTGCGCGCACCCATGAGCTGATTTCCTTTCTGACCGATGTCCTCGAGATCAAGGCCGTCGACGCGGCGTTCGAAGGCACCGTCACCTATCACGACAGCTGCTCGGGCCTGCGCGAGCTGGGCATCCACGCGCAGCCGCGCAGCCTGCTGGACGGTGTCGAGGGCCTGCATCTGCGCGAGCTCGAAGATTCCAACGTATGCTGCGGCTTCGGCGGCACCTTCTGTGTGAAGTACCCGGATATTTCCAACAACATGGTCTCCAACAAGATGGAGAAAATCGTTGCCACCGGCGCCGAGACGTTGCTCGCGGGCGATATGGGCTGCCTGATGAACATGGCGGGCAAGCTGCAGCGTGATGGTGCGAATGTACGCGTGCGTCACGTCGCCGAGGTGCTGGCCGGGATGGCGGATGAGCCTGCCATCGGTGAGCCACAGGCAGGCGGCGAACCTCAAGATGGAAAGGTGTGAGCGTCATGACCGTCCATTCCACCAGCCGCAATTTCAAGAATAACGCCCGCGACCAGCTCGCCAACGAGGACCTGCAGGCCGCTCTCAACAAGGCGCGGGGTCACTTCGTCGATGGCCGGTCGACCGCGCGGGACAATCTGCCCGAGTTCGATGCCCTGCGTGACCAGGCCCGCGACATCAAGAACCACACGCTGGAGCATCTCGACTTCTATCTCGAGGCCTATGAGGAGAAGGTCCGGGAGTCCGGTGGCCATGTCCATTGGGCGCGCACGGCGGCGGATGCGCAGCGGATCGTCCTCGATATCTGCCGGTCGGTCGACGCCAAGCAGGTCAACAAGGGCAAGTCGATGATCGGCGAGGAGATCGAGATCAACAAGGCGCTCGAGGCCGACGGCATCCGCCCGATCGAAACGGACCTCGGGGAATACATCATCCAGCTGCGCGGCGAACTGCCGAGCCACATCATCGCACCGGCGGTGCATCTGACGAAGGCCCAGGTCGAGACGAGTTTTCGCGAAAACCACACCGAGCTTGATGAAGACCGGGTGCTTGAGGAGCCGCTGAGCCTGCTCGACGAGGCGCGCACGATCCTGCGCAAGAAATACTTCGAAGCCGAGGTCGGCATCACCGGGGCGAATCTTCTCGTCGCCGAGACCGGCTCCTCGATCATCGTCACGAACGAGGGCAATGGCGATCTCTCCCAGCTGATCCCCAAGGTGCATATCGTGCTGGCGAGCCTGGAGAAGATCGTGCCGACGCTGGAGGACGCGGCCACCATCTTGCGGGTGCTGGCGCGTTCGGCCACGGGCCAGGAATTCTCCAGCTACACGACGCTGTCGACCGGGCCGAAGCGCGACGGCGACCCGGACGGGCCCGAGCAGTATCACGTGGTCCTGCTCGACAATGGCCGTACCGACATGCTCGGTACCGAGTTCGAGGAAATGCTGCGCTGCATTCGCTGCGGCGCGTGCATGAACCACTGCCCGGTCTATCAGTCGGTCGGTGGCCACGCGTATGGCTGGGTGTATCCGGGGCCGATGGGATCGGTCCTGTCGCCGGGCCTGATCGGGGTCGACGAGGCGGGCCATCTGCCCAACGCCTCGTCTTTCTGCGGCCGCTGCGAGGAGGTGTGCCCGATGCACATCCCGCTGCCGAAGATGATGCGCCACTGGCGCGAGCGGGAGTTCGAGAGCCATCTCTCGCCGGGTTCCGCCCGTGTGGGTCTCGGCGTGTGGGCCTTCTTCGCCCGCCGGCCGCGTCTGTATCAGCTGGCGACGGGCCTGCAGATGCGGGCGCTGTCCTGGATGGGCCGCAAGCGCGGGCGGCTGTCGTCCCTGCCCCTGGCCAAGGGCTGGACCAAGTATCGCGAACTGCCCGCCCCCCAGGGCCGGACCTTCCAGTCCCGCTGGAAATCCGGGGAGCGCGTGTGATGAGCGAAGAACGCGATCAGATTCTCTCATCCCTGCGCCGCTCGCGCGGCCGGTCCGGCCCCGTCGACGACGCGACGGCGGAGACACTCCGCGCGCGGATCGCCGGGCACAAGCGCAACATCGTGCCCGCGCGCACCGACACCGATCACCCCGGGTTGGTCGATTTGTTCGAGACCATGGCCCAGAAGGTCTTCGCGACGACGACGCGGGTGTCGGACATGGCCGAGGTGCCCGATGCGATCGCCGAGTATCTGCGCGGCGCGAACCTGCCGTCGGAAGTGGTGATGGCGCCGGACACGGACCTGGATGCCGCACCCTGGGCCGACAATTCGATGCTCGAAATCCGCCGGGGCGTGCCCGATGAGCCCGATCAGGTGAGCATCACCTCGGCGCCTTCCGCCGTGGCCGAGACCGGCACCCTGGCGATGTATTCCGGCCCGGCCCACCCGTCGACCCTGAATTTCGTCCCCGAGACCCATGTGGTGGTGCTGCCGGCCAGCCGGGTCGTCAAATCCTATGAGGACGTGTTCGACGCGGTGCGCGAAATCACGGCCGATCCTGAATCCGGCCGGGGCGGCCTGCCGCCACGCACGGTGAACTTCATCACCGGCCCGTCGCGCTCGGGCGACATCGAACAGACACTGTTGCTCGGCGCCCACGGACCCCGCCGGCTCCACATCGTCATCGTCGAAGACGACTGAACGTCGGCCGGCGGGCAGCATGAACGGCAACGCAAATGACGATGCGGATGATGACGACACGGATTTGTTCCGCCGCGCGCTGCAAGATGCCGAACCCCTGAAGCGCCGCCGCCCGCAGCCCGCCGAGAAGAAGGCCGCGGCGGTCACGCCAAAGCCCGCCGGGAAACCCGCGAAAAAGAAAGCGGCGCCGCCGGTGGCCGCGCCGCGCCCGGTCGCCAGACCGGCCCCGCCGCCGGATATTGCCGCCGGTGACACCGCGGGTATCGACCGGCGCACCGCTGAACGGTTCCGGCGGGGAAAGCTGCCCATCGAGGGACGCCTCGACCTGCACGGCCTTTACCAGGACGCCGCCCATGACGCGCTCGCCCGGTTCATCACCGACAGTGCGGCCGCCGGTCGCCGGAAGGTGCTGGTGATCACCGGGCGTGGGTCGCGCGCGGGCTCCGGCGTCCTGCGCGAGCGCCTGCCCCAGTGGCTGAACCAGCCGCCGTGCCGCGCCCATGTGCTGGCCTTCACCCCGGCCCGCCCGGAGCACGGCCGCGACGGGGCCTTCTATGTGCTGCTGCGCCGCAAGCGGCCCCCGATGGGTGAGGCGCGAAAATGACGCCCTTCGGCAAGAAGGTGCGTGAACTCCGCGCGGCCCGAAAGCTGACCCTGAAGGCGATGGCGGCGGATCTGCAGATCTCCGAGGCGTATCTGTCGTCGCTGGAGCATGGCTATCGCGGCCGCCCGTCCGAGGCGCTGGTCGTGCAAATCTGCGAGTATTTCAATCTGATCTGGGACGACTATGAGGAGATGCACCGCCTCGCCGCGCTGTCGCATCCCAAGGTCACGATCGACACCTCGGGCCTGACCGCGACCCACACGGAGCTCGCCAACACCCTGGCCGAGAAGGTGCGCGACCTGTCGGAACAGGACGCGGTCGCGATCCTCGCACGGCTCCGGGGTGATTTGTTTTAGGGGGGCCGGAACTCCGTGTTGGGACGCCCGGGTCAAGCCCGGGCATGACGCAGGTGGGTTGCGGGCTGCTCTCCAATGCCGGTCTTCATATGAAGGTATGGTGCAGGTTGTGCGGGTTGGGCATCAACACTCAGTCGTCATGCGCGGACTTGATCCGCGCATCTCATCCGCACCGAGTCGAGATACCCGGGTCGAGCCCGGGTATGACGCAATAGAAAAGGCGGCGAAGTTTTGAGCCTAGTCGAACATCATCGCGACGCAGCGGATCCAGCCGCCGGACGCGCCCTTGATCTTCCAGGGCATGCAGCTGACCATGAAGCCGTGGTCGGGGAGTGTTTCCAGGTGGAGCAGCTTCTCCATGTGGCAATAGGGCTGCTCGATGCCGGCCCAATGGCCCTGCCAGACCTTCGATGCATCATGGTCCTTTGCGTAGGATTCCTGCTGCAGCGAGAACGGCGCGTCCCAGCCCCAGGCGTCGATGCCGGTCACGCGCACGCCATGATCGCGGGTCAGGAAGAGTGTGGCCTCCCTGCCCATGCCGATGCCGCGGGAGAGATATTCGGGCGTGCCGTAATACTCGCTCGCCTTGGTGTTCACGAGCACGATGTCCAGCGGCTGCAGCTCATAGTCGATGCGCTTGAGCTCGGCCTCGATGTCGGACACCTGGACAATGTAGCCGTCGGGCATGTCGCGGAAATCGAATTTCACGGCCGGGCGGTAGAACCAGTCGAGCGGCAGCTCGTCGATGGTCTGCATCGGGTTCCCGTCCTTGTCGTGGGAATGATAGTGCCACGGCGCGTCGATATGGGTGCCGTTGTGGGTCGTCAGGGTGACGATCTCCCAAGCCCAGCCCTCACCGTCGGGCAGATCGACCGCGTTCATGCCGGGGAAGAAGCTGGCCATCGCCTCGGCGTTCTCCGCCTGGCTCACATACTGGATCTTCGGCCGCATGATCTCGGGATCGACGACCGTGTCGTTGTCGAGGGCCATCGAGAGATCGATGATCTTGGTGGGTATCTGCATGTCTTCCCCCTGGAGAGCGTGTTGTTTGTTGTCGCCAGTCTACGACGAGGCAGCGCGGCGGGGAAAGAAGGCCGTTGCATGAGATACCCGGATCAAGTCCGGGTATGACGAATCTGGATGGCTGGGTTTTGACACACTGTCGTTATGCCCGGACCTGATCCCGGCATCTTGTTCGGGCGTGACCGAGTGCGCGGCCTACAGAATGAACTTCGACAGATCGGCGTTCTTGGTCAGCTCCTCGAGCCGCTCGCGGACCATGGCCTCGTCGATCTCGATCGCCTCGCCGTCCCGGTCCGGCGCGGAGAAGCTGATCTCCTCGAGCAGGCGTTCGAGCACCGTGTGCAGGCGGCGCGCGCCGATATTCTCCACCGACTGATTGATCTCCGCCGACAGCTCCGCAAGCGTATCGATCGCGCCTTCGGTGAAGTTGAGGGTGACGCCCTCGGTGCTCATCAGCGCCACATACTGACGGATCAGGCTGTTCTCCGGCTCGCGCAGAATGCGGCCGAAATCCGCTTCCGTCAGCGCCTGCAGCTCGACCCGGATCGGCAGCCGGCCCTGCAGCTCGGGCAACAGGTCTGAGGGCTTGGCCAGGTGGAAGGCGCCCGAGGCGATGAACAGGATATGGTCGGTTTTCACCGCGCCATGCTTGGTGACGACGGTGGTGCCCTCGATCAGCGGCAGCAGGTCGCGCTGCACGCCCTCGCGGCTGACGTCCCCGCCCTGCCGATCCGAGCGGGCGGTGATCTTGTCGATCTCGTCCAGGAAGACGATGCCGTCATCCTCGACCGATTTGATCGCGTCGCGGACAAGCTTCTCGTCGTCGAGGAGCTTGTCGGCCTCATCCGCGAGTAACACCTCGTAGCTCTCCAGGACGGTCATCTTGCGGGGCTTGGTCTGCTGGCCGAAGGCCTTGCCGAGCATGTCGTTCAGGTTGATCATGCCCATCTGGCCGCCGGGCATGCCCGGGATATCCATGGTCGGCATGCCCATGCCGCCGGAATCGGTCACCTGGACCTCGATTTCCTTGTCGTCGAGCTCCCCGGCACGCAGCTTCTCGCGGAACGAGGCGCGGGTGGACTCGCTGGAATTCTCGCCGACCAGCGCGTCCAGCACGCGGGCCTCGGCGTTGAACTCGGCCTGGGCGACGACCTCCTTGCGGCGCGCCTCGCGGGTCAACATGATCGCCTGCTCGACCAGGTCGCGGATGATCGATTC
>Ga0070727_10001880_pt1 | contig 21138 bp, 19 predicted proteins | sample tdAd472_FD_66722 | JGI IMG/M metagenome (GOLD analysis project Ga0070727, IMG submission 66722) | Marine sediment microbial communities from the Atlantic coast under amendment with organic carbon and nitrate - tdAd47.2 | ecosystem: Environmental > Aquatic > Marine > Coastal > Sediment | place...
GAGCCGGCTTGCGCCTGCCGTGTCGGCGTCTGGCAGTTCTACTGCACTGGTCAGCACCAGCGTGTTTTCCACCAGCAGGAATGTGGCGCTGAAGGATTGCGGTTCCACGACTATTACCGGCAGGATCAGGGTATTGCCACTGACAAAAGCATCGGCTGCATCGGCAAGTGCCTCAGCTGACTTCGCTGCCAGCAACAGTAACGCGGCCAGGCCAAGCAGGCGTTGACCGACTTGAAATCTGCAAACAGGATGACGTGGAGGCACCAATTCTCGCTCCTTTAACCGAACTTACAAGGACTTACGCGGACTTACCAGAATTTGCCCGGATCGTTATTTTCGCCCTGGTCAAAAATCCAGGTTCAGACCGGGTGCTCATAAATTCAGATGACCACGATTTGCGGAAATCATTTCAGCGCTAATCAGATTAGTGTAAACAGGCCCTGAAACAAGCCCGCCAGGGCAGGACTGCTTGACGGGGTGGGTGTGGCGGGATCCGACCAGGCAGCGGCGGGGGGTGTTAATGGCCAGTTGCCGGTGGACAGTTGTGCACGGCGAGGTTTATTCTCGCCAGGCAGCAGTCAAGGAAAGCAACAGGTAATGAGCGATCAACGGCCCGACAGGGATTCCCCGCCACCACGCGCTGCTCCAGAGCAGCGCGATCCCGCCGACCCGATCCGTAGCGGCGATGACCACCAGCAGGCTGACGATTCCAGGGGTCCGCAGCGACCGCCGGTACCGTCGGGCCTGCAGCGCTGGACCGATGTGTTCATCATGGTGCTGTTGTTCTTCACGTTGATCTCTTTTTTCGATTTCAATGAGCAGGGTCGGGAGGACATCGCCTATTCCGCCTTCAAGGATCGACTTCGCGACAATGAAATCGAGTCCATTGTCATGCAGGGGGACCGCATCAACGGGACCTACCGCGTTGCCATCGACGACTACACTGAATTTACCACTACCTTCCCGCCGCTGGCGGATGACGACCTGTTCCCCCTGCTGGAAGAGATGGACGTGGAAGTTCGCGTAAGTTCCGACCAGCAGTCCATGTGGACCCTGCTGCTGATCAATCTGCTGCCCTGGCTGTTATTGATCGGTATTTTCATGCTCAGTGCCAGGATGCTGCGGACAGGGGGCAAGGGTTACCCGGGGGGCGGGGTATTCGGGTTCACCAAGTCCAAGGCACGCATGACCCGTGGCGAGAACATCAGGATCACCTACGACGACATTGCCGGGTTGAAACACGCCAAGGACGACCTTGCCGAAATCATCGACTTCCTGAAGAACCCGGACAAGTATCGCCGTATCGGTGCCACTATTCCCAGGGGTATTCTGCTTATCGGTCCTCCGGGAACGGGAAAAACCCTGTTGGCCAGGGCCACGGCGGCGGAAGCAGGCGTCCCGTTTTTCAGCATAACCGGTTCGGAGTTCGTGGAAATGTTCGTCGGTGTCGGAGCCTCCCGGGTTCGGGACATGTACAAGCAGGCGAGAGAAGTTGCACCGGCGCTGATTTTCATCGACGAAATCGATTCGGTGGGCCGGGCCCGCAGCGGGGCCGCCGGCCTGGGCAACGACGAGCGCGAGCAGACGCTCAATCAGATCCTGGCGGAAATGGACGGCTTTACCGGTGAGGAGGCCATCGTGGTCATCGCCGCCACCAACAGGCCGGATGTACTCGACACGGCGCTGACCCGACCCGGTCGTTTCGACCGCAAGGTCGTGCTGGACCTGCCCCAGCGGGAGGCACGACTGGATATTCTCAAGGTGCATGCCAGGAAGGTGGCGATGGCAGACGATATCGACCTGGAAAGGATTGCCGCGGGCACCGTGGGATTCTCCGGCGCGGATCTCGCCAACCTGATCAACGAGGCGGCCTTGCTGGCGGCCCGCGAAAACCGGCAGCAGGTGGACAACAGTTACCTGGAGCGTGCCCGTGACAAGGTTATTCTCGGCGAGAAACGCGAGTCCATGCTGACCGAGGAAGAGCGGCGACGTACTGCCTATCACGAGGCCGGTCACGCGCTGACTGCTTACTACATGCCCTATGCCGATGCATTACGCAAGGTCAGTATCATTCCCCGCGGCATGTCGCTTGGGTACACCGAGCAGACACCCAGCGAAGACAAGCTGAATTATGGACAGCACTACCTGGAGGACCGGATCTCCATCATGCTGGGAGGGCGCTGCGCCGAAAAGCTGGTTTTCGACGAGGTCAGTTCCGGAGCGGCCAACGATCTGCAGCAGGCTACCACGCTGGCCCGCCACATGGTCAGGGAGTGGGGCATGAACAGGGGGCTGGGTCCGCTGAGTTTCGGCAATCCGGAACAGAGCTTTCCAGGGCAGGAAATGATTCTGCACAAGGACTACAGCGAACATACCGCGGAGCTGATCGACGAAGAGGTCAGCAGCCTGGTGCGGGACAACGAACAGCGCACTTTCGATACCCTGAAGGAACATCGCCCGGAGCTGGATACCATTGCATCGGCCCTGCAGGAACGGGAAACCCTGACTGACCAGGACATGAGGGAGTTGCTGGCACCGTTCACGGAGGAAGGCGCCGAAAGCCCGGCACCCGTGAATGGTCAGTCAAAGAAAGATACCGGGGACAGCGATGCAGGGCCGCGGTCAGTGGAGGAGGCGTAGCGGGATTGCGGCATCGGGCCCGCGGCGAGGGCTGCAGGGCGAGGGGTGGCAGGCAGTGCCGCATCCATCGCCGGGACCGGACCTATTCATGGGCGATGGGTTTGTCGGTAAAAAGATAATCCTTAAGTTCCTTATCGAAGTCCGGGCTGTGACGTCTGATCCATTCCAGCACCATGGCCGCATGTTCCATTTCTTCATTGCGGTTGTGTTTGAGAATAGCACGCAACTCGTCATCCTTGCAGACATTGACTCGCTGGTTATACCAGTCCACCGCCTCCAGTTCTTCCATCAGCGAAATGATTGCCCGATGCAGATCGCGGGTTTCGTCTGAAAGTTCCTCAACGGGTTCGTGGTATCCTTCGTTGGCCATGTGGTTCTCCTTCAGTTTGTTGTTGAGGGTAGTCGAGGTCGCATCCTGGCGGCGCATGCGGTTGCCGCAAGTTTACCACGACGGTACCGGGTGGACAGTATCCACCCGCATCCCGGCGAAGACGGTATGGCTGAGAAACGGATCGCTGGCAGGGTTTATCGATTCAACGGTAGCGCAGCATGTCCCGATTCAGCTGATCGATACGCGTTACCCCCATCAGCTTCATGTCCCGTTCGATTTCCACCTTGAGATTGGTCAGTGCCCGCTCCACGCCGGGTTGACCGGCAGCGGCCAGGGCATACAGGTACATTCGTCCTCCGGAACAGGCGCGGGCACCGGCCGCCAGTGCTTTCAATACGTGGGTGCCCCGACGTATGCCGCCGTCCAGGATCACGTCGATCCGGTCGCCGACGGCGTCGCTGATTTCGGCGATCTGGTCAAAGGGAGAACGTGAACCGTCCAGCTGACGACCGCCGTGATTGGAAACCATGATGGCGTCGGCGCCGATATCCACGGCTTTCTGCGCATCGGCTACACTCATAATGCCTTTCAGGCAGAAGGGCCCACCCCACTTCGCCCTCAGCGCCTCGGCATCGCTCCAGTCCATTGACTGGTCAAGCATGCTGGCGAAGTAGTCGCCGATGGAAACGGCGACATTGGAGCCCTGCTGGACGAAATCCTTAAGCTCAGCCAGTTCGAAGGCTTCGCCGAAGAAGTAGTCAACAGTCCAGCGGGGGTGCAGGGCGAAACTGGCCATGCTGCGCAGGGAAAGCTTCGGTGGCGAGGTAAATCCGGTGTACAGGTCGCGTTCCCGGTTCCCGCCGGTGATAGTGTCCACGGTGAGCGCCAGGGCATCGAAGCCTGCTGCCCGGGCTCGTTCCACCATGGCATCGTTGAGGCCCCGATCCTTGTGAAAGTAGAACTGAAACAGCTTTGGCGTGGCAATCATCTCACCGATTTCCCGCAGTGAAACGGTGCCCAGCGCCGATACCCCGAACATCGTGCCGAATTTTTCCGCGGCCCGGGCAACTGCCCGCTCGCCGTCACGGTGAAACAGGCGCTGCAGTGCGGTAGGCGAGCAGAAAACCGGTAAAGCCAATTTCTGTCCCATGACAGTGACCGACATGTCCACATTCTCGACACCGGCCAGTACCCGTGGTACCAGATCGCATTCTTCAAAAGCGGAGGTATTGCGGCGGTAGGTGACTTCGTCGTCCGCCGCTCCGTCGATGTAGTGAAAGATCGGGCCTGGCAGGCGCTGCCTGGCCAGCAGGCGAAGGTCGTTGACGTTGTGGCAGTTGCGAAGGCGTCTGAACATGATTGGGGACCTGGCTGGAAACTCGCGGTCAAGTCTATCGTCAACAGCGATGGAAGAAAATCGCGGATTTTCCGGCCGCCAGCCGGGTCTTTGACGGCAAATCAGCGGTCAACCGTCCTGCAAACATGGTTTTCTTGCGTTTATACGCCTACACTAGGCGGTCCCTTAAACAACAAGCAGAGTTCGGGAATATCCAATGAATGTCCTAAAGAAAATCTTTTTTACCTCGTTCAGTGCCGGCCTGTTGCTGGCCAGTTACGGTTTGAACGCCCAGCAGACCACCGCCGATATTGTTGGCAATGCCCTGGTCCACGGAGACCGGCCGGCAGCAGATGCGGCTGACGACGCCCGGCGAATGCCGCTTGAAGTTCTTGCTTTCGCCGGCCTGCAACCGGGCATGTCGGTCTTTGAGCTGGAAGCCGGCGGCGGCTACTACACCGAAATAATCAGTCGAGTCGTGGGTCCTGCGGGCACCGTGGTCATGCACAATCCGCCTTCTTTTGACAGTTTTCTCGGCGACTCCGTGGCAACCCGGGTGGCCGATAACCGCCTGTCAAACGTCCGCGTGAGCCGTACCAACTTCAATTCACTGGAAGCGCCGGATAACGCATTCGATATGGTTACCTGGATCCTGGGACCGCACGAGTTGGGCTTCGAGCCAGGTGGTGAATCATTGGGAGACCCGGAAACAGCATTCGCGGAGATTGCCCGCATTCTCAAGCCCGGCGGATTGTTCCTGGCCGTCGATCATATTGCCGAGGCAGGATCCGGTGTCGAGGTCGGCGGCACATTGCACCGCATCAGCGAAGAGCTGGTTACCGAACACGCCCAGCGTGCCGGAATGACGGTGGTGCGCAGTTCGAACCTGCACAAGAATGACGACGATCCGCTGGACATCGGCGTTTTTGACTCTTCGATCCAGGGTCAGACCAGCAAGTTTGTCGTACTCTATCGGAACTAGCCGGCTGTTGACGAATATCGTGCGCACAGTCAAGACGACACAACAACTGGCGGAAACGCGCAGTTTATTCCGTGTAAACCTGCGGTTTGCGCCAGTTACTCACGAAGTATTGGCAGGCCCAGCAGTAGGTAACGGCCTGCTGATATATTGAACTATCCGGGTATTTCTCTGATTGCTCAGAGATTCCCTGAACCTTGGACCCAGGAGTAAATAATGAAAATCAAACTGTTTTTAACCGCTCTGACTTCAGTGCTGGCTATGGCACTGACCTCGATTGCCAGTGGCCAGCAGACACCTCCACCCTGCGGACCGGCAGGCCAGCTGTCCGCGGAACTCGCCGCCGACGTGGCCGACAATGCCCGCTGTTTCGAACTGCGCATGTACACGGCACTGCCGGACGACAACGGCGATCACGGAATCGGTGAGCTGCATCAGCGCTTCCGCGAACAGGAAGTGGCCATATTCGAACGATTGGGCGCGGACGTGATCGCTGTCTGGCAACGGCTGGATGATCCCAACACCCTGGTTTGGATGCTTGCCTACCGTGATCGGGCCCACCGTACGGAGGTGTGGGATGCGTTCCGCACCGATGCCGAATGGCTGGCACTGCGGGAAAAATACCCGGTCCGGGTGTCCGCCGAGGTTTACATGATGAGTAACACCGATTACTCCAATCTCAAGTAGCCACCCCGACAGATGAAGGGTCACCAGGACAATCGACTGGCCTGCCTGGGCCAGTCGATTGCCGCCCTGCTTGACCTGGCAGTTTCAATGCTGGTTACATAGCCAGACTCCCGCCGTTCCTGCCCGTCAAGGGGCCTGCCCAAATCGCAGGGAAATCCTGCAGCAGCCGGAAAGACGTGCTGCCGCCAGGGCGCCAACCGGTTCTGGATAGCGCAGCCATCGGCAGCGTATCGTCGCGGGAAATCCTGCAACTACTACGACGGTAATCCGGCCATGAAGAGAATCAAATCAAGGATAATGGAATACGCCCGGGGATGGGCGGCGGCAGCCACTCCGGCCAGGCCAGGGCAAAGCACCGAACCTAGGGCCAGGCGGCTGGCCCTGCTGGTTCTGGCAGTTACCCTGAGCGCTGGCCAGTCCGGTATGGCCCAGAGCAACCTGACTCCCAATGGCGTTGCCGACAACAGGCGGGATGCCTATGCCCTCACCAATGCCAGGATATATCTTCCGGATGGTGAGGTGCTTGAATCCGGGACACTGCTGGTCAGTGATGGTCGGATCGAGCAGGTAGTCGCCGGTAGCGAAGACCGTCCCGGTTACTTCGAAATCGACCTGGATGGCAATTACATCTATCCGGGCCTGGTGGACATCTACACGCAATACGGCCTGCCCGAGCCCCGGTCTGTCGATGATCCCAACGGGCGTGCTGAAAATCTGTTGCCCGGCCCCCGGGCGTTCTATGTCAATGACGCCATCAAGTCTCACTTCCGCGCCGTTACGGCATTCATGCCGGACAGCGACCGACGCCAGGCACTGCGTAAACTTGGGTTTTCCACGGTCCTCAGTTATCAACCGGACGGTATAGCCCGGGGTACCTCGGCGCTGGTTACCCTGGGTGACGAACGGGCCAACGAAGCCATCATCGTCCCCGACGTGGCGGCACACTACTCACTGGACAAGGGCACGTCGGTGCAGTCGGTACCCGGTTCCATCATGGGGTCCATCGCCCTGCTCCGGCAGACCTACCTGGACGGCCAGTGGTTCATGTCCCAGAGTCCCCGGCCGTTTACCGATGAATCCCTGGAAGCCTGGGGCAGAATCCAGGCCCTGCCACAGATCATGGAGGTGGACAACTGGCAGCTGGCCCTGACCATGGACCGGGTGGGGGACGAGTTCGCCAGGCAGTACATACTGAAAACCGCCGGGGACAGTTACCGGCAGCTGGACCTTATCCGGCAGACCGGGGCGACGCTTATCATCCCCGTGGACTTCCCCGAACCCCCGGCGGTTGACGATGCCATTGACAGCGAGGAAGTCAGCCTGGAGGCACTGAAACACTGGGAGCTGGCTCCCTACAATCCGGCCATGCTTGCCGAGGCCGGCATACCCTTTGCCATTACCGCCGATGGCAGCGGTGACGAATTCTGGACCAACCTGCGCCGGGCGGTATCCGCCGGCCTGCCGGCCGACACCGCCATCGAAGCGGTGACCCGACGACCGGCGGAACTGCTGGGTGTAGACAGCCTGGTGGGTCAGCTGGCACCGGGATCGCTGGCAAATTTCCTGGTAAGCAGCGGGCCGTTGCTGGCAGAAGACTCGGTATTGCTGGAAAACTGGATTCAGGGCCGACGCTATACCCTGGCTGCCGACCAGGACCAGAGGTCCGGTCAATATCGTCTTCGCATAGCGGAGCGTGACCTGCTGCTGGAACTGTCCTTCGATGGCGGCGCAGCGGAAGCGGAATTCGTCGAGTCGGGAACCGACATCGACCTTGAAGTCGACACCGATTTTATTTCGCTCAGTTATGTCAGCGACGATTCGGGAAACCGGACCAGGCTGGCCGGCTGGCCGGAGGACGATGGCTGGCGAGGTAATGGCCGGCGGCCCGACGGGACCCCGGTCAGCTGGACCCTGGCACGTGTCGCCCCGCTGGCTGACACGGTCGGGAATGAAAGGGACCAGGAGCAGTCCGAGCCGCCCGGGCCGGTCATTTATCCGTTCGTGGCCTACGGACAGGAATCCCTGCCGCAACAGCAGGACATGGTGATCAGGAACGCCACGGTCTGGACCAACGAGGACGCCGGCGTGACGGTAACCGATGTCCTGGTCAGGGAGGGTCGAATCGCCGCCGTGGGCAGAAACCTGTCGGCGCCGGGTGTCACCGAAATAGACGGCAGCGGCAAGCACCTGACTCCCGGTATAATCGATGAACATTCCCATATCGCCCTGTTCAACATCAATGAAAGAGCCACCAACTCCAGCATGGTGCGGATGCGCGACGTGGTGGATTCGGAAAATATCAATATCTATCGAAATCTTGCCGGTGGTGTCGTCGCTGCCCAGTTGCTCCACGGTTCGGCGAATCCCGTCGGCGGCCAGTCGGCACTGATCAAGATGCGCTGGGGGGAGCCGGCAGAAGGCCTGCTGATCGACGGTGCGGACCCGTTTATCAAGTTTGCCCTGGGGGAAAATGTCAAGCGCAGCACCAATCCGGCTTCGATCCGCTACCCACAGACCCGCATGGGCGTGGAACAGGTGTTCGTCGATGCGTTCACCAACGCCAGGGCCTACGAAAAGGCCTGGGATGAATACAACAGCCTGCCATTGTCGGCGCGCAACCAGGCGATTGCTCCACGCCGGGACCTGGTTAACGAGACCATGCTGGAAATACTGAATGCCGAGCGATTCGTGACCAGTCATTCCTACGTGCAGTCCGAAATCAACATGCTGATGCACGTGGCAGACAGTTTCGATTTCAACATCAATACGTTTACCCACATCCTGGAAGGCTACAAGGTGGCGGACAAGATGGCCCGCCACGGTGCCGGGGGGTCGACATTTTCCGACTGGTGGGGGTACAAGTGGGAGGTGCGCTATGCCATCCCCTACAACGCGGCGCTGATGCACCAGGCCGGGGTCGTTGTCGCCATCAATTCCGATGATGCGGAAATGTCCCGTCGTCTTAACCAGGAAGCCGCGAAGGTGGTCAAGTACGGCGGTGTCAGTGAAATAGAGGCAATGAAAATGGTGACATTGAATCCCGCCAGGTTGCTGCACCTGGATGACCGCATGGGCAGCATACGGGTCGGCAAGGATGCGGACCTGGTGCTGTGGTCCGATCATCCACTGTCGGTCTACGCCGTGCCCGAGACTACCTGGGTGGATGGCATTCCCTACTATGACCGCCAGCGGGATCAACAGTTGCGTGACCAGATTGCTGCCGAAAGGGCCCGGCTGATCGCCAGGATTACCCGCGACGAAACCGCAGTTGCCAATGCCGTCGAAGACGGGGAGGACTAGCCGGATGAAACAGTTGACCCAACTCAGCTCATTAAGCAGACACTGTATTCCCGCCCTGCTGCTGGCCGTGACCACCCTGGTCGCCGCCGGCGGTGCCTTCGCCGTGGTGCCGGTACCGGCACAGGATCAGCGTGAACCCATCGCCATCGTCGGGGCCATTGTCCATACCGGCAACGGGACCGTATTCGGTGACGGCGTCATCACCTTCACTGACGGAGTAATCACCGCCGTCGGTCAATCCGGCGATACCATCGACCTGGCCGGGCACCGGGTGATTGACCTGCAGGGCCAGCATGTTTACCCGGGCTTCGTACTGCCCAATACCGAGCTGGGCCTGCAGGAAGTCGGTAATATCCGTGCCACCCGGGACGTTGTCGAGGAAGGCGATATCAATGCCAGCGTACGCTCGGCCATTGCCTACAACACCGATTCTGAATTTATCCCCACCCAGCGCTTCAATGGCATTCTGACTGCCCAGGTTACACCCGCCGGCGGCCTGGTGTCGGGTTCTTCCTCGGTGATGAAGCTGGATGGCTGGAACTGGGAGGACGCGGTGCTGCAGGAAGATGACGGCATGCACCTGCGCTGGCCGGCACTGCGTCGGCGTCAGCGTAATGAGGAAACCGGTGAATTCGAGACCGTTGACAATCCCGATTACGACGGGGCAACACAGGTACTGAATGAACTGTTCCAGAACGCGGTTGCCTATACCGGTGAGCCGGTAAACCTTAACCTGCAGGCACTGCAACCTGTGCTTAACGGGATTGCCACGCTGTACATTCATGCCAATGAAGCCAGGGAGATAGTCAGTGCGGTGCGCTTTGCCCGCCGCTACGGCGTGCCGAAAGTGGTGCTGGTTGGCGGCCGCCAGGCACTGCTGGTCAAGGACCTGCTGCTGGCCGAGTCGATTCCGGTTCTCTACGAGGAAATTCATTCCCTGCCCGTCAATACCTGGAGTGACGTGGATGAATCCTTCAAGATGCCTTTCCTGCTTCATGATGCCGGCCTGCAGGTGGGCATAGGCGGGGGCGGTACTTCCCTGGACCGGCAGCGAAACCTGCCGTTCTTCGCCGGAACGGCGGCGGCGTATGGACTGGACAGGGAAACGGCACTGTCATTCATTACCCGCAACAACGCGGAAATTCTCGGGGTTGCTGATCGTGTCGGAACCCTGGAAGTCGGCAAGGATGCAACCCTGATAGTGTCCACCGGGGATGCCCTGGACATGCGCACCAGCAATGTTGTCTGGGCCTTTATCCAGGGGCGGGAAATCGATCTGTTTGGAACCCAGCAGGAACTCTACCAGCGATTCAGGGAACGGTATGAAAATCTGACCAACGACTGAATCCGGTCTTCAATCAAACCCTGCCATGGCTGGCCGCGGGTTAATGCGGAGATCCGGGAGAGCGGCTGTTCAAAGCCGGCCCCTGATGGCAAACAGCAGGGCGCCCAGTATCGACCAGAACAGGATAATTCCCCATTCCTGGGGCCAGACCAGGGCCGAGGGGCTGCCCGGCAGGTAAAGAAATATCAGTCCCACCGACAGTACCAGAGCCAGGTATCCGGTAAACCTTCCCAGGGGTGCCCGGTAGGGCCGGGCCAGCCCGGGCTCCCTGCTGCGCAGTGCCAGGAACGACAAGGCAACAAAGGTATAGGCCACGACGATTCCCAGGCCGCCGGCATTCACCAGCCAGACCAGGGCCGGTCGTCCGAAAAAAGGACTGATCAACGACAGGATTCCGGCCAGCAGGATGGCGTTTACCGGGGTGTGATGGGTCGGGTGAACCCTGCCAAGAAATACCGGCAGCATGCCGGCACGGGCCATGGCGTAAATGGCGCGACTGGCCCCGACGATCAGCGCATTCCAGGTGGTCAGTATCCCGGCCAGCCCGGTGAGCAGCAGCACCGTGCCACCAATTTCACCATAGATCAGCGCATTGGCATCGGCGGTAACCACCTCGCCCTGCAGCAGCGTGTCATCCTCTATCAGCAGGCCGACGCCGAGAATGATCAGGCTGTACCAGGCGATGGCCATGAGTATGGAAAGCACCAGTGCTGAACCAATATCCTGGAACGGCAGGTCAATTTCTTCCGCGGCCTGGGGAATGATATCGAAGCCGACGAACATGAACGGGACCATGACCAGAACCAGGGTGATGCCGCCGACGCCATCGGTGAACAAAGGTTGAAGATTTGTCACCGATCCGCTCACCGCCGAGCCACCAATGAACAACAGGCCCACCAGCAGTATCAGTGAGACCACAGTGGTCTGCACGATGGCGACAGTCCTGACGCCGATGATGTTAAGCACGGTCATGGTCACGGCACCGGCGACGCCCACCAGTACCCAGCCCAGGTGAACCTCCCAGCCGGCGATGGTCCACAGGTAGCCGCGGTCAAGCCCTGGAACCAGTGAACTGAGTACCGTGGGCAGGGCCACGGCTTCGAATGCGATCACCGACACGTAGCCCAGGATAATGGCCCAGGTACAGATGAACGAGGCGACGGGTCCAAGGGCCCGGTGACTGTAGACGTGTTCGCCACCGGCATAGGGCAGGGCCGAGGCCAGCTCGGCATAGGTCAGGCCAACGATGGCGATGGCGCCACCGCCGATGAGGAAGGCCAGGATTGCGCCCAGGGTACCCGCCGAGCTTATCCAGGTACCGGTAAGCACAACCCAGCTCCAGCCGATCATGGCGCCGAAGGCCAGGGCAATCACGTCACGGCGACCAAGCACCCGCAGGAAGCTGGATTTCCGGCTGGCTGGCCTGGCGGAATCGGTCATGGGATCAGCGGCAGCCGTCGTCTCACTGCTGGAAGACAAGTTCGCCGTTCAGGTAGGTCTGTTCCACAGTCACCGCCATGATCTGCTCAGGGTCGATGGTCAGCAGATCGTCGGACAGCACGATCATGTCGGCGTACTTGCCAGGTTCCAGCGAACCTTTCACCGCTTCCTCGCGATTCAGGTAGGCGCCCAGCAGCGTGTAGGCAGCAGGACCGGTAAAACCGCCATCGGCAAACACTTTGGTGGGCCTGGTAAACATAATCAACCTCGACTTGACGTAATTCAGGATGCAAGCAGCTTTTCTTTCTGCACGTAAGCGTAGGTGTTCTCCAGTCCCTTGCCGAACATCTCGATCATCTCGTCCACCTGTTCCGGCTGTATGATCAGCGGTGGGCAGAAGGCGAGGCAGTTGCCGCCCACTGCCCGGACCAGGAGTCCGTGATTCTGGCAGCACTGTTTGGCTATGGCGCCGACCTTGCCGTCGGGAAACACTTCCCGGGTCGAGCGATCGGCGACCAGCTCCACGGCGGCGATCAGGCCCTTGCCCCGCACCTCGCCGACCAGCGGGTGATCGGCGAATTCCCGCAGCCGTTTCTGCAGGTAGGCACCGACAACGGCGGCGTGTTCAAACAGGTTGTCCCGCTGGTAGATCTCGATGGCCTTCAGGGCCGCGGCGCAGGCTACCGGATGCCCGGTATAGGTATAGCCGTGCCCGAACACGCCGACATCGGCGCTGGGCTGTTTCATAGCGTCATACATGAAGCCTGGAATCACCGCGGCGCTGATGGGAATGTAGGCGGATGACAGCTGCTTGGCCAGGCTCATCAAGTGGGGGGTAATACCGACGGTGCGGCAGCCGAAATCATTGCCGGTACGACCGAACCCGCAGATGACTTCGTCTGCCCAGAACAGGATGTCGTGCCTGGCCAGCAGTTTTTCCAGGGCAGGAAAGTAACCGGCCGGCGGCACCACCACGCCGGCGGCGCCACCGATGGGCTCGGCAACAAACGCGGCAATGGTTTCGGGACCTTCCTGCTCAATCATCTGTTCCAGTCCGCCAAGCAGCCTGGCAACGAACTGGTCCTCGGTTTCACCCGGTTCATGTCCGTGGTAATAGTGAGGCGTTGCGGTACGCAGAATACCCAGGGCATCCACGGGTACGTCGAAATGCGTATGCATGGCAGGGAGGCTGGTCAACGCGGCGCTGGCCAGGGTCACGCCATGGTAGGCGCGATCGAAGGTGATAATCTTCTTCTTTTCCGGTTTGCCGATGACGTTGAAATAGTAGTGCAGCATCTTGATCTGGGAATCGTTGGCTTCGCTCCCGGAATTGGCGAAAAACAGGCGTGCCTGTTCGACAGGTACCATGGCGGCAAGGCGATCGGCCAGATCCATGGCCACCTGGTGAGTACGGCCACCGAACATGTGGCTGTAGGAAAGCGTCTGCAACTGCCCGGTAATGGCGTCGATCATTTCCCGGTTGCCATAGCCAAGGGCTGAGCACCATAATCCGGCCAGGCCCTCGAGATAGCGCTGGCCCCGGTCGTCGTAGACGTAGATGCCGTCGCCGCGAACGATGTTGAGCTGCTCGACCTGCTTGAAATTGGTGGTGGGGTAAACAAGTGCTGCCATGACGCCAGAGGATAAGCCAGTCCATGCCTTTTTGCCAATGGCGACGGGGTCGGGACTCTGATTCACCACTGATGGAAACAACCGCTATGGAAAACGTCAAAGACCTGCAGGACAAAGTGTACGTGATTACCGGCGCAAACAGCGGCGTGGGCTACGAGTCCGCCCTGAATTTCGCCCGCCGGGGGGCAACAGTGGTATTGATGTGTCGCAGTGAGGAGCGCGGCAACCGCGCCCTGGAGACCATCAGGGCGGAATCAGATAATCAGGATGTCCACCTGTACCTGGCGGATTTCAGCCTGATGGCCAGCGTGGCCGAGGCTGCCGGGACACTGCGGCAGGCCTTTCCGAAAATCGACGTCCTCTGCAACAATGCCGGTGCTGCCATGCCCAGGCGCGAGGTCACCAGCGAAGGCTTCGAGCTTACCTTTGCCACCAATCACCTCAGCGGCTTTCTGCTGACCCAGCTGTTGCTGCAGCCCCTGTTGACCGCAGCGGAACAGGGCAGCGCCCGGGTTGTCTTCACCAGCTCCCTTGGCCACAAGAGTGGTCCCCTTGACTTCAATGACCTGCAGATGAGCACCGGCTATCGGGGGCTCAAGGCCTACGGGCGTTCCAAGCTGATGAACCTGCTGACTGCCCGTGAACTGTTTCGCCGCTACGGCGAGAGCGGACTGGTCACCAGCTCGTTTCACCCTGGCGCCGTGCGCACCTCCATCTGGTCCAAGGGCGGGGTGATGGGCAGGCTGCTGGGTACCGTGCTGTTCCCTTTCATGATCAGTGTCGAAGCGGGGGCCGATACCATGATCTGGCTGGCCAGCTCCGATGACGAAGCGGCGGACAATGCCAATGGCGACTACTTTTTCAAGCGTGAGAAAGCATCGGTAGCGCCGTTTGCCACCGACGAGGACGCCGCCAGGCTGTGGGATATCAGCATGGAGCTGGTCAACCCCTACCTGGGCGACTGAGCATCGCGCCTCAGTCGATCATCGGCGCCCGGCGCTGACCCGCGGCCCTGGCGTCAGCCTGCTGCCGGCGACGCTGTTCGCCCTTGCGTTGCAGGGCGTCGCGGTTGCTGTCATCGACCCGCGCATAGGCAGCGCGCCAGGCGTCATTCTCGCTCCAGGTGAACGGTGCCCGCCAGGTGGCGCGGGGTTGGTCAATGCCGTGAACCATTGACAGGGCCTGGCGGACGATAGCCAGCTGCATGTCACGATAGCCGGGTTTACCACAGGGATTACCCAGGGGGAAGTCCGAATACAGGAAGCGCGGCACCCCGCAGTATTCAACGATATCCAGTGCCGAGCCCAGGATCACCGTTACCATGCCGTTGGCTTCCAGGTGGCGTGCTACCAGACTCACGGTCTGGTGACAGACCGGTCACAACGGTACCAGCAGGGCGATGTCAGCCTGATCCTGGCGGCAGAGCGCCAGGATTTCCGGTGCATCGGTGTCGATGGTGGTGCGCTGGCTGTATTCGGTGGGCACGCAGTAGAACCGGGGCGCCAGGCTGCCGATTATGCCCGCGTCCCGCAGTTGCGCCAGTTGCCATAGCGGCAGGAAAGACGGAATGTCCCGGGTATGGGTGTTGTCCTTGTCCCAGGACAGGTGATCGGTGTACAGCCGCCGCGGAGGGGGCGCCACCGGCACCGCGGTAACCTCGCGATCACTCCGACTGGCGGCGTCGCCGGGCATTGCCGTGGTAACCACGGTGACCCTGGATTGATCCAGGGCCTTTACCGGTCTGGTGAAAGGTACGGATTCGAAATGAGCCCAGCGGTAATCATCGGTGTAGCCCTGGGCCCGGTAATACTGACGGGTTCTTTCCATATAGCTGATATCGCTGTCGGCCACCGCCTGCTCCTTGATCGTGTTGGACATACCCGATTGCCGTGGTTACCCCTGCAAATATATCATCGTCTATGATCGGCCGTGCAGGTGTTATAAGCTTGGGCAGTATGCGGAAGTTTGAGGTATCCAGAGAGAATGACTGAGCTGAGGCGACTTTTCCTGCTGTTCATCGCTGACCGGCAAGCCTGGTGTGCAATCAGTGCACTGCTTGCTGTCCTTGGCATGGCGGGGGGCCATGCAGCGGATATCGGGGAAGCCGATGTCATCGCCGCGATGAACCTGCCGGACAGGCTGGCGGCGGACGTGGAGCGGGATGCCCGCAGCAGGCCGGAAAAGGTTATTCCCCTGCTGCAGATCGAAAGCGGTGACCGGGTGGTGGATATCTTTGCCGGCGGTGGCTATTACAGTGAGCTGCTGGCCAGAGTGCTGGGTCCCACCGGGGAGGTGGTGCTGCACAACAACATGGGCTTCGAAGCCTGGGGCATCAACGGGCTCAACGACCGCTTCTATCGTCGCGAGCCGGGAAACATCACCCGCCTGACAACCAGCGGTATCAATCTCGATCTGGCGGCGGAGTCCCTGAATGCAGCCCTCGTGGTGATGGCGCTGCACGACCTTTACGTGATCCCCAAGCGCTACAACGGAGAGGAGTATGTTCCGGTGGGGTCTGCGCCGGATGCCGGTTATTTTATTGAACAGGTGTTCCAGGCACTGCAGTCCGGGGGTCGGTTCGTGGTGGTGGATCACGCCGGCGAACCTGGCATGGACGACGACACGGTGGCGGACCTGCACCGGATGAACGAAAGCTTCGCCAGGCAGGAGATCGAGGCCCGGGGCTTTCTTTTCGTCGAGTCGTCGGCGGCCCTGCGCAATCCCGAAGACGACCGTCGCCGCATTGTCTTCGACGAGGACCTGCGCGGGCGGACCGACCGCTTCGTCCTGGTGTTCGAGAAACCCTGACAGTGGTTCCCGGAGGGTGCCGCCACGCGGAATCCCGCTTCAACAACGACCAGGCCCTATACCGCTCCGCCGGTTCCGGCTTATGCCCTGGCCGGTGACCTCGTGTTTTTCTGGACCAACTGAAACTGACCACCATCGATTCCATGCCTGCCGCTCACCCAGCCAGCCCCGCCGTGTTCATCGCCAGCCATGACGCCGAGGATTACGCCCGGCTGCTTGCCCGGGAACTGGGCGACCAGGTACCGGTTAATACCGTTGACCGGCGCGCTGCAGTCCTGGCCGGCTACGACGGCGAGCCCATCCTGCTGGGCAGGCCGGATTTCCTGGTGGACCTGCTGAAGTCACGGCCGCCGGTCCAGTGGGTGCAGTCGACCTGGGCCGGGGTCACCCCGCTGGTGGAAATCGATTTCAGGGACTACCGGCTGACCGGGGTAAAGGACGTGTTCGGCAGGCAGATGGCGGAATATGTTTTCGGTTATCTGCTCGCTCACGAACTCAGGCTGGAACAGCGCCGGGACAGTCAACATCAGCACCGGTGGGACGACACGCCCAGAGGCGCCCTGGGCGGCAGGGTCATGGGCATCATGGGCACCGGGTCTATCGGCATCCACCTGGCGCACATGGCACGCGCCTTCGCCATGACGCCCATCGGTTTCAACAGCCGGGGTGAGCCACTGGAACCGTTTGCACAGGTCTATACCGGCGACAACCTGACTGGTTTTCTGCAGCGTTGTGACTACCTGGTAGGTGTATTGCCGGCAACACCGGCAACCAGCAACCTGCTGGACGCCGCCGCTTTCGCCGCCATGAAAAAATCGGCTTACCTGGTCAACGTGGGACGGGGCAATCTCGTGGACGATGATGCACTGGTCAACGCCCTGGGGGAACAACAGCTGGCCGGTGCCGTCCTTGACGTGTTCCGGGATGAGCCCCTGGCCGCGGACAGCGTTCTCTGGGACGCGCCGGGATTACGTATCACCGGGCATGTAGCCGCGGTCAGCCGGGCGGCGGATATTGCCCGGCTGTTCGTGGACAACTATCGACGCTTTACCAGCGGGGAGAAGCTGCAGCACCTGGTTGATTTCGACAAGGGATATTGATGCCCGCAGTGCCTGGTCGTTGTCCCCGGGACACCGTGGCGGCTTTCAGAAGTTGATCCGGGTGGTCAACTGCAACCGCTGCAGTTCACCATCCGCCCCGTTCAGCAGGCTGCGCCAGCCATGCAGAAATTCAATGCCGACAGAGAGTCGCCGCCCGGGAGTCCAGATCAGGTTGGCATGGGCCGAGCGGCTGTCACGGGTCAGTTCCCGGTTGCTGGTCCCGTGGGGATCCGCTCGGGAATAACTGAAGGCAAAAGTTGACCGCCACCGGGGTTCCCAGAAATGCTGCCAGGCGATCATTGCACTGGACAGGGTGGCCAGTTCGATTTCACCGGCAGGAGTGACCGTGGCATCGGCGTAGGTTGACAGGGTGGAGTAACGGGCCAGCGCATTGCCGTGGTTGAACATGAACCGCAGGTTGTCCAGGGAGCCGGTTGCAATCCGCCCTGCCAGGCTGACCGCCGTACCGATTGCCGAGTCGGTCTGCAGCGACGGGGCAGTCGGGCCGGTGGTGCTGATCTCCCGCACCAGGGCGCTCAGTGAGATGTTTCCCCGGTTCCCGGTTCTGTCGATCTTCACGACCAGGTCGGGGGGACGGCGATCCCCGGTGCCGGTGATGGCGGCTTCGCCGGCAAAATGCAGACGATTCAGAGGTTCCTCCAGGGCAACGCTGATGCTGGCGGTGGCCGTCATTGGCTGCTGCCAGCGCAGCTGCCGGTGCCGGGTGACCACGTTGCCCACGGCGATGCCGCTGTTCAGGTCTGCCAGGGCCGACGTATTGGTGAACGTCGTATAGGTCTGCCCGACCAGCAGTCTCCCGAGAACTATATAGGCGTGGCGCAGCCTGGGGTCATGGCTGTTGTCGATCCGGTCTGCATCCAGGTCGCCCTCCACCAGTGCTTCAAGCCGTCCCAGGGGCGTATCCTGCACCGCGCGCAACCAGAGGCGCGATTCCCTGGCATGACTGTTCAGGTGGGAAAAATCCGCGTCGGCGCCGTCATCTACCGGGATGTCGGGAATCCACAGTTCACTGTCGCCGTTCAGGTTGCCACCGGCGCTGATGCCACCGCTGAGCACGTTCAGCTTGAAAAAACCGCCGGCGCTGAATTGCAGCGGCTCCGCCAGGGACACGGAGTGGCCGATGAACAGGGTAATTACCACGACGGTGACAGGGAAGCGGTCAACCAGGGAATGGATAAGTTTATACAAACTGATCACCGGCGCTGGTTCCCCGGGTCGCGATACAGCGCATGGCAGCTGTTACAGGTGGCATCGATTGCCGCCAGCCCGGCTTCCAGCTGCTCCGGCCCGAGAGTTCCGGCCTCTGCCCGGTCGGCCAGGGTGTCTGCCCGGGAGGCAAGGGTCAGGGCGAGGGCGTTGAAGCGGTCCACCTCTACCGGCGCCAGAGCCAGTGATGCACTGCTGGCAGTTATTACCGCCGCGCCCCGCTGCAACCGACGGGCGGCCTCTGCAATCCTGGCGACCAGGGCCCCGCGTTCCCGGGCCAGCACTGTCTCGGTGCGATGCAGATCGAACAGCAGGACATGCAGGCGGGCATTCTCCAGCGCCAGCTGTTCGCTCATGACGGCATGCAGACTGATCGATCCGCTATTGGTGTCGTCAGCATTGTGGTCAGGTTCAAGTGGCGCTGTATCGCCGGCGCAACCGGCTACCAGGCAGCTCATCAGCAGGCAATAGAGATATCTGTTCAGACAGTGACCAGGCATGGTTCGCAGATAAGGTAATTAATCAGAGGTCCATTGAGGTATCACAACACATACAGGCATGATACCGGGAATACCTGCCGAGGTCGTCGCCTGCGAAGAGTTCCGATTGTGGTCTGCCACCTTGCAGACCATGTGCAGCGCGATTCACCCGGGCTTGGCATTACGCTTTTGACAAGAAATGGATTTTCTGGTCAGGAATATGGGACCATAAGCGGTATGGTTTGTCCGGCTCACAAGACGATCCACGGCGTGGGTGCAATAAGCGGGTTGTTGGGCTGGTTACCTGATCGTGTGTCCAGATCGCCACGTGATGTGAACGGAGTCTTGAATCGGCAAGTCGTCCCGAGGAGGTAAGCCATGAACAACGAGGATTCCATGAACAATGAGGAAGCCAGGTTAAGTTTTGCGGGAATCGCCTTCGGCGCCATTGCCTTCATCGTGGCCCTGGTACATTTCTGGGCCGGACCGTTTTCTTCGCAGCCTGCCCTGGAGCAGACGGTTGCCGAACGGGCGGTGGCCATCAGGGATTCCACGATAGCCGCGCTGCGGGGTGATGAAGTGGAGTCAGTCCAGGAACCGGCGGAATTCACTCTGGATCGCGGTATTGAAATGGCCGTACCGATTTTCGGTGGTATCGCGATTATTCTGGGCGTCGTGGGATTCGCGCTGAAGGAACCTCTGCGGGTTGCCGGCGGTGCAGCTTTTCTGGGCGCGTGTGGCATCGCTTTTCAGTTCGCCGCCCTGGCACTGGGCGCGTTGGTACTGGCTATCCTCGTGGCAGCCGTCCTGTCGCAGTTGGGATTCGGCTGACGGAAAACCGCTACCATTGTCTCTCGAATTTCCGCGTGAACGGCGAGTGGTTCCTTAAAGGTTTTCACCAGGGTTTTGCTGTGCCTGGGGCCCGACTGCGAGGAAGCTGTTCGGGGAATCAAAGCGCCGCAAAGTTTTCTGGATCGTCTCGGTTTATCCTGTTGCCATGAAAAACGCTATCAGAATCATCCTGCTGGTCGGATTGACTGCCCTCTGCCCCGTTGCCGTTCAAGGCAAAGAATCGGCAATAATCCAGGCGACTGCCTATGTGATAAGTGGAGATCCCATCAATGTGGAAGCCGTCGCCATCGGCGAGGATCTGAGCCCGCAGAAACCCCTTACCCTGCTGGTATGGCGGTCCGCGATTCGACGCTGGACTTCCCTTGGCTCCAGTCATACGACTCGTGATTCGGGTTTCACCAAAGTGACTGGCAATAGAGTCCTGTTTACTTACACGGATACCCAATCCCTGGATCCGGGTGCCACGTATTTCGGTACCACCCGAAGCTGTACAGCGAACGGAATTTGCCCGCTTGATGTGGAACCAGATGCAGCAGTGCGCGTCATAATCGCCTGGTAACAAGCCCGGTAACTGTCAGAATTCGCCTTCCGCGCTCCAGTGACTCTCCGACGCACCAATTGAAAATGAGCGGGTGCCCGGTTCTGGCTCTGGAACACTATCTGGTTGAAAGCGCTGCCGTGAATCGTTTTTTTGATGCATTCTTAGCAAGGGGTGTGAGTATGAGCTGAGCCTAAAGGACCATTGCCGACCTCATCACCCTTTCAGCCTTCTCTCTGATTTCGGTAGCAACAGTGAAAGGATCGCCGTTTACGATTTCACTCCTGTACAGCTCGACCGACAGGGCGCCAGTGTAACCCTTGTCCGCAAGTTTTCGGATAATTGCATCCAGCGGTGCGATACCGTCCCCCGGAATTACCCGGTAGCTGTTGTCAGTCAGTTCCCTCGGCGCGTCCAGCAGGTCTTGAAAGTGACAATGGGCCA
>Ga0070727_10001884_pt1 | contig 21115 bp, 18 predicted proteins | sample tdAd472_FD_66722 | JGI IMG/M metagenome (GOLD analysis project Ga0070727, IMG submission 66722) | Marine sediment microbial communities from the Atlantic coast under amendment with organic carbon and nitrate - tdAd47.2 | ecosystem: Environmental > Aquatic > Marine > Coastal > Sediment | place...
ACGATTTGCAGCGCAATTCAATATGCCGACGATTGCATTGCGCGAGGCATGGCCGCCGATGCCGTGCTGCGCAAATTTACATTTTTCTTCGACATATCGATCAGCTTCTTCGAGGAAGTGGCAAAATTTCGCGCTGGCCGTCGCATCTGGGCACGTATCGTTCGCGATCGCTTCGGTGTCGCAGACGCGCGCGCGATGCGCTTCAAATTCCATGCGCAGACATCCGGTGCGGACCTGACCCGGCAGCAACCACTGAACAACATCACCCGGGTCACCGTGCAAGCACTGGCCGGGATATTCGGTGGCCTGCAGTCGATGCATACGGACGGCTATGACGAGGCGATCACCTGCCCGACGACCGAGTCCGCCCGGATTGCCATTGCGACTCAAAACATCCTTCGTGAAGAAGCAAGTCTCTGTGACGTAATCGACCCGCTGGGCGGTTCCTACTACGTCGAAACACTAACGGATCAGATGGAGGTAGAAATCGAGCAGGTCATCGCACGTGTCGACGCCGCAGGCGGCATGTATCGGGCCGTCGAAACGGGACTCGTGCAGGGCATGATCGGCGAATCCGCTCTCGCGTTTCAACAGGAGGTCGAATTGGGTCAGCGCAAAGTCGTCGGCGTTAATTGTTTCGCTGAAAGGGCGGACGATTTGGAGCCCGCGCCCTACCGGCCGAACTCACAGGCGATTCAGCGACTGGTCGCTGACTTTGTTGATTACAAGAAACAGCGCAACGGAAAAGTCGCACAAAAGGCAATCGACGGACTTGCGCGCAGCGCCATTGCAGAGGACGAGAATATTTTCGCCGCCGTCGTCCAAGCAGCCGAGGCAGGTGCAACGCACGGCGAAATCGTTGCCTGCCTGCGCGCAGAACTCGGCTTCGGTAATCCACTGATCACGCCCTGATACCACCGTGATGCCGACACAGCCAGAGACATCCGCATTGCTGACACGACTGCTTGCCGGGGAACCCACCGCACTGGCTCGAGCCATTACGATGATCGACAACGAACTTCCGGGACATGCAACGTTCCTCGAAACCGTGCCGGACAAACGGCGAACAACCCCGGTTGTCGGGTTTACCGGCGCACCTGGCGTCGGCAAATCGACTCTTATTAATGCATACACTGCCCTTTGCCGCTCACAGGATCGAAGCGTTGCGGTGGTGAGCATCGATCCGTCGAGTCCGGTCAGCGGCGGGGCCATTCTCGGCGATCGCCTGCGCATGGCGGAGCACGCGCAGGACGACGGCGTCTATATCCGATCGCTGGCAAGCCGCGGTCATCTCGGCGGGCTTTGTCGTAACATCGACCAAATCATCCGGGTCATCGATACCGCCGGATGGGACGTAATCGTGCTCGAAACAGTCGGTACCGGACAGTCAGAAGTGGAGGTCGCATCAATTGCCGACGTCAAAGTTGTCGTCAACGCCCCCGGAATGGGTGACTCGGTTCAGGCCATGAAATCAGGGATCCTGGAGATCGCGGATATCCTGGTGGTTAACAAAGCGGACCTGCCGCAGGCCGGACAGGCCTCAAAGGAGTTACGCGCTATGCTGCGCCTCCGCTCGAACTCGGTTGCAACTGTTGCAGTTATCGAAACAATGGCCACAAGTTGTCGCGGCATTGATGAACTGTCTGCGGCGATTGATGATTGCTGGAGGTGCCTCGCATGAGTGTTTTCGAAGCCGCTGAATTCGACGACCATGAGGAGGTCGTTTTCGTTAACGAACCTGCTGCTGGATTACGGGGGATTATCGCGATACACGACACCACGCTGGGCCCTGCCCTCGGCGGTTGCCGGATGTGGCGTTACGAGAAAGAGTCTGATGCGATAAAGGACGTACTGCGCCTCTCGCGCGGCATGACTTACAAGGCAGCGATACTGGATTGCGGCCTCGGCGGCGGCAAGTCGGTCATCATCGGTGACCCACACACTGCGAAAACACCAGCGATGCTGCATGCAATGGGACGCTGGATCGATACGCTCGGCGAGCGCTACATCGTTGGTGAGGACATCGGCACCAACCCTGACGATATGCGTGAAATCCGCACAGAGACTCGCTGCGTCAGTTGTTTGCGCAAGGAGGACGGTGGCTACGGCGATCCAGCGCCCATGACCGCGCTCGGCGTCTTCAGCGCCATGCGTGCCGGCATCGAGCACATCTATGGCAGCGACGACTTTGATGGCCTGAAGGTCGCGGTGCAGGGTATTGGAAATGTTGGCACCAATTTGTGCCGCCTGTTGCACGACGCGGGCGCCCGATTGACGATAAGCGACGTTTACGCCGACAAGCTTGTGTCGCTCGCCGAGGAATTTGCCGCAGACGTGGTCGAGCCCGTGGACATCTATAAGGTGGATGCCCAGGTGTTTGCGCCTTGTGCGATGGGCGCCATTCTGAACGACAACACTATCCCACAGCTTAGCGCCCGCGTTGTTGCCGGTGCCGCAAACAACCAGCTTGATGAACCGCACCACGGAGAGCTGCTTGCCGAGTACGGCATTGCCTACATGCCGGACTACGTCACCAATGGCGGCGGGCTCGTGAGTTGCGCTGCCGAGTGGTACGGCAATGACGCCGATGAAGTACCCGGGCGTGTTCGGCAGATCTACAACACCAGCCTGCTGATTTTAGAACGTGCCAGCGCGGATGGCATCACGACAGCCGATGCCGCGGACCGAATTGCCGAGGAACGGGTAAAGCGGGGCCGCAAATAATGACAACACAGCCTGCAGGCAACCCGAGGGCACCGATGCCGGTACCACTGGAGCATGCCGGCGAGCTCGGTATACGTCAGGTCATCGATCAGAACGGCACGGTCAAGGGCAACCTGGATGATCCGGATCTTGGTCGCGACGAAGTCCGCATGATTTATGAAACGATGGTGCTGCTGCGCGCGATTGATGAACGCGGCTGGAAACTGCAGCGTTCCGGAAGGATCGCATTCTGGATCCCGTTGCGCGGCCAGGAGGCAGTGCAGGTTGCCGCCACCCACGCGATGGCGCCCTCAGACTGGATTTTTCGCGAGCACCGCACGATGAGCCCATGGCTCATGCGCGGCGCATCGCTCGAATTGCTGTTTGCGCAATTGTTCGGCGCGGTTTCCGAACCGCAAAAAGGCAGGCGGCTGCCGTGCCTCATGGGCAATCGTGCCGTCAACATGGTGCAGGGCCCGACACAGGTTGGCTCATTCATCTCGCATGCCTGCGGTGTTGCCTGGGCAGCGAAACTCAAGGGCTCAGATGTAAAAGTGCTAGGCACGTTCGGCGATGGCGCGACCTCTCGCGGGGAATTTCATTCGGCCATGAACTTTGCGGGTATTCATCGGCCGCCGGTCGTGTTCCTCTGTGTCAATAACAGCTGGGCCGTCTCCACGCCGCTGGATTGCCAGACGGCCTCGACCGAATTTGCAGCCAAAGGCGACGCCTACGAGGTCCCGAACGTCCGCGTGGACGGCAATGACCCGCTGGCGGTTTACGCTGTCACAAAGAAGGCACGTGCAGACACGGACGGCCACGGCCCCACGCTGATCGAGGCGATCACCTGGCGACAGGGATTTCATACGTCATCCGACAACCCGGACCTGTACCGGCTGGAGCAGGAAAACGAACTCTGGAAACCCTGGGACCCGGTGTCGCGTACAAGGAAGTATCTCGAGAGCGCCGGCTGGTGGAGCGATGGAGACGAAGCCGAATTGCTGGAGCGCTGCGTCGGGCGAATTCAGGACGCCGTCGAAGCGGCCGAAAGCATGGACATTCCAGGGCCGGAATCGCAGTTCGAAGACGTGTTCGCGTCGTCGAACTGGATGCTCGACGAACAACGCGACAGGTTGTTGGCCGAAGTCAGGGACGGGGGCAGCTAGTCATGCGCATGACAGTACTGGAAGCACTGCGCGCGGCCATGGCGCATGAACTGGAAAACGATCCCGACGTGGTTGTCCTAGGTGAAGACGTCGGGACGGCCGGCGGCATCTTTCGGGTTACGCAGGGACTGCAGAATCGGTTCGGCAAGGATCGTCTCATCGACACACCGATGGACGAAAAAGGAATTGTCGGTCATGCGATCGGCCTGGCGCTGTTCGGCATGAAACCAATCGCGGAAATACAATTTTCCGGATTCATTCACGACGCGCATGAGCAGATCATGTTCTGCGCTGCCAAGTACCGCTGGATTTCGGGCGGCGAGTACACGGTACCGCTTGTCATTCGTGCGCCATCCTTCGGCGGCATCATGGGCGGAATCTGGCATTCGCAAAGCATCGAGTCGTACTACGTGCACGGTGGTGGTATCAAGATTGTGTGTCCAAGCACCCCACAGCATGCCTACAGCCTGATGCTGGCAGCGATCCGCGATCCGGACCCGGTGCTGGTCATCGAGCCCGTACCGTTGTATCGCACACTTTCGGGCGAGGTCGACGACAATGGCGAGGCATCGGAAATCGGTGTCGCCGAGATCGTCCGACCCGGCACGCAGGTCACGGCGCTGACTTACGGCCCCCTGCGACACACGACAGCACAGGTTGCTGACGAACTCGCATCCAGTCATGGCATTGACGTCGAAGTGATCGACCTGGTATCGCTGATTCCTTTCGATATCGACCTGGTAACCGCGTCGGTCAACAAAACAGGACGACTCGTGATAATTCACGAGGCGTGCGAAACACTCGGTTTTGGCGCGGAGCTCGCAGCGCGTGTACAAAATCGTTCGTTCGGCTACCTGCAGGCACCTATCGAGCGCGTCTGCGCGCCGGATGTTCCTTATTCCTATCGCGTCGGAGATGACTACTGCAGGCCCGACGCGACCAGGATCAGTGCCGGCATCAGGCGTGCCGCGGAGTACTCGTTTTGATTCACGAGTTCATTTTGCCGGATATCGGCGAAGGGTTGAGCGAGGCCGAATTGCTGGCCTGGCTGGTCGAGGTCGGCGACTCCATCAGTGAGGGTCAGGATGTCGCTACCATCAGTACCGACAAGGTAAACGTCGACCTGCCATCCCCCAGATCAGGTGTGATCGTGGAGTTGCCCTGGAACGTCGGCGACATTATCCCGGTCGGTGACGTGTTCTTGCGCATCGACGATTCAAAAGACGCGACCCGGGAAACAAGCGCTTCTGTATTGGTTGTAACACCGGCCACAAGGACATCTGCGCCCGAACCCGCTCGCGAGCGACAGCAAAACGTCGTGGCCGCCCCGGCCCTGCGTCGGTACGCAAAGGAACAGGGTGTCGACCTGACGCTCGTTACAGCGACCGGGCCCAACGGACAACTGCTGCGAGCCGATGTCGATGCGTTCCTGCAGCAGGCGGACGGCGACAGCGACGTTGAACGATTCAGGCTCTCCGGCGCAAGACTCGCGGCCTCGAGGCGGCTGGCCGAGTCAAGCCGCACGCTCGCGACGGCAACACAGACCTTCGAAGTATTTGCAGACGGGATCGTCGCGGCGGTCAGCCGGCTCGCCGACAAACGCGGCAAAGACGACCCGAAGATGACGCCGCTTCCGGTCATCGCAAAGTGCGTTGCGGACGTGCTCTCCAGGAACGCCAAGTTCAACGCGACCGTCGACGAGTCGGGAGACGGGCTGCTGTTACACCGGCAGGTCAACCTGGGATTTGCCGTCGATACCAAAGCCGGCTTGATGGTGCCTGTCGTTCACGATGTGAATTCGAAAGACACTGCCGCACTTGCCGCGGAAATTCTGGAAGTTGCGGAGCGTGCTCGCGCGGACGCGCTGACACTGGATGATGTTCGTGGCGCAACGTTTACGATTTCCAGTACCGGTGGTCTCGAACGCGCGACGATGGTCGCCACCACGCCGGTTATCAACCTGCCGAACGTTGCCACGCTCTGGGTTTCCCGCATCACCGACAGACCGCGTGTCGTGTCCGGCGTTCTCGAGGCTGGCCCGGTCATGGCCTGCACGCTGAGTTTCGACCATCGCTTTATCGACGGTGCCGAAGGTACGGCGTTTATCAACGACCTCGACGATGCCCTCACCAAGGTCTAGCCGGGAGCTCTTTGCCACACGGCCGGGATTCGTCCTGGCGGCGGCCGGCAGCGCCGTCGGTCTCGGTAATATGTGGCGTTTTCCATACCAGGCGGCCGAAGGTGGCGGCGCAGCGTTTGTCCTGCTCTATGTGCTAATGACGTTCCTGATTGGCGTGCCAATCATGGCATCTGAATTCGCGATTGGACGCCGCTCGAAACGCTCGCCTATCGGCGCTTACCGTTCGATCGGTGGCGCTGCCTGGGTTCCGATGGGATACCTGGCGGTTCTGACGCCGCTTGTCATCCTCGCGTATTTCTCTGTGATTTCCGGTTGGACATTGCGATATGCGATTGACAGCATGTCGGGATTCTCGGGCGACTATGCCGCCCGGTTCGGGGAGGTGTCGAGCGGAATACCCGCGGTCGTTTACCATCTGGTACTGATGCTCATTACGGTCGCTGTCGTTTACAGGGGCGTCCGCAAGGGTATCGAGAAAGCGTCACTCGTTCTCATGCCGCTGCTGTTCGTTCTTCTTATCGGCCTGGTCGTCTGGGCGGCCACCCTGCCGGGATCAGACCAAGGCTATGATTTCTACCTTAAGCCGTCCTTCCACGAGCTTCTGAACCCGATGGTCATCAAGCAGGCCGCAGCGCAGGCATTTCTGTCACTGAGTGTCGGCATGGGCATCATGATTACCTACTCGTCGTACCTCGACGCGAAACACGACCTGGGACAGGAAGCCGTCACCGTGTCGATGTTCGATTTTTCCGTGGCCTTCATCGGTGGTCTGGTCGTTTTTCCGGTCATTTTCGCGCTGGGGCTTGCGGATCAGGTTGGCGAAAGCACCATCGGTGCCTTGTTCATCTCGATTCCCGCCGCAATTGGCGAGATGGGCGATGCGGGGCAGGTGGTTGGCATTGCTTTCTTCGTCGCGTTGCTGCTCGCCGGGCTAACGTCCCTGATATCGCTGCTCGAAGTAGTGGTAGCTGCACTAATGGATGGACTCGGCATGCGTCGTGGTCCGAGCGTATTAGCGGCAGGGGTGATCGCGGCGGCGGCCGGTATCTTGCCAGCAATCTCGCAGCCGGCACTGGGCATGATGGACAAGATTGCGAGTGAGGTCTTCGTAGTCGCAGGCGCTTTGGGCAGCCTGTTGCTCGCGGGATGGAAGCTCCGGGACCCACTCGAAGAAATTCGCGCGGGCGCATCGCCGCTCTTCGCCCGAATCGCCCCTGGACTGATCCTTGCCATTCGCTACCTGGCACCGGCATTCGTCGCTGTCATACTTTGGCTGAGCATTTCCAATTTCTAGTGGGCGCAGACCGCAGACGGGCAGACGGGCAGACGGGGTCGAACCTCCACATGTGGCTCGCAGACGGGGTCGAACCTCCACATGTGGATGATTTTCCAAGAAAGTCACGTTGAAGAGGCCCAATTTCGATAGTTAAATAGCCGTTCTGACACCAAAACTTCTATTCAAACATCGTGCCCCGTGCCAACCGAAACTTCAGCGAAGGCCGCGTCTGGCACATCACGCATCGCTGTCACCAAAGATCATTTCTATTGAAGTTCGTTCGCGATCGACGACGATGGCGACACTGGCTGTTCGAGGCCCGACGCCGCTATGGCTTATCGGTCCTGAACTACATAGTGACATCCAATCACATTCACTTGCTTTGCGCAGATCGAGGCAAGGGGGAAATACCGCGTTCCTTGCAGCTGATTGCAGGTCGAACCGCCCAAGAGTTCAACACCAGAAAGTATCGTAACGGTGCTTTCTGGGAAGATCGATATCACGCAACGGCTGTGCAGACCGACAGCCATCTGGCACGCTGCATTACATACATCGATTTGAACATGGTACGGGCGCACGCCGTTCAGCATCCACGCGATTGGGAAGTCAGTGGCTATAACGAGATTCAAAGCCCTTGGCAACGAAAACGCACTATCGACTTCGAATCACTCATGAGATTCCTGAGCGTCAGGTCACACGAGGAACTTGCTGCATTTCAAAACCGGCTGCTTTGCAGCGAAATCGGAATCAGTCGACGTGATCCGATATGGACGGAGTCGGCAGCAGTAGGCGATGATGACTATCTCCAGGAACTGAAGGACGCGCTCGGCATCCGCGGCTATCACAAGCAGATCGCGGGCGAGCGAGGCTCCAAGGTACTGAGGGAGAAAAAGTCCTGCTATTTCTTGTTTTCGGACCTTAAAATAAGCGATTAGGATGTAGTGCCCGTAGAACTCCGCCATAGTTTCTTGCAAAAACAGAACCTTATAGAGGTGCGACCCCATCACTGAATCAGACCTCACACAACGCGCGGATCTCACGCGCCACGGCAAAGGTACGGGCGCCCTGCGCTCTCGCCGGCCCGAGTACATCGACTTCCTGCCGCCATGCAACGACGCCTGCCCGGCGGGCGAGAATATCCAGGCGTGGCTGGCGCTGTCGCAGGCCGGTGACTTCGAGGGCGCCTGGCGTGAACTCGTGCAAAACAATCCGCTGCCCTCGATCCACGGCCGCGTCTGTTACCACCCTTGCGAGGATGTCTGTAACCGCGCTTTCACCGACAGCGCCGTCAGCATCCATGCAGTCGAGCGTTACCTGGGCGACCTGGCGCTCGAGAGGGGCTGGCAATTCAGGAAACCGGATACCGAGACCGGCAAGAAGATCCTGATCGTCGGCGCAGGCCCGAGTGGCTTGTCGGCTGCATATCAACTGCGGCGACTCGGCCACACAGTGGAAATTCGCGAAGCCGGTCCTGTCCCGGGCGGGATGATCCACTTCGGCATTCCCGCCTATCGCATGCCGCGCGACGAACTGCGAGCCGAGATCCAGCGGATAGAGGACTTCGGCGTAAAAATCACCTTGGACCATCGCGTGGAGGACGTTCTCGCCGAAAAAGAAGAAGGCGGTTTCGACGCTGTTTTCATCGCAGTGGGCGCACACATCAGCAAGAAGATCGACATTCCGAATCGGGATGCCGGCAAGATCCTCGATGCCGTCAGCTTCCTGAGCAAGACCAAGGAAGGTTCGCCACCCCGGCTCGGTCGGCGAGTTGCGATTTACGGCGGCGGCAACACCGCGATGGATGCGGCGCGTACGGCCAAGAGACTCGGCGTCGACGAGGCAATGATCATTTATCGCCGCGATCGCAGCAGCATGCCGGCGCACGACTTCGAAGCGGACGAAGCCATCGAGGAAGGCGTTCGCATCAACTGGCTGCGCACGATCAAGGAAATCGACCGCAGCACGTTCAAAGTCGAAGTCATGGAACTCGACGAGAACGGCCGGCCGCAACCGACCGGCAAGTTCGAGTCACTCGAAGCAGACTCCCTGATTCTCGCGCTTGGCCAGGACACCGATACGGTGTTTCTCGAAAACATTCCCGGGATCACTTTCATGCCCGACCATACGGTCGTCGTCGACAGCAACATGATGACGGGACATGAAGGCATCTTCGCCGGTGGCGACATGGTGCCGAGCGAGCGCTCGGTAACGATCGCGGTCGGCCATGGCAAGCACGCGGCAAGGCACATTGACGCGTTTCTGCACGGCGACACTTATCGCCGCGGACCGCGACACCCGGTCATCGGTTTCGAGCGACTGCATCTCTGGTATCGGACCCACGCGCCGCAAGTCGAGCAGGAACGACTGCCAGTCGTCGATCGCCACCAGAGTTTCGACGAGATCATGCAGAACCTGTCGGAATCGGATGCCCTGTTCGAATCCGGGCGTTGCCTGTCCTGTGGCAATTGCTTCGAGTGTGACGGCTGCTACGGCGCCTGCCCTGAGGGCGCCGTCATCAAACTCGGACCAGGCAAGCGCTACCGCTTCAACTTCGACATTTGCACCGGCTGCGCGGTTTGCTACGAGCAGTGCCCGTGCCACGCCATCGAGATGGTGGACGAACCCGGCGCGGTCGAGGTACAGGCGACATGAGCGACCTTCGCGCGCTGGACGGCAATGAGGCCGTCGCCCGCGTCGCGTACGCGGTCAGTGAGATCTGCTCAATCTACCCGATCACGCCATCGTCGACGATGGCCGAGCTAGCCGACGTCTGGGCAGCTGGCGGTAAAGAAAACATCTGGGGCCGCGTACCCGATATCGTCGAGATGCAGAGTGAAGGCGGCGCCGCCGGCACAGCCCACGGCGCGTTACAAACCGGCGCGCTGACGACGACGTTTACGGCATCGCAGGGCCTGATGCTGATGCTGCCGAATATGTACAAGATCGCGGGCGAGCTCACGTCCGCGGTATTTCACGTGGCATCACGGGCACTCGCCGCGCAGGCGCTGTCGATCTTCGGCGACCACCAGGACGTCATGGCAGCGCGCACGACCGGATTCGGCTTGCTCGCCGCCTCATCGGTGCAGGCGGCGCAGGACCTTGCGCTGATCAGCCACGTCGCAACGCTCGAGGCACGCGTCCCTTTCCTGCATTTTTTCGACGGCTTCCGGACTTCGCACGAAGTCAACAAGATCGAGGTTGTGCCGTACGACACGATCCGCGCGATGATGGACGACAAACTGGTCTACCAGCATCGCCATCGCGCGTTGAACCCTGACAACCCGTTCATCCGCGGAACGGCCCAGAACCCCGACGTCTATTTCCAGGGCCGCGAGAGCGTCAATCGTTTTTACGCGGCGACACCCGACATTGTGCAGCGCGCGATGGACCGCTTCGCTGACCTGACGTTCCGACAATACAAGCTCTTCGACTACCACGGTGACCCGCAAGCCGAACGGGTCATCGTCATCATGGGTTCCGGCGCGGACACCGTGACGCAAACGATCGACACAGTGCACCCCGAAGGAATCGGTGTCGTCAACGTCCACCTGTACCGCCCGTTCTCTGCAAGACACCTGCTCGAAGCATTGCCGAAATCGGCTCGCTCGATCGCAGTCCTTGATCGCACCAAAGAAATCGGCGCGAGTGGCGAACCTCTATACCAGGATATTGTGACGGCACTGTCGGAGGCGGTGAGCACGGGCGCGCGCAAGACCATGCCGAAAATCATTGGCGGCCGCTACGGCCTGTCGTCGAAGGAGTTCACGCCGGCCATGGTCATCGCCGTGTACGAGGAACTTGGGCGGGATGAGCCGAAGCAGCACTTTACGATCGGCATCAAAGACGACGTCACGTACACGAGCCTCGACTACGACACGACCATGCACATCGAAAACGAGAGTGCGACGCGCGCACTCTTTTTCGGCATGGGATCGGACGGAACGGTCGGCGCGAATAAGAACAGCATCAAGATCATCGGCGAAAACACGGACCTCTGGTGCCAGGGCTATTTCGTCTACGACTCCAAGAAGTCGGGTTCGCGGACCGTGTCGCATTTACGCTTCGGCCCCGAACCGGTTCACGCGCCGTACCTGATTCAGTCCGCAAATTTCATAGCCTGTCACAAGTTTGATCTGGTCAATCAGATCGAATTGCTCGCCAACGCCTGCGACGGGGCCGTTTTCCTGCTAGACAGCCCCTACCCGGCCGAAGAAGTCTGGGATCGCTTGCCTCAACCCGTGCAGGACATCATCGTAAAACGTGCGATTCACCTGCACATAATCGATGCCAGCCAGGTGGCCCGCGATGCAGGCATGGGCAAGCGCATCAATACCGTAATGCAGGCTTGTTTCTTTGCGTTGTCCGGCGTGCTGCCGCGCGAAGAGGCAATTCAGCAGATAAAGCAGGCAATCGAAAAGACCTATAAATCGAAGGGCATTAAGGTTATCGAGAAGAACTTTGCAGCCGTCGACGCAGCGCTCGACCATCTACACGAAGTCGAAATTCCGAAAGACAGGCGTAGTTCGCGTGCACTGGATGCCGTCGTACCCGAGTCGGCTCCGAAGTTTGTCCGTGAAGTCACCGCACAGATGATGCGTGGCCATGGCGATGACCTGCCGGTCAGCATGCTGCCGGTTGACGGCACCTACCCCAGTGGCACGGCGCAGTGGGAGAAATCGAACGTTTCCGACACGGTGCCGGCCTGGAAGGAAGATATCTGTATTCAGTGCGGCAATTGCAGTTTCGTCTGCCCACACAGCGTCATTCGCGCGAAGTTCTTCCACGAAAGCGCCCTCGAGGAAGCGCCGGACCGTTTCCCGTCTGCGCCAGTCAGCGCACGCGGTTTCCCCGAGACCCGCTACTCGCTACAGGTCTATCTCGAGGATTGCACAGGCTGTGGATTATGTGTCGAGGCGTGCCCGGTTATCAGCCCGGATGATCCGGAGGTTCGGGCCATCAACATGACCGATAAGGCACCGATACTCGACGACAGCCGAACAAATATCGAGTTCTTTGAAACGTTGCGTTTCAACGAACGGGCTACCGTCGACTTCTCGTCGGTACGCGGCGCGCAGTTCCTCGAGCCGTTGTTCGAGTTCTCGGGTGCGTGCGCCGGTTGCGGCGAAACGCCATACGTACGGTTGCTGTCACAACTTTTCGGCCCGCGCCTGATGGTGGCGAACGCCACCGGCTGTTCGTCGATCTATGGCGGCAACCTGCCAACGACGCCGTGGAGCAAGAATGACGAAGGTAGTGGGCCAGCGTGGTCCAACTCCCTGTTCGAGGACAATGCCGAATTCGGCCTCGGGATGCGTATCGCTGCTGACCACCACATGGCGATCGCAAAGAAGATTGTGATCACACTCGCACCGAGGATCGGCAGGGAATTTGCCGATGAACTGGTCAACTCCAGGCAGAGGGTCGGCAGCGAGCTTCGGGCGCAACGGCATCGCGTGGCCGAACTCAAGAAGATATTGCTCCAACTGAGCGAGGAAAACGGCGATGAAGATGCAGCGGCACTGCTGTCCATCGTCGACCATCTCGTACGCCGCAGCATCTGGCTTGTCGGCGGCGACGGCTGGGCGTACGACATCGGTTCCGGCGGGCTCGATCACGTGCTCGCCAGTGGCCGCAACGTCAATGTTCTGGTCCTCGATACCGAGGTGTACTCAAACACGGGCGGCCAGATGTCCAAAGCGACGCCGCTGGGTGCATCGGCCAAATTCGCGTCGGCGGGCAAACGCATCGGCAAGAAAGATTTGGCCATGCAGGCCATCTCCTACGGCAACGTCTACGTCGCCCAGGTGGCGATGGGTGCCAACCCGCAACAGACCCTGCTCGCGATGCGCGAGGCCGAGGAATACCGTGGTCCGTCAATAATACTCGCCTACAGTCACTGCATCGCGCATGGCTACGACCTGGTTGATGGTTTACGGCAGCAGAAGCTCGCGACCGCCAGCGGCTACTGGCCTTTGATTCGCTACAACCCCGCGCTGCGCGCGGCAGGCAAGAAACCGTTTGTCCTCGATTCGCCGCGTCCGAGCATTCCGCTCAGAGAGTATGCCTATAATGAAAACCGCTACCGGGTGCTGACGAAGACCCACCCGGAAGAAGCCGAAGAGCTCATGAAGAGCGCGCAGGAACAAATCGACCGGCGTTGGGAAACTTACGAGCACATGGCGAAGCAAGAGCCCGCGAAGTTCCAGCCTGCGAGCTGATCAGGTATTGCAATAGCGGCGTAACAGCGAGATAAATACAACCAAGCAACTCGCGACAGGATGATCAAAATGATATTTCGCCAAATTTGTGCCGTACTCGTCCTTACTATTCTTTTTTGCCCGAGCATCGGCCGTACCGACGAATTCCGTCCTTCCACCTATGACGAGTGCATTACGGACTCAATGAAGGGCGTTGCCAGCGACGTGGCAGCGCGCGCCATTCTATCGAGTTGCCGCAATCGGTTTCCGGAGCAAATTGTCGTTGCACCATCGCAAGAGGATATCGCGCCGAAGCAAGATATTGTTGCGCCCGAGCAAGAGGCAGTTGCATCAGAGCAAATGAAAGTCGAATCAGGAACGGGCCGGAGTCTGACGCCTGAAGAACTTGGCAGGCTGGCCGCAAGTGCATTTGTGTTCTCGGATTCGTATCGCGTTACGGTCCGTAATGAGAACGAGGACTTGACCATTACCGAGCTGACAATTGCCGTTTGGAGCAATTCGAATCCTGATGGGCGGCGCAGATACAGCCAGGACGTCCGGATTCCACCTCTGCAATCGGATTCCGTGAAATATACCGTTGTATATGAGGGTGTCGGATTCGAATTAGACACGGTTGCTAGTTCCGAGCCGAGCTGGGAAATCGTCGACGCTAAAGGAATAGACTAACTGTCAGGGTGAAGAATTGCGCCAGCAAGCGACATACCGCAGCAACACAAGACGGCCATTGCAAGCACCTGACATCCATTGAGAAATACGTCTGAAAATCCCCACATCATTATTTTTGATGGCGTGTGCAACTTCTGTAATGGGACGGTTGAATTCATCATCAAAAGAGATCCAACTGGGCAATTCGCATTCGCCCCTATGCAAAGTGACGTTGGACGTGAGTTGATACGGGTGCACGGCGCGGAAATGGTTGGTATCGACACGTTCTTGCTCATTAAGGATGGCCGTTGCTATGAGCGTACCGACGCCGCAGTCGAAATAGCGAAAGACCTAACCGGCTTCTGGCATTTGCTTCGTGTCTTGAAAATTCTGCCACGGCCAGTCCGCGACTATTTCTACCGTCTATTTGCCAGGAACAGGTACGTTCTATTTGGGAGGCTCGAGTCTTGTATGATTCCGACAACTGGCATTGTCGACCGTTTCCTCAAATGACCGCGCTTGGCCGTTCGCTGACGGTCGGAATCCTCGATTTTCAGCTAACTGAATGACCGCTCTCGGCGAAAGCAGACGTTCGATTTTTCATGATCGGAGAACTTGCTCCAAACAGTCCGCTTTACCCCCTAAAGCTGCCATTCGGCTAAACTTGGCTTGAACGACTGCTACTGACTGTCGCGGTCATTCATCGATACAGAACGTTTTGTCACAGACCGGTGGCATACGGCCGCCTAAGCGAAGGCGTTCTGGATTGGCGTTGACGATGGTTGAGCGCGAAGAGATCTCACGTGGTGTGGTCGCCGACCAGTCGCTACGCCGCATAGCGGCCATATTGGGCCGGGTACCGTCGACGGTCAGCCGGGAGATCCATCGCAACGGTGGCCGGCGACGTTACCGTGCGAACCAGGCGGATCAGGCCGCCTGGGATCGAGCGAAGCGACCCAAGACCTGTAAACTGGCGCAGAACCCGGTACTGGCGCGCAAGGTGGAGCAGAAGCTTAATCAACTTTGGGCACCGGAGCAGATCGCCGGCTGGTTGAAGCGCAAGTACCCGAACAACGAGAAGCGGCAGGTGTCACACGAGACGATCTACAAGAGCTTGTTCATCCAGGCCCGCGGGGCCTTGAAGAAAGAGCTGCTGCAGCATCTGCGCAAGACCCGTGCGATGCGTCGATCCCGCAACAAGACCCTCAAGGGCGAAGGACTAGGTCAGATTACCGATGCGGTATCGATCCGCGAACGACCAGCCTCTGTTGAAGACCGCGCTTTACCGGGCCATTGGGAAGGCGATCTGATCTTCGGCACTCGCAACACCCAGATCGCCACATTGGTTGAGCGATTTACACGCTATGTGATGCTGGTAAAAGTCGACAGTAGAGATACCGAAACGGTGATCAATGCCCTGATAAAGCACTCGCACAAGTTGCCTCGAGAGCTGTACGAATCACTGACCTGGGATCGTGGCAGTGAACTGGCCGATCATAAACGCTTCACCCTGGCCACCGACATCAAAGTGTACTTCTGTGATCCACAAAGCCCCTGGCAAAGAGGCTCGAACGAAAATACGAACGGTCTTCTTCGGCAATACTTTCCAAAGGGAACAGACTTGTCGGTGCACTCTCAAGCAAAGCTTAATGCGGTCGCCAGACAGCTCAACGAACGACCACGAAAAACGCTACAATTTTACTCGCCGGCTGAAAAATTTAATGAATGTGTTGCGACGATCCATTGAAACCGCAGCCAGAAGCAGCCAGTCAGCACTTCATGCTAAAGCGCACGATATGCAGACCAGTTACTCAGGGCCTCGCTGGAACTGCGGGCCTTCCTTTCGCGGAATCATAAACTCTGGAACCTGCCAAGACTGCCAATGGCATCTCGACGAGATTGAACAGAAGGCTCATCAGGGCGATGTTCATCGGCAATATTCCAAGTCGGGCAAAGTTCATTGCAACTAACAGGTATACAAACCAAATCGCAATTGCAACGACCAATGCACATGTTGTTCCAGCGCCAAATCTGGGAATAAGCGATGAATAGAGCCAGATTGCGAAGGTCATGAGTACAAGTAACTGGAGAATATTCGCAAACTGAAAGGCGATGCCTTCTAGCTGCAGATTTGGATACAACTCCTGAAATACGGCCGCCTCATTGTATCCAAACAAGCCTACCGCGCCTTCAAAGAGAAATTCGACAATAGCGAACGTAACAGTTGCCACCATCCCGCCACCGATCAAGGCAACATAATTGGATTTTGACATCATTATCTCCTCCCGACTTGCCTCGTTACTTTATCTGACGATGACTCACGGCAGTACTTGTAATTATACGTAGAGTTCGTCCATCCAATTGCCTTCAACGTCCGCTTCTGGCCGATTGCAGACCTTCAGATAGCAGCAAATTTCACGCTTTGAATGACCGCTTTCGATAGAACCAGACGTTCGATTCTTGCTCATCGGGAAGCTCGCTCCAAACTGTGCGCTACACCCTCCCAATCGTCTGCTTTGCCCCCTAAAGCTGCCATTCGGCTAAACTTGGCTTGAACGACTGCTACTGACCCAAAGCGGACGTTCGACGAACTAAAGTTTTGTGGCGAAATTTCACGCAATAGGAAGGAGCAACACCAATGATTCGAATAACAAAAATCGTTGCCGCCGGTTTCATCGGCGCGATCGGCTTCCTCTACTTTTTCGACAATATGCTCAATTCAGAATCAGCATATTCGGTCGTTTCATTCGTAGTTTCCGGAGCTGAGCAGCCGTATTACAAGATTCTCGGCCCAGTCATTACTTCGAATTGGCTTACTTGGGCAGCGCTCTTTACGATCATGGCAGTGGAGCTTGCGGTGGGAGTTCTCGGGTCTCTCGGCACAATACAGATGATTCGAGCACGAGCAGGAACAACTGATGACTTCAATACGTCCAAGTCGTTTGCGATATATGCCGGCATTTTGGGAATGTTGCTCTGGTATGGCATCTTCGTTGTTCTAGGCGAAGGATATTTCCACATGTGGCAGACAGAGGTCGGATTAGGATCAGTAGAAGGTGCTTTTCGCTGCGGTACTGTGTGCGCTGTCCTAATGTTCTTTATCAGCGCGCAGAACGACTAGCTTCACTCTATTCTCAGCGTCCGCTTGTGGCCGTTAGCAGCCGGTCGTTTAACTCAATTTTCAGCGATCTGACCGTCCGCATTGAATGAAAGCAGACATTCGAGTGATATGCTTCCGAGATGCCGCTAATGACCCTTTGCGGACGTCTGAGTTGGAGCTATTGTCGATCACGTCGCTTCTCCATTAGCTACAATACCGAGGTGTCCAACCTTAGAGCATCATCAATATTCGCGGGACTGCCTAATGGAAGAACTTAAAATACCAAGCATCGCGACGCCGGATGAATGGCACGCCCAGATTGACAAACTGCGCATCAAAGAGAAGGAACTGACGCGCGCACACGACGCCGTCAATGCCCTACGTCGCCGTTTACCCATGGTGAAAATCGACAAGCATTATGAGTTCGACGGTGTGGAGGGAAACGTCAGTCTTCTCGACCTATTCAGCGGCCGCAGGCAACTAATTGTGTATCACTTTATGTTCGATCCTGACTGGGAGGCTGGTTGTCCGGGGTGTTCATGGGTGACTGACGCGATGTCCCATCCAGCCCACCTGCACGCACGCGACACGTCAATGGTGTTGATATCCCGCGCTCCTCTGGAAAAGTTGCTCGCATTTCGAGAACAGATGGGATGGGACCTCCCATGGTATTCATCGTTCACGAGTGATTTCAATTTTGACCTTGACGCAACCGACGACGAAGGCGAGCACCACGTCACGAGCGTATTCCTTCGCGACGGAGACGATGTCTATCGCACCTACTTCACCGATCGGCGGGGCGTGGAATATCTTGGCAGCCATTGGACATACCTCGATCTTACCCCGTTTGGTCGGCAGGAATCGTGGGAAGACTCTCCGGAAGGCTGGCCGAAAAAAGACGATTACCCGACGCGACGACACAATGAATATACCGCCTGACATGAGCGATGCGTCGCTAGCTTGTTGGCCAAACCACTTCCTTCATCACCTGTGATCGAGTTCTTATCTCTCTCCGCGATGTCTCCTTGTGGCCGATAGCAGCCCCTCGTTTAACTCAGTTTCCAGTTATATGAACGACCGGTTTCGGGGAGAGCGGATGTTCGATCCTGGCTGATCGGAAAACCCCTTCCGATATGTCCGCTTTCCAGCGAAAAGCTGCTATTCGTCTAAAATAGTCTTAGTGCAGATTTGGGGGGATCTACGAAATGACTGATGAATGGCTATTCAAGAGCGAATCCTATGACAACTGCAACTGCGCTGTGAACTGTGGTTGCCAGTTCAACATTCCCAGCACCCACGGCCACTGCCAGTCAGCTTTTGTCGGCAACGTCGTTGAAGGCCATTTCAACGATACGCCGCTCGCAGGGCTAAATTGGGCGGGGCTGTACAAATGGCCTGGCGAAATTAAGGATGGAAATGGCAAACGCCAGATCATTATCGACGAACGTGCCGATGAAGCTCAACGCATTGCACTTGAAACAATTGTCTCGGGTGGCGCATGCAAACCATTGAGCAATCATTTTTCCGTATTCGCGCATACATGCTCGGAATTCTGCGAGACAATGTTCCTGCCGATAGATCTCGAGGCGAACCTGGAACTCAGAACCGCGAGGGTCAATATACCGGGAATAATGAGGAGCAGCGGCAGACCAATAATCAACGAGTTCAATGGTGAACCGCTCCATATCGCATTCGCACGACCTAGTGGTAGTTTCGAATTTACCTACGCAGAGATCGGACATGGGACGACCTCGGTGACGGGTGATATAGAGATGGCGTTCGAGGATTCATGGGCGCATTTTTGTGTTCACCACTACAATCGGGAGGGATTGGTCCGCGAAAGATCAAGACTCACAGCATGGCTTGACGCGTGACACTTGACGAGGGCCGGATTCGACTGAGGGCGGGATAACACTGACCGTCGATGCCACACTTGAAGCAGTGCTCAGGCGCGACCGCCTGATCGTCTTTACCGCGCTTACTGCGGTTATCGCTCTGTCGTGGGCGTATCTGCTGGCCGACGCCGGTATGGCGATGATAACTCCCGTAGTCTGGACGCCCGGGTATGCGGTTCTGATGTTTTTCATGTGGTGGGTCATGATGGTGGCAATGATGCTGCCCGGCGCGGCGCCGATGATCCTCTTGTTTGCAATGGTCAATCGCAAGCAGCACGAATCCGGCCATCCGCATGTCGGGACGAGCATATTCGCAGTTGGTTACCTCGCCACCTGGGCTGGCTTCAGCCTGGTCGCGGTAGCCCTGCAGTGGGGGTTCCAGCGGGCCGGTCTCCTCTCTCCGTTGCTTGTCGGGACCGACCCTGTCTTCGGTGGCATTCTGCTGATCGCTGCAGGCGTCTACCAACTCACGCCGATCAAGCGTGCCTGTCTCAGCCACTGCCGATCACCGCTTGCATTCCTTGGCACCCATTGGCGACGGGGCGCCCGTGGCGCGCTACGCATGGGCTTTGTGCACGGCGCCTTTTGCATTGGCTGCTGCTGGTTCCTGATGGGGCTCCTGTTTTTCGGCGGCGTGATGAACCTCTACTGGATAGCGGGCCTCGCCCTGTTTGTCCTGGTCGAAAAGACTGTGCCGGCCGGTCACTGGCCAGGCTACGCGATCGGTATCGCTTTGCTCGTCTGGGGTGCCGGGATGCTGCTGCTCGCGTACTGAGAAGGTTCATTTGCATCGTCGCTTGAAGACGGGCTAGATTTAACTGGCTGTTGGTGTCTGGGACAGACATGCCCATACTTGCGGTACTTCATTGGTAAAGGATGTTCTCAATGCCTAATAAAATCCTGCTGTTCTGCCTCCTCGCTTTACCTGCAGTTGTATTTGCGGATGCCAGCGACGGCCAGTTTATGGGCTATCAGCTTGGGGCAAATTATCCGGCAGCGCCGCAGGGTAGTCAGAGTACCACCACGGGCAATCTGCTTATTGTGGCGGAAGATCCTGTTAAGCCGGCTGACATTAAGCAAGTAAGTCTGGTTGCTACGCCCGTCTCGCGAACCATTGGTTACATTGATGCGGCCAGCTGGTATGCGACCGAGGGCGAAGCGCGTGAAGTCGGTCGTCGCTACGTGGAACTACTGCGCGCCAAATACCCCGATTGGAGGTTTGGCCGGGAGGCCATGGATGCCAATATGCGTATTGTTGAAGTGAATTTCGACAACGCGCCCTACAATTTGCAGCTGCGCCTCGCGCGCGACGAGCATGAAGGCCTCGATATGTGGCGCTTTTCCATGAGTCTCGGTTGGCAAATGAATTCCAAGGAAAGGTCGGCATGGCAAAACATGTCAGCTACCGAGCAAGCTGCCGAAAAGACAGCTGAGCGCACGCAGCTATTAAAAGACTCGGATGTGCGCGGGCTATAGCCTGACCATCCGGCCGCTACTGACATTTGTCGAGTGTCAACTAAACTCAAGCTAATGGTCTGACAATGATCCGCGCCGGGCCAGGATTAATGAGGATATATAGGGAATCTGACATGAAACCAGCAAGCAACGGGTGGCTGCCTGGCTTGGCCGCTACCATACTTATCTGCCTGTCCGCACCAGCCAGCGCCGACGGTCTGAAGGCCACGGCCGACATCAAGGGCTGCACCGATCCGAACATTTCCGGCACCGCCACTCTCACAGAGAAAACCAGCTCCGAGGGGATCAAGGAAGTGAGGGTGGAGATGACGGTGAAGGGTCTTGGCGACGGCAAGCACGCGGTCCATATCCACGAGGCCGGTACCTGTGAGCCCTGTTCGGCCGCCAAAGGACACCACGATCCGGGTCCGTTCGGCCAGTCGCGGCCTGACAGCGCCGGCGAGGACGTGCCCGCCGCCGACATCAATCACCCGTACCACATGGGCGACCTGATCAA
>Ga0070727_10001887_pt1 | contig 21111 bp, 18 predicted proteins | sample tdAd472_FD_66722 | JGI IMG/M metagenome (GOLD analysis project Ga0070727, IMG submission 66722) | Marine sediment microbial communities from the Atlantic coast under amendment with organic carbon and nitrate - tdAd47.2 | ecosystem: Environmental > Aquatic > Marine > Coastal > Sediment | place...
GACGAGGTCCTCGGTCTGCGGCACGCCGACCCGCTCGAAGTTGGCCTTCTCGAAGACCGCACCGAAGCCGGAGGCGCCGCGCGGGTCGATGGTGGCGGTGATGTAGCCGTGCTTCTTGGCCATGTAGTAGGCGAAGTAGTAGCTCGGAGCCGCGAAGCTGCCGCGTGAGGTCATCTTGCGGGTGCCGAGCGGGCCGCCGTAGACATAGATGAGCAGCGGGCGCTGCTGGGCCTCGTCGTAGCCGGGGGGCAGGAACATGTGGCCGTGAATGGTCTGGCCGTGGCGGTTCTCGTAGGTGAAGTACTCGGGCGAGGGTTCGGTAATGGCGCGGGCCTCGTCGGTGTGCGAGTCGGTGATGGTCACGTGTTCTTCGGAATCGTGTTCGTAGGCGACGAGTTCGCGAAGGGTGCCGAAATCGACGAAGCTCGCGAGGTAGTTCTCGCCATCGGGGCTCATCGCCGGGCTGGAGTAGTACCCGTCCTCGGGCGAGACGCGGGTCATCTCGCCGGTCGTCAGGTCCACGCGGAAGACCTGCTGCTGGGTCGGGTCGCCCTTGGTGGCGAGCGCGAGCATCGAGGTGTGGTCGCGGGTGACGTCGACCGGGTAGACCTCGAACCGTCCGGAAGTCAGCTGTTCGAGCTGCTCGTAGACCGGGTCGAGGGTATGGAGATGGCGGAAGCCGGAGAGCTCGGTCAGGAATACCATGCGCCGGCTGTCGGGCAGGTAGGTCGGGACGACCATGCGCGGCGTGTTCGGTCCGCCGTTGTGGAAGAACTCATAGACGACGCGCGCTTCCTCGATCTCGAACTCCGGCCGATCCTCCTCGGACGCGTCGGACTCGCCGTCTCCGGCGTCCGGGCTCTCGTCGTCGCCGCCTTCTTCGCTGTCGATTGACTCCTCAGCGTCGTCTTCAGAGGCCGATTCTTCGGGCGCTTCATCACCCTGCTTCTCAACGAAGCGGGCTTCCATGATCTTGACCTGGCTGGTTTCCTGATCGAACACGCTGAACGCGACGCGCGAGGAGTCCGGTGCCCAGTCGGGAACGATCATGATGTCGCGCGGGCCGGACTGCTTTCGCGAGTAGACCATCTTGGGCTCGGTCTTCTCGGTGAGATCGGGGTCGAGTTCGTGGAGGTACACGAAGGTCTCGAGGTCCGGTCGCTGGTCGTCGGAGACATGCCGCGTGACCTGACGTACTTCGGCGAAGCGGTTGCGGTAGCTGATGATGTTCACGGTCCGCGCGCCGGCGTAGTACCCGCTGCCGCTGGTGGCCAGGAATACGAGACGCTTGCCATCCGGGCTGATGCGATAGCCGGACATCGACTGCCCGCGAGGCAGGTCGGGGTCGAGCTGGACCATGGTGTGCGAGCCGAACTTGACGCGGATGAGCGCGCCGTCGTTGAGGTAAGTGTAGCCGGAGCCGTCGGGCAGGTACTGGACATCGCGGAGCGAGCCTCGGGTCATGGTGAGGCGTTCGATCTCGCGCGAGTCGATGTCGAAGCGGTACAGGTCGCCGCGAGAGTTGAAGATCATCTCGTTTTTTGTAGGGGACCACTCGAAGCTGCTGACACCGGAGTAGCGCGGACCTCTATGTTCGTGGTCGTCTTCGAGCACAAGGTCAGCGAGGTCGGTGTCGCCGCCTGCTTCGGACCCGGATCCGGAATCGTCGTTTGCTTCGGAGGCATCGCGTGTGGCGGTAAGTTCGAGCTCCCAGCCGAGCGGATCGAGGGTCAGGGCGCCCGAGAGGCCGCCATCGCCGAGGGTCCCGTCGAAGGAACCTGTGAGCTCACGAGCCTCATCCTCGTCGGTGACGAGTTCCATGCGCAACGTGCCCTGCTCGTCGTCGAACTCCACAATGGTCGAGGACAGATCGAACAGCGCGCTGGTCAGTCGTGCGCTGTAACTGTTATCGGACTTAGAGATTGTGACCGTGGCGTCAACGCCGTCGGGCAGCGCGCTGCCGCGGACCCGACCAGACCAGTTGCCGAGCAGCGGATCATCAGCCGACTCGTTCACGCCGCCGGTGTTATCGGACGACTTTTCGCCCTTCCCGGCCTTCTTTGACCGCTCGCGGCGGTCCTTGGCGACTTCTCGCGTGTCCGCCTGGAACGGCGCAAGCACGCTGACCGAGGTGACACGCTCAATCGCGCCGGTCTCTGCGTCGTAGAGCCACAGGTCATTGCCATGACGGCGCTCGATGCGAGGGCGATAGAGGTAGGCGGCGTAGCGGCCGTCGTGGGAGAATGCCATCGAACTCGCCCCGGGCCCAAACGGCGAATCCTCGGGGAAGATGCGTTCGAGCGTCAGTTCCTCATCGATCGACTTCACCGCCTCAGCCTTCGACGCATCAGCCGCGTGGACGATCGGGACAAGCCCGACCGACGCCGCGATCAGTCCGGCGGCGCAAAGAGCGGAAACAAGGGCGGAACGCAGCGCACTGGGCATCGGGACTCTCCTCTGGATCGATGAGCTCGGGATCTTGCGGGCACCTGCCAGAACAGTACCGCGGAAGTCGCATTAAACACGTGATTTTGCCGGGAGTTGCCTCACTTCGGGTTATCGGCTGATTTCGGCGAGCAGCGGATCGGGACCCGCCCGAACTTCGGCCTGTTTGGCTTGATTCGGCCCAGCGATCAGCCGATGCCGATTGCGTTCGGTCCGATCTTCAGACCCAAGAGCGCATATGAGACCAGAGACGCAAAGAGTCCTTCGTCGCCTGCTTCGGGTTCTCCCGAGCGGTGAGCGCACGTTCGCAGTCGCCGGCCTGGCGCTGTGCGGTGTCGTGGTGCTCTGCAGCGCCGCCGCAATCGGCGTGGCGTACTCGCAGGCGGCTCATGCCCAACAGCGTTCAAGAAGCCAGGAGACGCGGCTGCTCGGCACACTGCTCGCCGAAACCGCAACGCAACAGCTTCAGACCGGTGACCTGAAACGACTCCGGACAACGCTTTCGGAGTTGCAGCAGTCGCACGGGCTGGGGCGCATCACGCTCGAACTGGGCAACGGCCAAGTGATCGCGGACACCAGTCCTGGTCGGACGCTCGCCGATTCTCTCCCCGAAGACTTCGGCGCCCTGCCGAGCTCCCAGGTGGCCTCGATCGCGCTCGATCGATTCGGCGTGCCTGACGCCGTGGCGCTGCAGGTCGCGGATCGCGGCGAGGCGATCCTTCGCATGGAAACCGGCGAACGCGCCGGCGGCCCGCCGATCGGGCCCTACATCGGTGTCTTCGGCATCGTGCTGGCCGGCGTCGGCGTGCTGGCCGTCGTCTACCGAGACTTCCGCCTGCGCTTAAAGGCGCTCGGCGCCGTCGGCTCGGCCCTGCGTTCCTACGCGGAAGGCGAGCGATCGCCCGAAGCGCTCCGCGTCTGTTCGCAATGGGGCCCCGAAGCCCAGCAGTGGAACTCACTGGTCGCCGAACACGAATCCACCGCGCACGCCGACCAGGAGCAGATGGTCGGCGCAGCGATTGAGAGCGAGGGAGCCGGCAACCTCGCAGAACTCGCGAGCGCCTGCGACACGCTCTGGACGGGCCTGCTGCTCGTCGGCGACGAGGGCGTTGTGCGTTACGCGAACGGAGCCGCGGCGGTCCTTCTCGGGTCGCTTCGCGAAGACCTTCCGGGCACGAACATCCACGATCTCCTGGACGACGAAGCGCTTCACGAAGCGGTTGTCAACACCGCGTCCGGAAAGGGCCTCGGGCGATCGACGTACGAGGTCGAGCGTACCCGTGACGAGGCGACGACGTTCTTGCGTATCCGCGTCGGTTCGCTCGCGAACTCGACATCCGGATGCGCACTGGTGACCATCGAGGACATCACCCAGAAGCGGGTCGCGGACGACGCCATGCACTCGTTCGTCGCCCAGGCCACGCACGAGTTGCGGACGCCTCTGACAAACATCCGCCTGTACATCGAAGAGGCGATCGAGGCTACCGATGACGATGTCGCCCTGCGAAACAAGGCGCTGAACATCATCAATCAGGAGTCGCAACGCCTCGAGCGTATCGTCGGCGACATGCTCAGCGTGTCGGAAATCGAGGCGGGTTCGATCCGACTCAACCACACCGATGTCCGCACCGAGAAGCTCCTCGAAGACCTGAAGAACGACTACGAGGCCTCGGCCGAGGACAAACAGATCAAGCTGGTATTCGACCTGCCGCCGAAGCTGCCGGTGTTCAGCGGCGACCGAGACAAAGTCGCGATCGCGATGCACAACCTGCTCGGCAACGCCATCAAGTACACGCCCGAGACGGGGCAGGTGACCGTGAAGGCCGAGGAAGACGGCGGAATGCTCCGGATCGACTTCATCGACTCGGGCATCGGCATCGATCCGTCCGAGCACGAACGCGTCTTCGAGAAGTTCTACCGGGCGAGCGACAAGCGGATCGATTCGATCAAGGGCAGCGGGCTGGGCCTTGCGCTCGCGAGAGAGATCGTCCGGTTGCACGGCGGCGACATCACTCTCGACTCGCAGGTCGGCAAGGGCAGCACCTTCACCCTCACTTTGCCCGCGGCCATGCGCGCGGCGGCCTAAACGGGGGAAACCATGCAGATCCAGCAGTACCAACACGGCGCCGTAACCGTTCTCAAGCCCGAGGGCCCGCTCGTTGGCGACGACGCCGATCTGTTCCGCAGCCGCACCCAGTCGACGATGCGCTCGAGCTTCGGCCGACTCGTGATCGATGCCTGCGCGGTCCCCTACGTTGACAGCAAGGCCCTCGAAGCCCTCCACGATCTCAGCGAGGAGATGAGCAAAGCGGGCCAGCCCCTGCGTATCTGCTCGGCCACGGAGACCGTCCGAGAGGTCTTTGTCCTGACCGACCTCGATCGGTTGTTCGAGCACTTTGAGGATGTCGGCAGCGCGGTGAGGAGCTTCCTATGAGGCAGCCCAAACGACTGCGCGTCGGTGAAGTTCTCCTCGGTGAGGGGATGCTCACCCAGGACGAACTGGACAAGGCGCTTGCCGACCAGCGAGCTTCCGGCGAGATGCTCGGGAAGTTGCTGGTCGATCGCGGCGTGGTCACGAACGCATCGCTCGTGCAGGCGCTCGCTAAGTCACACGGCGTGCCCGGTTGCAACCTGCGCCACGGCCTCATCGACCCGGCCCTTCTCACGCTGATAGGCCAGGAAGAGTGCGAGCGGCTCAAGGTCATCCCGATGTTCCGCGTGCACGAGACGCTGACGGTGGCGATGGCCGAACCCAACAGCCTGCCCACGATCGACCGCCTGAAACAGATCACGCAGCTCAAGATCCGGCCGGTGCTCGCGCTGGAACCGAACATCCTCGAGTTCGTGCGGAAGTACGCCGGCGAGAACATCGACGTCGACGAGTTCCTCGCCTCGATCGCCGAGTCCGATGTCGAGGTCATCGAACGCGAAACTCAGGACGACGGGCCGAGCACCGATCTGGACACGATGGTCGCGGGCAGCCCGATCGTGAACCTGGTCAATGTTGCTCTGTTGAGCGCCGTGCGTGACGGCGCGAGCGACATCCACATCGAGCCGAGCAAGGGCGGGACCCGCATCCGATACCGCATCGACGGATCGCTCCGCGACCTCATGCGTCCGCCTCAGGGCATGCACGCAGCCATCGTGTCGCGCATCAAGGTCATCGGAAAAATGGACATCGCCGAGAAGCGGATGCCGCAGGAAGGGCGCGTGAAAATCGTCGCTGAGAGCCGCGAGATCGACCTGCGCGTCAGTTCGATGCCGACGCTCCTCGGCGAGAAGCTCGTGGTTCGCATCCTCGACAAGGAGAACCTCAGCGTTCGCCTCGAGGACCTTGGCTTCCGCGACGAGACGCTCGTGAAGTTCAAGCGCGTGCTGACGCGCCCCTACGGCCTTGTCCTGGTGACAGGTCCGACCGGCTCCGGCAAAACGACGACGCTGTACTCGGCGCTCGACCTGCTCCGCAGCCCGGAAGTCAACATCGTGACCGTCGAAGACCCGGTCGAGTATCAGCTCGACCTGATCAACCAGATTCAGGTTCAGGAGCAGCTCGGGCTGACCTTCGCCCGCGCTCTGCGGAGCATCCTCCGCCAGGACCCCGATGTCATCATGGTCGGCGAAATCCGGGACGAGGACACCGCCAGGGTCGCCGTGCAGGCATCGCTCACCGGACACCTCGTGCTCGCGACTCTGCACACCAACGATGCGCCTGGTGCCGTCGCGCGATTGCAGGATATGGGCATCGAGGCCTACCTGATCTCGAGCGCGCTCAACGGCGTAGCGGCCCAGCGCCTCGCTCGGACCCTGTGCCAGAGCTGCATCGCCAAGTACACACCGAGCGAGGAAGCCCTCATCGACGCCGGGCTCGACCCGAAGTCGCGGTTCGTCATGTCGCGCGGCAACGGCTGCTCGCAGTGCCACGACTCCGGGTTCGCAGGACGGCTTGGCATCTACGAAGTCATGGAAGTCGATGGCGAGCTGCGCCGAGCCATCTACCACCGTGAACCAACTCACACGATCCGAGCCATGCACCGTGAATCGGGCGGCCTGACGCTCCGGGAAGAGGGCGTCCGGCTCGCGCTGGCCGGGAAGACAAGCCTCGAGGAGATCCTCCGAGTTACCAGCGTGGACGAAGTCGATGCCGAACAACCGGTAGCTCCGTCGCTAGAGCCCGCCCCGCTCCTCGATGACGACGTGGATCCCGAAGCGGAGGCCAAGGCCGCATGAGATTCGCCTACGAAGCATTCAAGTCCAGCGGGAGCAAGACGGACGGCGCGATCGAGGCGAACTCCGTGGCCGAGGCCACAGAACTGCTGCGTCATCAGGGCCTGTTCGTCACCGCGATCCAGGAGGCGGCAGCTCTTCAGTCTTCTGAACGTCGCAAGCGGTCCAGCGGTGGAGTCAGGCTCCGGCTCGGCTCGAACAAGACCGCGAACCTCGCGATGTTCTCCCGCCAGCTCTCGATCCTGGTCTCAACCGGTACGCCCCTGGTCGAAGCGCTCGGCGCTGTTGAGCGACAGGTCAAGGACGAGCACTGGAAATCGGTGCTGACAGATGTTCGCGAACAGGTCGAAGAGGGTGCGCCGCTCTCTGAAGCGCTCGCTGATCACCCCGACACCTTCGACACAATCGCAGTGAGCCTTGTTCACGCCGGCGAGACCGGCGGCAAGCTTGAGGTCATGCTCGAGCGTCTTTCCAGGCTCACCCGCCAACGCCAGAAGATGCGCAGCGCGATCATGGGCGCCATGGTGTACCCACTGCTGCTCATCAGCGTCTCAATCGGCGTCCTTTCCCTGATGATCGGCTTCGTGCTCCCCCGCTTCGCGGAGCTCTTCGAAAGCCTGGACACCCCGCTGCCGACGAGCACCAAGATGCTCATGGCGCTGAGCGACTTCGCCCGTGGAAACTGGATTGTTCTGATCGTCGGTGTAGCCGGATCGATCGTCGGCGGCGTGATCTTTGTCCACTCAAGGACCGGACGCGACCAGATCGACCGCGCCCTCGTCAACGCGCCGCTCCTCGGCAAGCTGGTTCGCGGCTTCCTCATCGCCCAAACCACCCGTTTGCTCGGCGTACTGGTGCAAAGCCAGGTGCCGCTGCTGGATGCCCTCGACCTGACCAAGAAGAGCACGGCGAGCCGTTCCTACAGGACCCTCATCGAGCGCGCGGAGAACGCCGTCACCAAGGGCGACTCCATCAGCACCGTGCTCTGCAACTCAGACCTTGTCCCCATCTCGGTGAGCGAAGCCGTCCGCAACGGCGAACAGTCCGGTAAGGTCGGTCAGGTCCTGATCGGCGTCTCCGACTTCCTCGACGAGGACAACGAGGTCGTTATGCGATCGCTCACGAGCATCATCGAGCCGATCATCCTCATCGTGCTCGGCCTGCTCGTCGGCTTCGTCGCGATCAGCATGTTCCTGCCGCTCTTCGATCTGAGCTCGACCACACAGGGAGGGCCCGCAGCATGAACTGGTCCCTTCGCCCAACATGGAGCCCGATCGGTCTGCGCGTCGGCGCACAGCGCGTCACCGCCGTGCAGCTCGACCAGATCGGTCGAATCCGGGCGTTCGCTTCGTTCGGCCGGCGTGAGCCCGACGCTCCGATCAGCGCTTCCGAAGCGCTCCGCATCCGCAGTGTGCTCGATCGCCAGGGGTTCCGAGGGACCCAGGTTGTTCTGGGCACGCCGAGGCGGATGATCCGTTCGACCACGCTGGAGTTGCCGCCCGCGTCGTCCGGTGCCCCGATCGATCAGTTGGCAGATGCCGAGCTCGCCCGGATCCACAAACTCGCACCCGGCAGCTTCGCCAAGGGCCTTTGGGAACTCCCCGCCAGCAACCGGGCAAAGGCGGCCCCGCTGACGATGGCCGTCACGTGCGTCCACGAGCAGAGCGACGCACTCTGCGAGGTATTCGAGCAAGCCGACCTTGATGTGCTCGCTCTGGATATGTCCGTTCTCGCGACCCTCCGCGCGCTGCCCGGCGCCGCGGAGGGCTCGCACGCGATCCTCGAACTTGAAGAGTCTCGCGCTTCGATCGCGGTCGTGCACAACGGCGTCCTGCTGCTCCAGCGCGATCTGGCCGAGATGACGATGCGGCGTCTGCGCGCCGAAGTCTCAAAGCAACTCAGGCTTCCGAGTTCGACCACGAGCGCCCTGATTCAGGAGTACGGGCTGATCCCAAGCCCGGACGCTCCCGAGTCTCTCGCCGACGCGGTGCGCGAGTCTTTGGAGGTGTTCGTCGAAGAGATCGCCCACTCAGCGTCGTACGCCTCCGGCCGCTTCGCAGATGTCAGCATCGGTCGGGTCTTCTTCATCGGCCCCGCCGCCGGCATCCCCGGTCTGAGCGAACACCTCGGCGAGTCGCTCGAGTGCGCATTCGCCGTACCGAACCTGCGCGATCTGACCCGATCCGGATGCCCGTTTGCCGAATGCGCGAAGCCCGGAGAGGGCATCTCGGCCCTGGGTCTCGCGCTCTGGAAGGAGACCGCAGCGTGAGCAGCGCAAGCAGCGTGAACCTGATCTCGACGCAACGCCGCATCCAGCAGCGCCGCACCACCTGCATCATGCGCTGGAGCGCCGGCCTCACCGGGTGGGTCACGGTCGTGACCGTCGCCTGCCTCGCGGTGACCGCCGTCTCGAACATCGAATCTGACTTCGAATCGACCCGCTCCGCGCTCGTCCTCAGGACGAACGCGGCGCAGTCCAGCGCTTCACAGAGCAAGGCCGCGATCGATCGAATCAACAAGCGGCTGGCCGTTTCCAAGGCCGTCCGCTCGTACCCGGACTGGAGCGTCCTGCTCCCCGTCGTGTCGAACGAGATCGGCTCCGAGATCGCCCTGGAGAAGATCAGCCTCGAGCCCGTCCGCGGCGAACAGGCAACGCAGCGGGCGACGCTGACGCTCACCGGCGTCGGCACGAGCCGCGCAGCGCTCTCCGAGTTCGTGATCCGCCTCGAGGAGACCGGCGCGTTCGTCCGCGTCGAAACCACCTCGGCCCAGCGCCGGCCGATCCGAGACAACGAGTTCTTCGCGTTCGAGCTGACCTGCCGGATCGGCAGCGGCTGGGAGGGAGACCAACCGTGAGCGAACTCAAGACATGCTGCACCAAGATCCACGGTGTCGGGGCCGGCATCGGCCTGCTCGTCCTCGGCGCGGGCTACCTCGCCGGCGTCGCGCCCGCGCTCGAAGCGAAGGAACGACTCGGCAACGACCGGGAAACACTCGCGGTCATGCGCACGGAACTGGACGCGGCGGAGGAGCGCGTCCGTTCCATGCGCCTGGCCCAGGAGAACGCGGAGGCGGAGCTCAAGCGCTCGGAGATCTCGCTGCGCCCGGAGTCGGATCGCAACGAGGTCATCGATGAACTCGCCGGGTTCGCCGAGCGCCAGCGCCTCACGCTCAACCAGATCCGCGCGGGCCGGGTCGAACCGGGCAAACCGATCTCCGTCGTCCCGATCATCATGTCCGGCACCTGCTCCTTCGCCGACTTCGACCAGACGCTCTCCACGCTCCGCGAGGAGTTCCCGGACGTCCGTATCCGCTCATTCTCGATCGCGCGCACCCTCGCGCGCACCGAGCAGCAGCCAGTGTTCGAGTTCCAGCTTGCCTGGTGTATCGAATCTGAGGATTGATCCGGCAAACAACCGCCAGCGCGTACTTGCTTCAACCGGAAACGGATCGGACCGTTCCCAGTATGGAACTGAACCCTTCCGCTAAGAAGAAGCTCGCCGTGCTCGGCCTGGCGCTCGCCGGGCTGGCGATCGACCGCGGCCTCGTCTTCTCCGGCGGGAGCGACGCATCCGCCAACGAGTCGACCGCCCAACAGGCCGCGAACCCGACCACACCGGGCGCCAACCCAGCGCCCGCGGCTCCAAAAGTCGAAGTCGCGTCGATGCTCGAGTCGCTGCGAACGGCAATCAGCGACAACGAGGTCGACCGCAACGCGTTCCGCCTCCCGGACGCGCTCACGCCCGAGCCGGAGACCGAAGCGTCCCCGGTCCAGATCGCCCAGACGCCGCAGAATCAGCCCGAGGCCTCGCCGAAACCCGTTGACCTGCCGAACTTCGAGGTCACCTCCATCATCGCCAGTTCGACCGGCAGCCCCGTGGCCGTCATCAACGGTATCCCGATCCGCGTCGGACAGACCCGCGACGGCATCACGCTGGTTTCCGTCTCCGCACGCGTCGCGACGATCCGTTACGCGGACCAGACCGTGCATGTCCGCCTGAGCGAATAGCGGTCAGACGACCTCCGCAGTCGGATCATCCCAGCCGTTACAGACCCACCCATCCAAGCGGGTGGGTCTTTCTTTGCGCTGCAGAAGGTGCTGGGTTCTTCCGATCCAAATGGTGTGAGTGGATGCGTGGACGCATCCGGACCAAGTGCATCGTTTGGAGGCAACCATGAATCTCTCGCTTCGCCGTCGCGGCTTCAGCCTGATCGAACTCGTCATCGTCATCGTGATCATCGGGATCATCGGCGCCATCGCCGTCCCCCGCATGAGCCGCGCCGCAACCGGTGCCGCAGACTCCTCGCTGACCGCCGACCTGAACGTGCTCCGCACCGCCATCGACCTCTACCAGGCCGAGCACGGCGGCAGCTACCCGAGCTACGCCAGCTTCGTCGCCCAGCTCACGACCTTCACCAACGACGCCGGCGCCACCAACGCCACCAAGACCACCACCTACATCTACGGCCCGTACATCCGCGAGATCCCGTCCATCAAGGTCGGGCCGCTCAAGGGCCTGAACACCGTCTCCGACACCGCCGAGGACGGCTCCGCCTGGTACTACAACGAGACCACCGGTGTCATCCGCGCCAACTACGCCAACACCGTCGTCGACGGCCGCGGCACCCCGTACGTCAACTACTGAGCCGAGGCGCGTCCACACTCGGCACAGCCGGAGGTGACCTGCATGGCGCCGTCACGCCCGCAACACTCAACACGCTCCACGGGATTCAGTCTCGTGGAGCTTGTTGTTGTGATGCTCATCCTCGGGGTCATCGCCGCCATCGCCGCGCCGCGGTTCGGACACGCCTCCACCACCTTCCGCCTCGAAGCCGCGATCAACAAGATCGAGGCCGACCTGAAATACGCCGCCCAGATGGCACGCGCCCAAAGCCGGACCGTCGAAGTGACTTTCGACCCCGACACGGACTCGTACACCATCACCGGAGTGGACGGCCCGCTCGACGGCGTAGCCAACTACACCGTCAACCTCGCGGAGCCCCCCTACGAGGTGCAGATCGCCGATGTCCGCTTCACGCTCGGCACGAGCAGCACCTTCCGCATCGACGGACACGGCGCCCCGATCAACACCGGCGTCATCCGCATCGAGCTCGGGCCCAACGCCCGACTCATCGGGGTCGAGTGGTCCATCCCCAGCGACGCGAAGGTCAAGGCCGAGCCCATCGAGCCGTCTGAGGATGTTTTCGACATCGACACCATCATCCCCGACGGGTTCATCAAGGGATTCTGAAGTGCGACAAGCCCGCCCATCGAGGATCCGACGCGCCTTCTCACTGATCGAGATGGTGCTGAGCCTCTCGCTCGTGGGCCTCGTGCTCGCGTCGCTGGGGTCGATGCTCGCGTTCTCGATGCAGGCCGCCCCGCGACCCGACGACGCCGTCATCCGCATCACCGACGCCTCGCTGCCCCTCGGCATCATGACCGAGGAGATCGGCTCGGCGATCTCGATCTCCGCGCTGACCGCGACCTCGATCACCTTCGAAGTCGCCGACCGCACCGGCGACGACACCCCCGAAACCATCACCTACGACTGGGGCGGAACCCCCGGCGACCCGCTCACCCGCGATTTCAACAGCGAAGGCGCAACCGTCGTCCTTGACGATGTTCAGGCGTTCGAGTTCGAGCCCGATGTCGAGGATTTCGTCTACGAGGTGATCGAGCCGACAACCGGCTTCAACTACGACCGCGAGGTCAGCGCAGAGACCGCGGCGGTCGGCAAAACGCTGGCGATGCTCAGCTCACGGATGCTCCCGATCCGCCTCGGCGAGGGGTATCACCAGCGCATCCGAAGCGACGCCGTACCCGACGGCGCGCTCTACTGGACGCCGGACTATGTAGAGGTCTTGCTCGCACAGCAGCGGACCCCCGGCGCGATCCGCATGGAACTGCGGCTGCTCAACGCCGGCAAGCCGACCGCGACCGCCATAGCCTCCCGGGTTGTTCGCGCATCCGATCTCGGGTCAGAGGGATGGGAGCGCATCGATGTTCCCGGGGAGATCAAGCTCGACCCCAACGACGAACTCGGCCTGGTACTCATCTGCATCGAGGGCGACGGTTCCGTTGGGTTCCGAGCCTTCGGCTCCCTCATCTTTCCCGGTGAATTCGCGATGCACCGTTCGCCCGACGGCGGCGACTCGTGGAGCACCCCCGTGACCGCCGAACGGATGAACTACAGACTGCACAGCAAGTTCTACGGCGAGGCCAAGCGCACCACCACCACGACCCAGACCGTCTCCTCGCTCCGGCTCACCGTCAGCCCGCTCAGCGTCAGCGAGGCCTCGATCGTCACCACAATCGACCTGCCCGCGCCCGTGAGGATCACCCCATGATCTGGCGCCGGGGCATCTCGATGGTCGAGGTCACGATCTCCATGGTCATCGTCAGCATCATGTCGATGGGCGTGATCCAGATGACCGCGGTCTCCGCGCGCACCCGGGCCCTCTCCACCGACCGCGTCCGGGGCCTCGCCCTCGCCAACGACCTGCTCGCCGAGATCCAGACCAAGCACTGGGCCGACCCGATCGGCGGCGTGAGCAGCTTCGGTGCCGACGCTGGTGAGTACGACGGCACCACCCGGACCGCCTACAACGATGTCGACGACTACGAGGGCTGGAAACAGTCCCCCCCACTGGAGATCGACGGCGACCCCATCCCCGGATTTGACGGCTGGACCCGCTCCGTCAAGGTCGAGTACGCCCTCGTCTCCGGCGGCGATGTCGTCACCAGCGGCAGTTTCGAGACCGGCAAGCTCATCACCGTCACCGTCCTCCGCAACGGACGCCTGATCGCCGAGGTCAGCGCCTACCGATCACTCGCCTGGGACGACGCGGAGCAGCAGGCGTTCCCAGCATCCGGAGAGGTGATCGAATGACCCGGCCGGCCCCACCCCACGATCGCGGCACCGTCTACATCGTCGTCCTCGCGACCATGTCGATCGTCCTGACCCTCACGCTCTCCGGGCTCATCAACGCGCGCACCGAACTCGCCGCCGCCGCCCGCACCGAGGAAGAATCCACCGCACGGGCGGCCGCCCGCTCCGCGCTGGAGATCGCCATCGACACCATCAACGCCGACCCGACCTGGCGTGAAAGCGTCTCCGGGGGCGTGTTGATCTCGCCGACGATCCTCGGCGACGCCCGTTTCCAAGTGACCGTCGCTGATCCCGATGACGGCGATTTGCTCGACGACTACAGACATCCAGTGGTCCTCACCACGGAGGTCCAACTCAGCCAGTCAACGCAAAAGTATGCGATGCGACTGGACTGGGCAGAGATGCCAGAACTCGACACCGATCTTGTTCTGAGCATGCACCCCGTCGCCTACTGGACATTCTGCAAGCTCGCAGCGAATGACGCACTCGATGAGCGTGCCACCGAAGATGCGCAGTACCTTGGCATCGGTTTGCCGAAGACAAACCCAACAGACCCGACCGGGCCATACGCGACTCCTCAACTGAGCACGGTCGAACGGAGCAGGTTCGTCGTTGACCACAACGCCGCTTTCGAAACCGACTATGGAAGCGTGAGCTTCTGGATTCAGCCGTCGTCCACCTACGCCACCAGCGCGCTCACACAAGTCGCATTCGCGAAGTTCGTCTGGAACGAGCCAAACGCCGCTCAGCCGGTGGTCATGTGCATGAACGGGGGCATCTTCCTCGTCGTGGAGATCGGCGGCGGCGTCGAGTTCACGAAGTTCGGGGACATCACGGGCGACACCTGGCACCATGTCGCGGTCACCTGGGGCGCCGACGGCTGGACCGCCTACTTCGACGGCGCCGAGGGCGGCACCATCAACAAACCCATGGGGTTGGGGCGCGCCTGGACCAGTCAGGCGAACACTTCCGACATCATGTTTGGTGCCGCCCGAGACCTATACCGAAGGTCCGGCGGAGGCAACGGCGTCGATCACCACTTCAACGGCAAGATGTGCGAAGCCGCGTTCTTCGCCTACGAGCTCAGCCTGGCGCAGGTCAAGGAACTCGCCAAGGCCACGCCGACGCCCCGGCCCCTGCGAATGGACCACCAGTCCTTCCAGCGCGTGGTGGACTGATCGCCCAGCGATCCGCGGCCCAACGATCTATAGATGAGATGAGGAAACCAACGGCCGGGCCCGGTCACGCGGCCTTCTTGCCCTGCCCATCAACCGCCGCCTGACGCACGTGCCGAGCGACCATCCGGTCATACTCGTCGAAGTCCATCTCGACGAACATCGGCGCGAGCTCAGGGTCGAACTGCGAACCGGCGCACTTCGCGATCTCCGCCAGAACCGTATCGCGCGTCATCGCCGACCGGTACGCCCTGTTCGAGCTCATCGCGTCGAACGTGTCCGCGAGGCACAGCACGCGGGCGATCAGCGGGATGTCCTCGCCGGCCAGACCGCTCGGGTAGCCCTTGCCGTCGTACCGCTCGTGGTGGTGCATCACGCCGGGGAGCAGATCCTCCATGCCCGGCACACCGTCCAGAATCCTGAACCCGATCTCCGGGTGGCGCATGATGCAGCCGAACTCCTCGTCGGTCAGCCGACCCGGCTTGCACAGCACCGCTTCCGGCACGCCGATCTTGCCCACATCGTGGAGCAACCCGGCGATGTGGTACCGCTCGGCGGTCTTCTCGCCGAGCCCCGCGGTGCGAGCGAGCTGACGGGCGAGCGCCGCGACGCGATCGGAGTGACCGCGCGTGTACGGGTCCTTGGCGTCGAGCGCCCGGATCAGCGAACTGATGGTCCCGAGGAACATGGTCGCCTGCTGCTCGTACAACCGGGCGGTCTCCAGCACCGAGCCGAGGTGGCTCGCCGAGGCCTCGAGCAGCTGCGTGTCGTAGCTGCTGATGTCCGCCTCGTGGCCCTGCTTCCCGCCGCAGACAAGCATGCCGACCGGCTCGCCGGACGAGAGCACCACATGAGCAGTGCCCTGCACCTCGAGCTTCGCGTCGGCGTTGTAGAAAATACCGCCGCGCTCGCGCAGCTCTTCGGCGAGGCGCACCGCCTCCACGCGCACGAGTTCATCGGTCCCGTCGATCTCAGAGCCGCAGAAGACGCGCCCCCGAACACCGTCGAGCAGGAGCTCGCTCTCACCGAACACGATCGCCGCCCAACGGAACGGAGTCGCGTCGAGGATCTGTTCCACGAGGTAACCCGAGAACCCCGCCGGGTCGTCCGGCGTGCTCATGGCCTTGCCAACGCGATACAACAGCTGGATGTTCTCAAACGCCTGGGCGAGGTGCTCGGTGAAGTCCTCGATCACCTTCGCGTTCACATCGTCGGAGAGACTCAGGCCGAACAGCGATCTCAGGTACGCCGGGTCGCTCGCCGGTCCCGCCGCGTCGGCCGTCGGGCGAAGCAGAATCGCGCCGACCGGGCTGCCGGCACGCGACACCGCGATCCGAATCCAGCCGTCGCCGTCGGCGTCAGCAGCGGGGACATCGTCGCCGTACGCCCGTCCGGCCTGCGCGAACGCCGCGTGACTGAGATCCGCGTGCACCTTCTGATCGCGACCGACCCACCAGCAGGCGATGCCGAGGTCGGCGGACTGCGCGAACAGTTCGATCAGCGCATCGCGGCCCTCGACTTCAAACTGGGGACGGCTCACGCAGATTCCTTCCCGGTCGCCTGGTGCGCCGAACCGACCATGTCCAGCACGCAGCGAACGACTTCGTTCGCACTGAAAGGCTTGGCCATAATCGACCGGATGTTCGTCTTGTCCTGCTCGCCGGGCTCCACGATGTAGCCGCGCGCCGTCAGCAAGAGCACCGGAACCTCCGACAACCGGGGTTCCGCCTTCATCGCCTGCGCGAACTCCAGACCCGTCTTGCGCGGCATCTGCAGGTCGGTGACCACCGCGTCCGGAGCCTCCTCCGAAGCAAGGTCCAGCGCCTCCTGCCCGTCGTTCGCAACGCGAACCCGGAACCCGGCCTTCTCGAACCGCGAGCGCAGGATGCTCGTGATCGGGGTCTCGTCATCGGCGATCAGAACGTTCAGCCCGGCCATGGTCTTCCCTTGCTCCTCCTCCATGAGGAACGTAGAGGTCCGATAGCGCCCGCGCGGAGCGGCTCGCCTGCCCTCGAATCGGACAGATCAAGCCCCGACCTAAGCCCGGTCCTTTGAACGGGGGGCCGGTCCGTGCGGTTTGTAGGGCAACGCCGGCGGTCGCTGACCGACCGGACCCGGGCGACACACGCGAACCTCCCCGCCGCTCCCGCCCCCGTCTCTCGCGCTCGTGATGTACAGGTCCCGGAGGTCCTCGCCCCCGAACGCGCAGGAGGTCACATTCCGGGCGGGGACCGAGATCTCCCCGATGCACCCCCCCGACTCCGGGTCCCAGCGCGAAACCCGCCCCCCGCCCCAGTGCGCGACCCACAGGTGCCCTTCGTCGTCGATGGTCATGCCGTCCGGATAACCCCACCCGTCGGGCGTCCGGATCTCGGCGACCACCGCCCCCACAGTCCCCCGCTCCTCGTCAAACTCCAGCGCCTCGATGACCCGGCGCGGTGAATCGATGTGATAGAGCACCCGCCGGTCGCCGGACCACGCCAGCCCGTTCGGAACCGTCAGCCCCTCTCGAACCACCCGAGTCGGCGAGCCCGACTCCACACAAAGCAGGCTCCCCGACCCCGGGGCCTGGTCGTCCCGCATCACGCCCACCCAGAGCCGCCCGCGACGATCGATCGCCCCGTCATTGCAGCGGGTGTGAGGATCCCCAGCGATGGACCGATCGAGCCATCCCGTGACCCCCCGGTCGAAATCGAACACCGCGACCCCGTCCCGGAGCCCCGCGATGTACCCCCCGCCCGCGCAGGGAATCACGCAGCCGACGCTCTGCCCAAGATCGACCCGGCGGGCGCACCCGTCGGCGGCCGACCTGCGAAAAACCCGGCCCGCCGGGATGTCGACCCAGAGCAGCGCCCCCGGACCATCCCAGCACGCACCCTCCCCCAGCTCGCAGGGCGTGTCGTCAAAGACGGTGAGTTGCACCTGCATATCCCTCCGGACGCGCGCAAGGCCTGAAGTCGCCGGTTCGCGGGGTCGATAACCGGGTCGGAGACCTTACCGCATGCACAACCGCCTGCAACAGTCCGTCGCCGTCGCGCTCGCCCTCCTGGCGCTGCACCTCATCGCCCCGCCCGTCGACGCAGCCCTGAACAGCGACACCGGGAACGCACTGACCGTCTACTGGTACGAGAGCATCGGCGAGCACACCACGCTCGACACCATCGACTGGTCGGACCCCGATCGCGTGTCAAACGCCGACCAGGTGAACTGGGCCGCCACGCTCGCGCCGTGGGAACCGGGCGCCGCCGACGATCTCTACGCCGTCCGTATCGAAACCGCGATCCGCGCACACGCCGACGGACTCTACCGCTTCCGCCTGACCAGCGACGACGGGTCCCGCCTGTTCGTCGACGCCCAACTGGTGATCGACAACGACGGCACACACTCGATGACGCAGGTCGAAGGGAGCGTGACGCTGACGGGCGACTATGTACCTATCGAGATCTACTACTTCGATCGGTACAACTCAGCGGGCCTCATCCTGGAATGGCGTCCGCCGGGGGCTTCATCGTTTTCCGTAGTGCCACAAGAGGCGTTCGCCAACGTCAGCGCTCCGATCCTGGTGGATTGGTTCTACGAGAGCCACGCGATCAGCAACTTCGACGATGTCGACTGGTCGACCCCCGATCGGAGTACCGCCGAAGCGGAGCTGAACTGGCCCAACCGCGACGACAGCGGGTTTCTCGAAGGTGCACCGGACGACAGGTTCGCGCTCAGGGCACGCTCGCGCCTGGTCGTACCTGAGTCGGGCGTGTACCGATTCGAACTGGGAAGCGATGACGGCTCGCGCCTGCGAATCAACGGCCAGGCGATCATCGAAACCGACGCGCAACAGACCTTTCAGTACCACGACGCCGACGTCTACCTGACGGAGGGGCTGCACGATCTCGAGGTTCTCTACTTCGAAGACTCTGACTGGGCCGGCCTCGTCCTGATGTGGCAGGGTCCGTCCGACCCATCCGCGTCGGTCATACCCGAGGGATCGTTTCGAACCCCGTTCGGCACCGCCCGCCCCCGCATCGTCGGCTGGAGCGAGCAGCCTCGACTGGAGTCCGAGCGCGAAGATTGGCCATGATCCCGCGATTCTCCGGGAACCCGGGCCGATCTCGGGCATCCAAAGGGGAATGCCGACTCTCATCACGACCGCAACGCGGGTTCCGCTACGATCTTGCCCGATGGCCAAGACCCGCATTCGTTTCAAGGACAAGCGCCTCGGTGAGGTCGACCTCTCCCCGACCCAGAAATACACCATCGGGCGCCACCCCGACAACGACCTCTGCCTCGGCAAGGACGATGTCGCTTCGCGATTCCACTGTGTCATCGAACCCGGCCCGAACGGCTCGTTCCTCTTAAAGGACCTCGGCAGCCGCAACGGCACACATGTGAACGGCAAGAGCATCTCGACCGCGGAACTCAAGAGCGGCGACACCGTTCAGGTCGGCAAACAGACCTTTGTCGTTTACGCCGAGACCCCGAAGCCGCGACGCAAACGCGTTCCCCTGAGTTCCCAGCCCGGCAAACTCGCGCCCTGGGCCCAGGAACTCCGAGCCACGATCGACGACATCCCGCCGAAGTCGAGCGACGACGAGCACATCGTCCTCGTCAACGCCGATGACACACTTTCGCCGGCCCTCGAGTCCTCGGCGGACGGTTCCCAAGTAGTCCGCTTGCTGCTCGTGCTCGCCTCGAAAGGGCGAGCCACGGATATCCACCTCGAGCCGAAACGCGATTACCTGTCCGTGCGCATCCGAGTCGATGGCGGGATGGTCCACGTCGTCGACCTGCCAAACGAAGTCGGCGAACGCACCATGGGCGTCATCAAGACCGCCTGCCAGATGAAACAGGCCGCTCGGGACGCCGTTCTCGACGGCCACTTCGCCGCGGATGTCGGCGACCGACGCGTCGATTTCCGCGCCTCGTTTACGCCCACGGTCCACGGCCAGAAACTTGTCGTCCGGATCCTTGACGGACGAACCGCCCCTCAATCCATCGGCGAACTGGACATGCCCCAGTTCGTTGAAAAGCGCATCGTCCAACTCTGTGATCAGAACGCCGGGATGCTCCTCGCCTGCGGTCCCACCGGCTCGGGCAAGACCACAACGCTCTACAACTGTCTGCGCACGATCGACCGCACGGTCCGGAACGTCGTGACGATCGAGGATCCGGTCGAGTACCAACTCGACCACACGACCCAGATCCCCGTCTCCGATCGCCAGGGCTTCGGCGACCTGCTCCGGTCGGTGCTGCGACAGGACCCCGATGTCATCCTCGTCGGCGAGATCCGCGACGACGAGACCGCGCGGACCGCCATGCAGGCCGCCATGACCGGGCACCTCGTGTTCTCGACGGTCCACGCCAAAGACTCGATCAGCGCTGTGTTCCGGCTGCTCGACTTGAACGTCGAACCCTACCTCGTCGCGAATTCCGTAAACGTGATCATCGCACAGCGCCTGCTCCGCCTGCTCTGTCCCCAGTGCAAGCGCGAGATTCGGGTGACGCCCGGCCAGGCCACCCGTCTCGGCCGCTACCTGCGCGATCAGGACCACACCTACGGCGCGACCGGCTGCAGGCGCTGCCTGAAGACCGGCTACGTCGGAAGAAAAGCGATCTTCGAGATGCTCGATTTCAACGACGAGCTGCGCGACTGCGTGCTCACGCGCCCGTCCATCCAGGCGATGCGCCGCATCGTCGAGCAGGGCGTCTTCCGCACGCTTCAGCAGGCCGGCTGGCTCCTCGCCGCCGAGGGCAACACCTCGCTCGACGAGGTCGACCGCGTCGCCGGTATCGGCGGCTGATCCCTCGCATCGCGCGGTCCCAACGCCGAAACATCAGCACGCACACGCACAAAAAAAAAAAAATCACTTCGCCGGAGGTTTCCCTCCGGCGAAGTGAGCACAGGGTACTCGCAGGGAGTGCGGAGCATCGATGCGTTGCACACCGATAACGCCCCGCGCTGCGAGGAGTCAGTTACGAAGGCGATCTCCAGGGATCTCTCTCTGATCACTTTCAACACTGCCGAGCATCTCACAGGACCCGGCCGCGAAACCCTCAAGAGAGAGCAGCGATCGATCCCAGAGTAGCACATGAACGGGCCGCGTCAAGCCCGCACTTCCCGACTTTCTCATCAAGTTTTCCCAGTCCTCCCAGAGTCAAGGCATCCCTCGCACTACCCGGGGCGGACGGAGCGACGCTCATCGCAGGCAGTCAGCGCGATCGCGCCACGCGGGGAACTCCTCGCGCCAGCGCCGCGCCGCGCCCGTGTCAATCACGGCCGACAGCACGCGCTCGCGCGCATCACCTTCCTGCAGCACGCGACCCTGCGGATCAACAATCATGCTGCCCCCGGCGTAGCGCAGGTGCGGATCACTGCCGAC
>Ga0070727_10001894_pt1 | contig 21077 bp, 28 predicted proteins | sample tdAd472_FD_66722 | JGI IMG/M metagenome (GOLD analysis project Ga0070727, IMG submission 66722) | Marine sediment microbial communities from the Atlantic coast under amendment with organic carbon and nitrate - tdAd47.2 | ecosystem: Environmental > Aquatic > Marine > Coastal > Sediment | place...
TGCGCGGGTTACGCCGGAGACACTGGCCTGACGGTCAATTTCTTGCAGCAGTCCTGGATCGAACCGCATGACAATGGATTTCGATACCGCCGTTCTCTGATGATGATCATCCAGAAGAGGTTGTCCGGCATTGAGAAACCGTTCGGCAGCACTCCTGAACCATGCCGTCCTATCGGTCCCGCTTTCTTCGGCAGCCCGATCGATCTCGGTTAGCAGGGCAGGACTGATCCGCAGGCTGATAGCGGTGTCGCGCCGATTGATTTCGGCATCTGCCGATTGGGATGGATCGGGGAAAGCGTCGGATTTCCGCTGTGTTCGCCTCGGTCTTGTCGGACGGGCTTCTTGTTGCGTATGCGTGCGCTCGGGAGATGGGATATCCCAACCTTCTGATCTCGCTTGGTTGACGAACGCCTTCGTCATCCAGGCAGTTCGGCTCACTCCTTGTTTCTCTGCTGCTTGGTTCGCCAGTTCGATGATTTCATCTTCAAGGCGCAGATTAATCTGCGTTTTCGACCGCGGCTTCCTGTTGACTTCTGCCCAGGCGGGCTTTTCAGGGTCGGGCAATTCCGAGCGCTGCCGGTATTTAGACTGCGATCCTGATTGAGAGAATATTTTTACTAAATCGTCGTTTCCGTCCAAAAAGCCTCTCAGCAACAAAACAATATTACTTGTTACAATTTTTATCTCAATTTCATCTGATATATTATCAGCAATTATATTGCTTAAGCAAGTAAATCGAGGATATGTACGATAAAACATACTAAATACAGAATTTAACAAGCGAACTTCATGGTATTCTTTTAAATCTGCGTTTTTGAGATCGAATCCAGGTGAGCCAATATCGATGAAGCCATATTTTTGCGTGAAGTTGGATATCAGATACTGAGCGTATGATTGGGGGCTATCGAAACCAGCCAAATCCTTCGGCTGGATATTTTTAAGGGCAGCATCGAATGTTTCGAAAAAGTCGTTGAGCGTAACCAGTTGGGATGGTTCGTTTCGTGCGCTGTTTTTGGGAAATGTGACGTTATAGACAACGGCCGTACCGGTGGGATCGCCGGGTAATGGCGGCTTAGGTGGCGCGATGGACCTATGTTCTGGCCGCTCGGATTGACCGTCCTTCTTTTCAGCCACGATGCACTCCACCTGTCATCTGTATAGCAGGTGGGGTACCACAAGATATTGTCAATGCGCAATGCGCGTTCAGCAGCGGCCACATGGTTTGACCGTGCGGCTCGCTATGTATCGGTAGGGTTTTATTAACCATATAGGCCTATAATATCATTGTGAAAATTGACGATGAGCGCGATTTAGAACTGTCCCAGCGATTTGCCCGGCAAGCGCGGGATTTCGACGATCTCCAGCATGAGCTTGCCGATCGCGATGTGGGGCGCAGACGGCGCTTTCTCCCTGGCGATGCGTGCAATGCCGAAGCGACCGAGAAGCGCCGCGCCGAGCGGGTTGAAGCGGCTACGCGGCTACAGCTCCTCTTGCAAAGCGATCCGGCCTATGCCGCGCTCTACAACGATACTATGGATCTCTTGGGACGCGCCGAAACAGCGACGGAAACAGCGCTCGAGAAAGCCCAGGCAGCCCTGCAAGAGGCCAATCAAGCACTTAACGAAACGCTGGACCGCGCCGTCACGCTCAGTGATGGCCGAAAAGTCTTCCGCGACGCCGATGGCCGTGTCTGGACCGAAGATGGCGACCCGCTTTCGGCGGATGCGGCGGCAGAGATCGAATGGACACCGGGCGCACCCGGCTATGAGGCTTACCTGGCTCGCAAAACCGCCGCCGAGTGCGCCCGCGCCGATGTCGATGACGTCCGCCACTATCAGGTCAATGTACTCGGCGAAGCGCGTGAACGTCTGACCGATCAGGACAACCCACCGGACAAGGCCGAGGTTGAGAAGCTCGGGAAAGACATTCAGGAGCAAATGCCTGAACAAGTCAGGCGGCAACTTCCGACAGAAGCATTAAGCGGCCCGCGCGAAGAAACCACGGCCTATACGAAAGTACCTGACCTATCATTGTAGCCTTCGATCCGTTACGAGGCGAATTTTCCACAAGCCTTCTGTACAACAGCCAAAACGATCGCCTGCGGATGGTACTCTGGATACTTCTCCAACGCTGAGCGGATTTCGTCGTAGCGCTTCTTTCCGAGCGCCTCGTCCGCGCCATACCATTTATCGATGCAGCGAGCGATGTCGGGCTTCACCTGGGATGCGACGATGCCAATCATCGTAATTGAGTTCTGAAAGAGGGCTTCCTGCGAAGCCTCCGGCCAATCCAGAACCTTCGCACTGGTAAAATTCTCAGCGGACAAATTCTGTGAATAAACCAGGCCGATCACCAATACAGCCTTGAAAGCGGAGCTACTACACTTGATCATAATCGAAGGGTTTTGAGCAACAGAGGTATTTAAACGACGAATGATTGAATTATATATTGAGAGCTGGGAATTTCGGGCCGGATCGGAGCGGCGGCGCGCCCGAACAGCGGATTGGCCAACCTGCTCGGAAAGGTTCGATTTCGAGCGGGGAAAGGCGGTGCCGCAATGAGCGTATGGCCCATAATCGAAGCACCCGGGCGCCGCATCGGCTATGCGCGGGTTTCGACCAAGGATCAGAAGCTTCGGATGCAGCGAGACGCCCTACAGGCGGTCGGCTGTGATCTTGTGTTCGAAGATCACGGCATGTCCGGCAAAAACATGAGGCGTCCAGGGTTAGAAAACTTGCTGGCCGCCCTGCGCGCCGGAGACTCCGTCGTCGTCTTCAAGCTCGACCGGCTCGGGCGGTCAGTCCTCGACCTGGCCGATATGCTGGTACGGTTCGAGCGAGAGGCGATCCACTTCTGCTCTATCTGTGAGGGGATCAACACGACGACGCCGGGCGGCAAGCTGGTCTATCACCTGTTCAGCGCCTTCGCTGAGTTTCAGCGCGACATCATCGTCGAGAACACAATGGCGGGGCTGGATGCCGCCAAGCGCCACGGAAAGCGCTTCGGACGGCCACCGGCGATCGATATCGAAAGGGTCATGGAAGCCCAGCGCATCATCGCCCAACAAGGCATCAGCATCTCCGAGGCCGCCCGCCGATTTGGCGTATCCAGACCAACGCTGTCGCGGTGTCTAAGGGCGGTTTGAAGGTGATAAAATGTTCTAAAATTCAGCAGTTTGTGGTATACTAAGTGTATGAGCAAGTTCACGGAAAAAGCAGAAGCGAAAGCGCGTTTCGATCAAGCCATGATCGACGCTGACATCGAAGGTCTTGCTCGCGATCCTGAAGCCGAGGCTTTAGTCGATAGATGGCGCAAGGAGGATGTGCTCGTTGAAGAGCGCATTGAGCGCCTGAAGGCGCTTTATCGCGCTCGCCAGTTCAATGCGGCGGAATGAGCGACAATCCGTTCGGACGCAACGCCCAGGAAGAAGCTGAGTACCGCCGCCATCTATGGCCAGGCACCGACGTACTCAGAAACAAGCTTGATATTCGAAACCGCGAAGAGCTGGAACGCGCCGAGCGATTGATCGTCTCTCAGCGTGTCGAGGCCGGGTTTCCCAAAGATGCTCACCCCAGCTCATATGATGGGCTGAAGGCGATGCACCGGCATATGTTCCAAGACATCTACGATTGGGCCGGCCAGGAACGAAAGTATACGACAGGGCGCGGACCCGCGCCCTTCGCACGGCCGGAGTTCATCGCTCCGACGATGAATAAGCTATTTGAGGACCTTCGCGCCAAGAACCAGCTGAAGGGGTTGGATCGGCGGAGTTTCGCGCAAGAAGCGGCGAAGGCGGTCAACGAGATCAACGCCGCACACCCATTCATTGACGGCAACGGCCGGGCGCAGCGCCAATGGCTTCGGGCAACAGCGCGCGAAGCAGGACACAGATTCATTTTGACGCGTGCGGACATTGAGCGCTGGAATGCCGCCTCCAGAGAAGGCTTTCATCAAAGCGATGCGCCGATGGCAGAGCTGATCTACGACCGTACGCGCACATTGAGCCGGCAGCGCAGTCGATCCGATAGAACGCGGGATTCTGGCCGGAGCCGTTGAGCTCTTTGCCATCGCCAGGCGTTCGAGTTTGGATGATCTGAGGCGCAATGGACGCAGAGGCTTTGTAGGTCTCTGCGAAGCTATTTGCCATAATTCTGGAAGGGCGGTGCCCTCGTGCCAGGAACGACAGGCATACGATGGTGTGGCTTGGTCCGTGAAAACCCTGGTTCTCCGTATCGGCAAAAATTCGTGTTGAGGTATCTTTAATATCTTCCTGGCTAAACTTATCTGGATGATGTAGGGCGCACTTTTGGGTTTGTACCAAACCCGTGCGCCCGCCGCTCTTGGGGGACACCCCCGCCGCTTCACCCAGTTAGGGTGCTCGGCATCCCCCGTGAGGCTGGGTCAGGGGTTCGACCCCTTTCCCCAGCCTGCCTTTGCTCCGTTGCTGCATGTCCGCCCTCCAGGACGGTTGCAGCGGGATGCAAAGGCAAATACGCGCCCTACCGGCATCGAGCCAGCATGCGACGCGTGACGCTCATCGCCGCTTGGCTAGGCCCTTTGATGCCGGGTCAGGCATTCTGATTGTCGCCGGGAGAGCGGCTCGCTGGCCCCTCCCCTGACGGCAATCGCCAAACCAATCATCTCCGCTGTGTGTGCGGGGCCAAGGTTTGGCGATTGTAGTGTTCGCTGTGACGAGGCGGGCGCACGAGACCGGCTGGAGTCATGATCCAGCGACCGTGCGTTTGGGGTTCCGCTCGTCCGGCCACGCAATCGCTTACCGTGACCATGGCGCGCGGCGGCTGCGAACGATCGTTCGCAACCTAGTCGTGGAGGTCACGGGATATGGCGATCTACTCGCTCAACCTGACCAGTATCGGAAAAACCACCCATGCCGCCGGCACGGCCGGCGCGCATATGCGCTATATCGGCCGCGAGCGGGCCGTGTCCGATATCATGGCTGAGCATATGCCCCAGGATCCGCAGGCGGCCCGGACCTGGATGGATGGGCATGAGCGCGATTCTCGCAAGAACGCCCGCCTATGCGACAAAATTCGTATCGCCCTCCCCCGCGAGCTGGACGACGCGCAGCGAGCCGAGCTGATCCGCGCCTATATGGGCGAGCTAAGTCAAGGCCGCGTGCCGTGGTATGCCGCCATCCACCAGACCGATAAGGACGCCCATAACCCGCACGCCCATGTCGTGATCGTCGATCGGGATATCGAGACCGGGAAGCGGGTGTTGGGCTTGTCCGATAGCACCCGCGACCGGGAGAAGAAGGGCCTGCCCGGCCCGTCTGCGGTCGAATGGGTGCGCGAACGCTGGGAAAGCCATGCAAACGCAGCCCTAAAGGCGGCCGGATATGATGCCTGCATCGATCGGCGCAGCCTCAAAGACCAGGGCATAGAACGCGAGCCGCAGATTCATATTGGCCCGCGCGCCCAGGAGATCGACTGCAATGTCCGCCGTCCAGAATCGAAGCGGGTGCCGGACCCCTCCCCGCGCCATCCAGATCGCATTATCGACTATCCGGCGATCGACGCTGGCCGAACACGGCGCGAACGCAATGGCGAGATTATCGATCTTAATCTCGAACGATCCGCCCGTTCGAAGGATTTTCAGACGCGGGTTTGGGCTGAATTTGAGCGCGATCAGCGCGCCAAGGATCGCATCGCCGATGCGCGTATCATCGCGGCCAATCGCCGGCGGACCTTGGAGGAGCGACGTATTCGGCAAAGCAGCGCGCAGGCGAGGCAGGAGCTTCGCGCGTTACGGGACGCCGAAAGTCGTTTTAGCCGGGATTGGATCAAACAGCGCTACGAGCCGCAGAGAACGTCTCTGAGAGCTGGTCAGGCTGAAGAGCGCCAAACCCTCTCCGAGCGCCAGAAGCGCCTCCTGGGCCGCCTATGGGCCGTTATCGACGTATCCGGGCGCACTAAGGCGCGGCGCGAAGAAGAGCGGCAAGCACAGATCGAGCGCCATAGGCAAGAGCGCCAAGCGCTGAGCGCCCGCATCCGCGAAACGCGCAACGCTCAGTCTGAAGCGGTTAAAGCGCGCTATCGCGAGCAGAAGGCTGAACTGGATCAGGCTCGGTTGAACAAGTTGAACGTGCTGAAGCAACGTCACGAGGACGAACGCCGACAAGACGATGCTGTTTTGCAGCGCCGTGCGTTTGAGCGCGAGCAAGCACGGGTGCGCCTACAGCAGCAAATCGATGCCCAGCGTAAAGCTGAACATGACCGCGCCCGGAAGACCGAAGCCAAGCGGCAGCCCTCCCCTTCTCGTTCGCAGGCCTCCAACGACTGGAACCGAGAGGCCCATGGCCAAGCAGGTTCATCCAGTGGGGACGACGCTCGGAAGAAGGAGATTATGCAGCGGTGGCGCAAGGCGAGCGCGCAACGGCGCGACAGAAATCAGCGTTCACGGGGACCAGGTCGCAGTCTTTAGGACGCGGACCGGCGTTCGAGGGTCGCAGGAGTTCTGGCCGAGATGCCAGAACTCCGTACCGGGATTACCCTCGCTTCAGCGGAGCGCCGCCTGTCAGCATTGCGATGTATTCGGCATCGCGCCAGAAGCGTTCGCTGTTTAGGCGCTGCTCGCGCGCCGCTAATTCGGCGTTGGCCAGCTGAAATGCGGCTTTGAGTTGGTTTTCGGTCCAGCCTTGGAAAAGTGAGTTCGTCATTGTCTGTCTCCATCTTCGTTGTTGCACTTTTGCGGAGACGAAAACAGGCACATGCGCGCACAAGCACCTGGCCCCAGGCCGTAACGCATGTGAAGGAGCTTCACGCTTGCCCTAAACGCGCTGTGCGAGCCCGGTCTTCCAGGAAAGTGTGACCGCGCAGATGGAAGCGGAGGTAAAATCTACGAGCAAAGTTGTGGAAAAGCCACAAACCCACATTTACACATAACCGCGAATCAGGGAATGTGGGTTTATGATCGTCTCGCTTCTGAACCAGAAAGGCGGAGTCGGCAAAACGACCCTCGCCATCAATATCGCGGCCTGTCTTGCGGGCAGAGGCGATAACGTCCTGCTGATCGACGCCGATAAGCAAGGCTCAGCCTCCACCTGGGCAGGCTTCCGCGAGGATACGAATTTCCGAGTGATATCGCTTGCGCGCGAGAACATGGCGCGTGATGCGATGAAGCTCGCCGTGGACCACGCCTACACCGTTATCGACGGCCCGCCCCACGCGGAGGCGATCGCACGTTCGTGCATCGTCGCATCCGATGTGGTGCTCTTGCCGATTGAGCCAAGCGGGCTTTCCACCTGGGCGTCGGACTTGACGGTGCGCCAGGTGCGCGAAGCGCAGGAAATCAAGGAAACCCTTAAATGTGGGTTTGTGGTTTCCCGCAAAATAGGGAATACAGTGATCGGGCGTGAAATCCGCGCCATGGCCGCAGATCAGGGCATCCCAATCCTGAAATCCGAGATCGAGCAGCGCGTCGCCTATGCCGAGAGCCTAACGATGGGCAAAACCATCTTCGAATGGGCTCCTGGTTCTGTCGCCGCGCGGGAGATCGAAAACCTCACCAACGAACTGATAGAGCTTTATGAGCAAGAAGACCTTCCAGACAGCGCCGAAGCCCAAGCCGCAGCCAACGGCTGACGAGATCGCGGCGTTTGAGCGCTCCGGCAGCGGCCACGACGCCGCTGCTCAAAATGTGGGTTCCCCCAAACCCACAAAAGCGGCTGATGCAGAGCCGACAAAGCGGCTAAGCCTCGACGTGCCGCAAAGCGTGCATGTGCGTTTTAAAACCGCTTGCAGCGCTACAGGCCGGAAGATGGTCGGCGAGGTTATGGCGTTCATCGAGCAGCGAACGGCGGAGCTTGAAGAAGAGGCGGGCATTTCCCGCAAATGAACAAACCCACAAACCCACATTTACGTGCTTAGCGGGCATATCCGCGTTTCTCACACCATTTCTTGACGAAGCCGATATAGGCACCATCGACTTTTTCCGGCGCAGGCTTTCCGTCCATCCAAACCCGCCATTCCTGATCGATGGCCGCCAGGTCCCATCCATACCGAACAGCTATCTCTTTGGCGGTCTCTCGCGCCCGATCGCCAACGCTGAGCGCGTGATTGAGTAGGGGAGGGGAGGCTTTCTCAGCGCCGTTGTAGCTCTCAAGAAACACGGCGCGCGGCTGGAAAATCACGATATCGGCAAGTATGCGGATGGTGTAGTCGGGCAGATGATCGTGGACTTCATCATCCTCGATGATCTTGCTGACTAAGCGTTTGAACTCTTTCGGCGTCGAGTTCGAGCCGGTCTTTTCCCGAAGCGCTTCCAACCCGATACGCCATTCTCGTTGTCGTCCGCAGTGTTTGCGCGCCAGCTCATAAAGGCGACGTTCGAGCGGCTTTCTAAGCTGGAAATAGCGCCGGTTTAGGGTCAGCACCTCCCGGCTGTTGATGGCGTTGAACACCCAATCTGACAGGGTGATTTCAAGCTCCAGCATCCGGCCATCTCGGTGCTCACGGACGATGCGCACACGGTCGATTAGGCTAAATATGTCGATCTGCTCTTGGCCGCCCGTGGTGATGTTTGTTTCGATCTGGGTGCTTTGGAGCCTTTGCAGAGCTGCTTTCAGCCCCGCATAGCCGGTTCCGGCGGTGGGGCGATTGGTGGCGATGAGCAGATCGGCGGCGCTTAGCCGAAGAACTCGCTCAATCTTTCGACCTTGCTCCATGCCGGCGATGACCTGGCTGATGCAGTAGATCAACACGTCGCGGTCATGCACGGTGGCCAGGCCGTCTGCGCCTGGCTTGACCTTCACGAAGATATCGCCGCGCTGATAGTCGCGGACCCGATGATCTGGCTTAGTTGAAAGGCTGAAAATTGGGTGCTCCATCGACCCCATATCGCCTTTCGGTGCGGCGTCGAAGATATCGCACACGAAGAAATCCCCTTGCTCATGGCGCAAGGGAAGGAGAGGGGACCGCTCTTTCGTAATTTCACCCACCATGCCTCAGCTTCGTAATTTCACACACCGAGAGCAAGGGCTTTCGTAAGATCACACACCGACATCGAGCTTTCGTAAGATCACACACTGGATTCGCCTGTGGATAACCAAGTGTGGCAAACGTAACTTTACACACCGAACAACGTAAGATCACACACCGGCAAACGTAACTTTACACACCGAGCAGTCGATTTTACGAATATTTTTCTTTTAATATCAATTCGTTATGCTAGAGCCTGATTCGCGTAACTCTGACTCTAACTCTCGATTAACACTTAAAGCGCGCTGCGCGGCACAACGCGGCGTCGGCTAACGCCGACATGCTTTTAATGCGCCCCTTCGCCTACGGCGAACCCGCGCCCCCCGCCACTGATTCGGCTTCTGACTCTCCAAAAAACAGGCGAGGGAACCCGAAACCTCTTCTCCCGCCTGCCTTCGCTTTGGATGATGCCTAAGCCAGACAAGAACCTGCATCAAAGGGTGGGTGCTCGCCATGCTCGGATGCTCCGCATCCTGCGCGTGGCTCCGCTCCCGCGCTAAAGCGCGCCTTTGATCCAGGTTCTTGCCTGTCTTCGAGACGGCATCAGCGAAGGCGGCTCCGAAGAACAGGCTCTCTCCCCACTGGCGACAGCTCTTTTCCCGCACACGGGATAACCAGGTTCCATGCCGATCGATCCAAGAGACCGACATGGACTTCCTCCACTACCCCGATGATCCGGGGGTAGGCACAGGGGGTTAGCTTTCCAACTCAACGATCCACAGAAAGCCGACACAAGATATGGTATTTCCTTGACTTAGGATGTCGACATGTCGACCCTGAAAATAGCGTCAGGAAGGATTCGAACATGGCCGATCATCACACAGCGCCCCGAAGAATCGTTGGCTTTTCCATGAGCCCGAAACTAGCCGTCGACGTGAAAGCAGAGGCGGCTAAACGGGGAATAACGCTTCGAAAGTTATTCGAAGAAATGTGGGAGTTATATAAGAAAAGTAAGAAATAATATGGCCGTCAATCTAAATAAACCGGAGAACTGGAAGGCTGATATTGCCGAATCAGTCGATATGTACAACCAATGGTTTATGGATTTTGCGCCCAAAGCTTTTCGGGATACACGGATAGAAGCGACAAAAGACGTTGAAGCCGCACTAGCGAATACGGGAAATCTGACGGATATCCGACCAGGTATTCTTAAGAAGTGGCCAGGGGTGTTGCCTACGCTACGAATGTCGACCTGCCCGCCTTTGGCGGTCGACCGCCTCATTGGTCTCGCCGGAGTAGCGCCTAATCTCGTCAAGAACCTTGAAAACAACAAGCTTCCAGCTCGTATGAGAAGCGCGGACCTGGATGCCGGGCTGACTAAGATCGGCGACATTATCGAGAAGATGGCCGATCCAGACATTTTCGTTTGGATTGGACGCTCTGAAACGGCAACCGAAATCGAAATTCACCGCGCGGCGACGATTGTGGCTGACCGTTTGTGCGGAAGTGTTGCCAATCCGATCATCCGAAACGCGCAAGAGCGGCGGCAACTGGCCTATATTGCGACGTGGCTGGAAGATCGCGGCTATAGCAAGCTTCCAGACGGGTTCAATGGAAGTTTCCAAGATATGCCGCCGGGGACTTATTCGTTTCGCATGAATGTCCCTGTGGGCGGGGATGGCGGCAGCAACACCATCAACATCCCGGTCGACGCTGTAATTATGCGGAAAACCGCAGAAAATGGTGATTTTCCCCTCTTAGTAGAGGCCAAATCCGCAGGCGATTTCACCAACACAAACAAGCGCCGAAAAGAAGAAGCCCAGAAAATCAACCAGCTGCGACATAGGTACGGCTCGAAAATAGAGTTCATTCTGTTTCTTTGCGGCTACTTTGATAGCGGTTACCTCGGATACGAGGCCGCTGAAGGCATTGATTGGGTCTGGGAACACCGCATCGGCGACTTCGAAGGGTTTGCTCTATGACGACGAGCGCCAACAAGATCGAGGAGAAGCGGTTAACGCTTCAAGCGCAGCTCGACGGAGGCAAAACGCCAGAAGCACGGAACCGGATGGGGCAGTTTGCAACGCCGACCGCGCTCGCCAGGGAAATCCTGGCCCATGGCATCCAGCTTCTGCCGCGTGGCGAGAAGATTAGGTTTCTAGACCCTGGTATCGGCACAGGCTCATTCTACGCAGCATTACTCGCGACGGTGCAGGCGCGCCGGATCGAGAGTGCGCAAGGGTTTGAAATAGACCCGCATTACGGGCGGCCCGCTCAAGAGCTTTGGAAGGGCGGCGCGCTTGATATCCGGCTTGAGGACTTTACGGAGGCGGAGCCTGAAGAGGCGAGGAAGGCCAACCTTCTGATCTGCAACCCTCCGTATGTTCGGCATCATCACATGGACGCGACAAAGAAGGGAGATTTGCAGCGCCGGACCGAAGAAGCGTGTGGTGTGACGATCAATGGGCTTTCGGGACTTTATTGCTATTTCATGGGCTTGTCGCACAAGTGGATGGCTCCTGGCGGCGTTGCTGGGTGGCTTGTGCCAAGCGAATTTATGGGAGTGAACTATGGCAGGATGCTCAAAGCATATTTGCTAAAGAAGGTGACGCTCCTACAGATCCATCGCTTTGACCCGGAAGACGTTCAGTTCGCAGATGCGCTCGTTTCCTCGGCGGTCGTATGGTTCAAAAACACTCCGCCGCCTGCTGATCATCGCGTCATCTTCTCCTATGGGGGAACATTGGCTAAGCCCGCGCTGTCGAGGGAAGTACCAGCGACGGAGCTTGCGCAGGAGCCGAAGTGGACCCGCTATCCCAAAGCGGACAAGGCAACCAAAAGAGCTGGGATCACGCTCGGCGATCTATTTGATATCAAGCGCGGCTTGGCGACCGGTGACAACAGCTTCTTCATCATGAGCCGGGAGCAGATCGAAGAGCGCGGTTTGCCAATGGAGTGCTTTAGCCCAGTTCTGCCAGGATCACGGCACATCCCTACGGATGAAATTAGTGCTGACGAAAACGGACTTCCGCTGATCGGCAAGCAACTTTTTTTGCTTGATACCAGGTTGCCAGAAGATGAGATCGCGGAGCGCTATCCTGCGCTCAAGGCGTATTTCGAGACGGGCAGGAGAGGTGATAAGCCCGTTGCAGATCGATATCTCTGCCGGACTCGCCGTCCCTGGTACACGCAGGAAAACCGGCCTCCCGCACCGATAATTTGCACGTACATGGGACGCAGTAGGGAAGGGGCGAAACCCTTCCGGTTCATTTTGAATCACTCGCAGGCGACGGCCTGCAATGTGTTTCTCATGCTCTATCCTAAGCCGTTCTTGGAGCAAGCAGCATCAAAGAACCCAAAGGTCATGCGGACCGTTTGGGAGTTCCTGAATGAAATCGATCCTGATGAGCTGCTAGGCCACGGGCGTGTTTATGGCGGTGGGTTGCACAAACTGGAACCGAAGGAGTTGCGAGGGTTTCCTGCAGAAGATTTGATGGCACGGATTCCAGAAATTGGACCAATGTACCGCCAGCTCGGGCTGTTCGAGAAAGCCGTGGCTTAGTAAGGTCGCGAGTGTGTATGACCTTCTTAAAATTGCATGGCAATGGATTTTGGATAATAAGGAATGGCTGTTTAGTGGAGGAGGTATCGTTTTAATAACATCAATCATTGCATTGATGCGTGGAAAAAGAACGGTAGTTCACAAAATTGATACTCCAAAAAGCAAGCCAACCCAGAAAGATAGGCGGCCTTCTATCCGACGCGAAGGAAAGGATTATTGGCAAGGAATTACACCGGAGGGTACAAAATACGAAACAGAAGTGGTTGTTTCCGATTCAATTCCGGTTTCGTTTCAGACGTTCTCATTCGAGTATGGACCAAGGGGACATGTAAAAGAATTATCTCTTTTGGGCTCTTCGGCGACCGCCGAAATTCAATTCGATTGCCAGATCACTAACCCATACAAGGCAATGTTTTCGGGTGGTGATTATGCTTTGAATTTTCTTTGCCCAAAATTCCTAGTGCAGGCGCGCACTGTTTTGGAGAATTATTCTCTGACAAACCTACGTAAAAATAGAGAAGAAGTTGCGAAGGATATTGTTTCTCTTCTGAAGCAGGAATTTGAAAGTTATGGAGTAGAATTGCAGGCAGTTAGAATCGGCGCTGTGCAGAAGATCGCAACGCCAAATTGAGAGAGTGAGTTTTAGTTACGCCCGCCTCACAGTCGGCACACTGACCCCGAACAGCCTGGCGATTTCCGGCAGGCTCTTGCCATCCTCATCGCGCATTCGCCGCGCCTCGGCGCGTTGATCGGCGGATAGGGCAGGGGGGCGACCACCGACGCGCCCACGCTTCCTGGCGGCTTCCAGGCCCTCTTTGGTCCGCTCTGAAATCCGCTCCCGCTCAAACTGCGCGATCGAAGCGAAGACGTGGAAGACCAGGCGACCGGCTGGCGTCGTGGTGTCGATATCCTCGGCGAGCGATCGGAAGCCAGCACCCCGCTCTTTGATGGCCTCGACGATATCCAGGAGATCGCGCAGGGAGCGCGCCAAGCGATCGTATTTGGCGACGACGACCACATCGCCCCCGCGGAGTTGTTCGAAGAGTTTGTCCAGCTCAGGGCGCTTGCGCGTCCCGCCGCTGATCTTGTCGGCAAAGATGCGCGCCGCACCGGCGGCCTTGAGGGCGTCGGTTTGCGCATCGAGGTTCTGATCGTCTGTGGAGACGCGGGCATATCCGAGGATCATGGATTCACCCTATCAAAAACGTTCCAAAACCGCGAAGGTTTTGATAGGGGAGTTTTGACGTTCTCCACAGCGCAGTTTTCCGTGGGCGCTCAAACCGAAAAACAAACGACCGTTTTTGATGGAAATGATGGATTGTTCTTGCTGGATAATCTGGCTATTGCGCGTACCGCATCCTGTATTAGAATAATATTATTCCGTAATATTGAATGCGGCGGGTCATTCTATTTAAAAGAATGACCCGCCGCTTATTGTTAAACACCCCAGTAAGCCTTCTCCGTAAGGCGCGTATGCGATAGTGCATCTGCGGCGCAACCGGCGTCACCATCGCAGTAGATGCAGTTGCCCTTGCATACAGCAGCTGAACCTGTCCGCATTGAAATGCCGTTGGCAAACATCTCAAGCATTTCTTTCCGACCGGGCCTAAACTCGGTCTCCAACGGTTGCCTTTGTAGAATATGTACGTTCATCACTGTTCTCCTTTTTTTGGATTTAAGGATGGTAGGCGTTGATGATCTGCATGCTCTTTTCGTACCGTTGTTCTTGTTCAGTTTGATCTTGCATGCCACGCAGTCCAGAATATGGGAAATGATGAAAATATCGTCCGAATAGAGCGCGGCAGTCAATAATATACTTACTGGTATCTAGGATGTGGTGATGCCAATAAATATCTATTTCCTTGCTTGGTGCTAGCCGTATTCCTGGATTGTCACGATTTGCCTGCAGGAACGCGCGATATAAATCGGCCGCTTTATCAACTTTTTCTAGTGATAGGCCTTCATCGATTGCTACTTTGTAGGAAATACAATCCAAAGGTAGTCGGATAATATCGTCATCTATTTTGCGCATTTTTCTACTCCTCCCTATGCATGTCGCTAGGCCTCCCAGGCTTTAGTCGAAGCCTGGGAGGTGTTTGCGATCTAATCGTTGATTGGCAGCACTGAAGCGATTGCCCCTCCGATCGGGCCACCCAATCCAAGTCCTATACCGATTAGGACGCCTTTTAAGAGGATTCCGCCGGCACTAGCTTGTCGTACGTCGCGCATTTTGAGTTCCTCTCTGTGATTGGCTTGCATGACGAGGTTCGACGACCTCGCTGTTCGGTATATGTTAAAGAGGCGCAAATCACAAGTAGAGCAGCCGTCTTATTATTTGATGTTAATCAATTAAAGCGCATAAATACTGATATTAGGATAGCTAATACGCAATACATGGCAGATTAACGTCGAGTTCAGCAGCGTTTTTTTTTGTTATATATTCTCTTGTTCATGTTTGTGGGATGGGGGTAGAAACGCCTATTGACATCGGCGTGGTGCAGAAAGACGCTGTTTTCAGCAAAATTTTGTTTGAATCGGAGGAAAAATGTTTCGGGGGGATATCGAGCGCGTCAGGATCGACGTAGAGGAGGCGAGAGAGATTCTGAATGTGGTGAGAGCATTGGGCAGTATAAAATACTCCGAAATGTCACATTATTTGAATATAAGCGTAGAAGAAATTCAAGGGTTTTTGAATGGCCGAAGAAACGTTGTTTGGAGTAGAAACGAGAAAAAAATACGGCAATTTATTTTTCGTAACATTCTGGAGAATGCGGATATACAGGTTTTAACGGTATACAAATGGCCGCATATATTCAGTGCGATAGCGCCGCCAATAAATAAGGCGGGGCCAATAATCAGCAATATGATTGGTGTAAATCAGTTCGAAGTATCGCAATTTGAGAATCGTATTGGAATTCGTCGAGATGTTAATAGAAACAGAGCGTATTATCTTATAATACGGGCCACAGAGCGCGGAACAATAATCGTATCGTCTATGCGCATATATGCTTCGACGAAAGATAATCCATGTCCTGTGTTTGGTACTTGGCGCCCAGGAGCCAACGATGAAGAGAGGCGCGTTGAAGGGTATATATTTCCACTTGGCGAAGTCATCTATTCGTTTGGATATGTTAGAGGGCAGCATACGTTGAGGAGCGCGGTATTAAATTGGCGCGTGCGTGGTGAACGAAATGATTTCGTTGGGGTTAGAGCGGGCGTATCCCCCAATAAAACGAATCGACCCTTCACATATAAAATATATTGCTACCAGTTAGTGCGTGTACGCGCGCAACAAACGGTAGCTCGGCTGCTGGGGCATCATGAAAACTGGCATAAATCTGAGTTGATGGATGAGATTGATGGATTAGACAGGATTGTAGAAGAACTTGTAGAGCCAACACTCAGATATAATGGACTTTTGAGTTAAGCGTATAGTGATGTGTGGTCGGATGCGGGCTTAATTCCGAGGCAGAATCGCATCTCACCAATATCTGATAACGTCCTTTATCAGATATTGGAGGGGTGGTAGGGTAGAGGGATGAAACGCGATCCCGACCTTGTCCGTGAAATTCTCCTAGCCATCGAAAAGTCCGATGACGAGCCCATGGGATGGATCGATCTCGAGCTTCCTGACCGAAGCGCCGTTGAGGTCGCCTATCATGTCCAGCTCCTCGATGAGGCCGGGCTTCTGGTTGCCCAAGAGCTTTCGACTATGGGCGGCTACGATTGGAAGCCGAAGCGTCTGACCTAGGAGGGCCACGAGTTTCTCGACGCTGCACGCAGCGAGACGGTCTGGCGCGAGGCGAAAAGCCGCCTGGCTGGCGTTGGCGGCTTCGCGCTCGAGATCGCCAAGCCGCTGCTGATCGACATCATCAAGCAGAAGGTGGGGCTGCCATGAGCGAGATCACGATCATCTCAGGCTCGCCCACCGCTTTCGCCGAGGGCCTGGCCGTGCCGGCGCTCATCGCCGACGCCGGCGATTCCGCGGCGATGCGGTTCCTAGAGTTCTTCACGGCGAACATCCGCAATCCGAACACGCGACGGGCCTATGGGCGGGCCGTGGGGGATTTCTGTGGTTGGTGCGAGGCGCATCAGCTCGGCCTGGCGCAGCTGCAGCCGGTGCATGTCGCGGCCTATGTTGAGCAGCTCGGAAGCGTTCGCTCAGCCCCGACCGTGAAGCAGCACCTGGCGGCGCTCAAGATGTTGTTCGACTGGCTGGTGATCGGCCAGGTCATCCCGGCGAACCCGGCCGCGTCGGTGCGCGGGCCGAAGCATGTGGTGGAGACCGGCAAGACGCCGGTGCTATCGGCGGCCGAAGTGCGCCAAGTGCTGGACGCGATCGACGTGGAGACGGAGATCGGGCTGCGCGATCGGGCGTTGATCGCCCTCCTCCTCTACACGTTCGCCCGCATCGGCGCTGCGCTGCGCATGCGCGTCGAGGACGTGTTTGTCCAGGAGCGGCGGCGGTGGGTGCGGCTGCACGAGAAGGGCGGCAAGCAGCACCGCATGCCCTGCCACCACTCGCTCGAGGAATATCTGCTCGACTATCTGGAGCGGACAGGGCTCGCGATCCAGCCGAAGCGCCCCCTCTTCCCAACGCGGGATCGGCAGATGCGGGCGCTCAGCGATCGGCCGCTCTCGCAGCGCGAGGCGTTGGCGATGATCCGGCGTCGCATGAAGGCGGCCGGGATCGACGTGCCCGCCGGATGCCACAGCTTCCGGGCAAGCGGGATCACGGTCTACCTTGAGAATGGCGGCACCCTTGAGCGGGCGCAGAAGATGGCGGCGCACGCGAGCCCACGCACCACGAAGCTCTACGACCGGACGGTCGATAAGATCGCACAGGATGAGGTCGAGCGGATTATGATTTGAACTAAAAACGAGAATTTAGGCTGCGGTAATTGACAATTGTGCAATAAAACAATAAAACAATAGTAAGTATTGACGGGAGATAAAAAATGACACTGAAAGAAAAATTCAATAAGAGAGCATCGCACTATTTTAATATAGCAAAAGATCCATATTTTATTGGTGTCTCCACTGTTTTCGCTTTATGTGCCCTGCCTTTCAGTTCGGCCCTATCTGCTATAGCAGTTAGCGCTCCTTTGGCTTATGCGGCTGTAGGAGCCGGTTGTAAGGCGATAGGTCATAGCATGCAGCCATGAGCTTATAGAGCATACTTACCCTACTTTAATCATCGTCGTCATCGTCGGGGAGTTTAAGACAATCTACCAGGGCATCGGTTACCGTATCTTGCATAATACCTCCTTTGCTAGCAAGGCATTTACCCGCAGCTTTTGCGTGATCGAGAATGTCATAATTAGGATTGTCACGCTTAGAATCTCTATAACACTTTATTGCTTCTTTTGCTGTTTTACGGGTAAGCTTTCCAGCAATACAAAGCCCATAATAGGTGGCTCCACCAATTATTATGTCATCGATGCCTATTGGGTTTGTTATAGAAAACCGGATTTCGAGATCGAATTCCGCGCGCTCGCGGCCGCGCAATTGGTAGAATACGCTAAATTTTGGCTCTTCTTCCGAGACATCGACGCGGGCTACCAGCAAATATCGCTGATCTTGGGCTTCAATCGGGACTTCGAGCATGTGATGTGAGATCGTCATCGACCTGCCTCCCTATTGCTTATTTCCTATTGCTGGGGCGCGGAGCAGGCACCCAGCGTGGGCAATCTATGAAGCGCCGTCAACCTACGGTCTGTGCCATGTTAACGCTCTGGACCTCTGTAATCGTGTGCTTGCGTGAGGTCGCTTCGAACCTTCTCGGCTTTCCGGTCGAACCGCGCTCGCATAGCTTTGATTTGTCGCTGCCGTTCCGTCTCCGTCTGTTCGTCTGCGGTTTGCTGCAGCATCTGATCGGTGGGCGTGAGGCGGGGGGCAGGAGTTTTCAGTTCCTGCCGCTCCATCCAATTCAAGGTGTCGCGCGTGGTGATCCCGGCCCGATGCATCTCATCGGGTTGCGGATGCTTGGAGTGAGCACGCTCTTGCGCTTCCCCCTGGACCGCAGCGCCAAATGGCTTTTCGATCATGATCTATAGGCTCCCTACTGCAGCTTCGGCCTAAAACCCTCGACGTGGCGAAACGGTCGTCCGTCCGCATATTGCGGCAGGTGCGCCAGCCAAGAAGGCGCAGGTCCTTCGACGATCCGCCGGGTTCGGTATCCGAAGCGCGTGCGGATACGAACAGAGTGCATGTCCGGGCTGACATAAGGGTTCGGAAAGAACCGTCCGGCCAGATCGCGCCGCTGGTAATAAGGAGTTTTATCCATCAGGAACGGCGGTATCTGATACCCGCCTGCCAAAACCAGCGACTTGCCTGCATCAAGGCCGAGGATTTCGTTCGGCTCCATCAACGCCCGGCTTTGCTGGCGCTGATGGCCCGCCGCATACGCTTGGTGGCGGAGTTCCTGCCCGGTTTGCCAGGGATCGGCACCCTCGAATAACATCTTGCGCATGGCCTTCCGCTTGGCGTGACGGGCATTTTCCTGGGTGATCCGGTCATCCAATGAGATGGTCTGGTTGCCGAGGCGGTGGCTGAGATTTCGCGCTGTATCCAGATCGCGCACCCCGCCTCCGAGATAACACTCGATCGCTGCGTTAGCGCTCAAAGTCTGTGCGCCGTTCCGGCCGAGATTGTGCTCAATCTGACCCTGATCCTGGTAGACTGTAACCGGTACGATGCCAAAGCCGCGCCCGATGCTGTAGAACTCCGCGATCTCGGGGAAGGGTCCGAGAGAAGCAGCTTCATCAATCACAAGCGCGATCCGCTCTCCGCCTGCCGCACGTTGTTTGACTGTGCGCATTGTCGAGAAGCATTGGCGGATAACCGGGGCGTTCGGGGCGATTAGCTCCGGCGGCATGATCAAAAAGACCGCGACCGGACCATTGCTCTGTGTCAGAACATCGAGACTGAAATCTGCTTCGTCGTCATCGACGAAAGTCTCGCGGTTTGCCGGGTCTGCCATGAAGGCGAGCGCATTGGTGAGGCCGCTCATGACATTATCGAACGTCCTGGCTTCCCCGACATTCATGGCGTTCATCTCGCCGAAAGCCGCTTCTAAGTCCGGCGGCCCATCGACGGCCATGGCACATGCGCGGTCTAACCAGGCGTCCCAGTCGCTGCGGATCATATTGATGGCGTCATAGATTGAGCGAAATGAGACAGAGCCCCGCTCGACGATGATCCCACGGGTAATGGCGTCGCCCCAAAACCGGGCCTTTTCATCGAAGAAGCGATTGTTCGCGCCGCTCACATCGGGATGTAGCGCCGTCCAGAGGCGTCTGCTGTCGCCGACTAGCGTCGGCGATCCGGCCTTCAGATGTCCGAGCAGGGATATGCGGTGATTGGGGAAGCCGAACACTCGGTAGGGGTTGATGCAATAACCGGCCCCGCCGATCGCGGCGAGGCCGTCGAGCATCACAGCGGTCATCTCGCCTTTGGGGTCGAGCACAAGAGATTTACCGCCATGCATGACCAACGGCATGAGTGTGGCTGTTGTTTTTGCAGAGCCCGCACCGCCGACTATGAGCATGCCAGCTCCATTGTCGTGATAGAGGGACCGGTTGTTCAGAAACCCGAAGGGCAAGCCCTTTTCTCTGAACAGTCCGGCGCGGGCGATTTCTTCAGGCAGCGCGAAGCGCGCCGACCCATAAGCATTGTTATGGTCGAATGACATTGGGGGTCTTTCTGGCTATTTTGGAGGCCAGCGGCTGCTGCAACAGCCGCTGGCCCGTGTTAGGCGGGATTATCCAGGCGAGGCGGTCTCTTTCGAGACCGTCTCCCGATACGAAGCCGGCCGGTTAGAAGACCGCGACCAGGATCGTGACCAAAGCGATGGCTCCCATGACGGCTTCCCAGTCGATCACTCGCTTGGTCTTGTAGATATTCCCGACGTGTTGACGCTTGTTTTTGGTAAACATCTGTTGGTCCCTTTCTCTTGGATTAAGCGAAGCGCATCGCGGCCGCAGAAACGCCGGCTGTCAGCGCGACGTAAATCGAGGCCCGAGCGGTGAAGAAGACAGCTGGGTACATCAGGACGAGCCAGACGATGTCCAGAAGCTCCAGCATGTCTTGGTCGTAGGACCGTGCGGCGATTTCCAGGAAATGACGCACGGTCCAGTCGTAAAGGAGCGGGGCCAGCAGCATGGCAGCGATCGCTGCGAAGACGTTCGCCATCGCATCAGTAGATTTCTGCATCATGCTCTGATTCCCCCTCCCAGGGGGGGCGAAGTTATTCATCATCATTTGCTTCCCTTCTCTTGGTCAGACGGAATCCGCCTGAGTTTCACGAAAGCGCTTTTGCGGCGCGGTGCATCGCGTGAGCGCTGGCTACGAAGGGTGATATAGAGATGTGATATACATCTATCAAGTATGAGAATACGTTTTCTGCAAAAAAAGCTACGGTGCCGGAGACACTCTCAATTCCGATGGCTCGGGCGATGTGTCGAGCCGCCAGCGAGCAACCCGCCGTAACCAATCTGCGCGGGTTACGCCGGAGACACTGGCCTGACGGTCAATTTCTTGCAGCAGTCCTGGATCGAACCGCATGACAATGGATT
>Ga0070727_10001895_pt1 | contig 21066 bp, 20 predicted proteins | sample tdAd472_FD_66722 | JGI IMG/M metagenome (GOLD analysis project Ga0070727, IMG submission 66722) | Marine sediment microbial communities from the Atlantic coast under amendment with organic carbon and nitrate - tdAd47.2 | ecosystem: Environmental > Aquatic > Marine > Coastal > Sediment | place...
CCACCACCTTGTGCACCATGTTCGCCAGGAACACTTTGGCAATGCCATTCTCCTGGCGCAAATCCATGCCATTCTCTGCCTTGTAGGCAATGTGCATCAGCATCAGCCGCGCGATGTAGAGCTGTCTTGCACATTCGGCCAGCATGAACTGAACGCCCTGCCGGTCTTCCAGCGACTGACCGAATGTTTCCCGGCTGGTGACATGTTCCGTCGCCAGATCAAGAGCGCGCTGGGCCATCGCCACATTGTGCATGCCATGGCGCAGGCGGCCATAGGCCAGCCGGTGCTGCCCCATCGAGAAGCCGCCCCCTTCCCCGCCCAGAAGATTCTCTTCCGGCACGACCAGATTCTCGATCTTCACCTCGGCATGGCCGCCGCCCATCTCTTCATAGTGCGGTCCGTGTACGGCCATCGTTGGAATATCGCGAAGGATCTTGTAGCCAGGATTGGGCAGTTCCACGATGAAGGTGGAGAATTGCTGGTGGCGCGGCGCATCCGGATTGGTCTTCGCCATCACCACGGCAATGTCTGCCGCCGTCGCCGCGCTGGAGAACCATTTCTCCCCGTTAAGAACATAATTGCCCTTGCCGTCCTTCTCGGCGCGCGTCTGCATGCCGGTCGCGTCTGCGCCAGCGGCTTTCTCTGTCATGGAATAGCAGATGCGCTTCTCGCCATTCAGCAGCGGCTTCAGGTATTTTTCCTTCTGATAGTCCGTCCCATGCGCCAGCAGGGTCAGCATCGTGGCATCATCCGGCCCTTGCGAATTCATCGACAGCGCGCCGAGATGGCTCTGCCCCAGTTCCATCTGCACCAACGCATTGGCCAGCGGGCCGAGGCCCATGCCGCCATGCTCCTCTGGAATGAACGGGCACCACAGGCCCCGCGCCCGTGCCTTCTTGCGCAGCTCCGCCAGCACCTCCTTATAGGGCCTGCCGGCATCCATTTCCTTTTCGGCGGGGAGGCATTCCTCCTGCACCCATTTGCGCACGCGCTCGCGGACTTCCTTGGCCTCTTCCGGTATCGTGAAATCAATCGCCATGTTTCGCTCCCTGTTGTTTTGACAGGAAGGCTAGTCCGGAAGCCCGGCGCTGCACAGACTGACTTCGCGTCAGCTATCCGTGTCGTAATCGACCTTTTCGAGGTAAAGCCCATCAGCTGGCGCGACCGGTCCGCAGGCGGAGCGGTCAGCCTGGGCCAGAATATCGGCAATCCAACCGACCGGCTGCTTGCCCCGGCCCACCTCCACCAGACTGCCGACCATGGACCGCACCTGACGGTGGATGAAGCTCTGCGCCCGGCAGGTGAATTCCACCCGCTCGCCATAGCGCGAGACGGTGAATTCCTTCAGCGTCTTCACCGGCGTCAGCGCCTGGCAATCGGTATCGCGGAAGGTGGAAAAATCATGCGTGCCGACAAAGGCCTGCGCCGCCGCATGCATCGCGTCGGCATCCAGTTTCGACGGCACCCGCCAGGCCAGCCCCCGGTCCAGGCTGAGATCGGCCCGGCGATTGATGACGATATAGCGATAATGCCTCTGCGTGGCGTTGAAGCGCGCATGGAACTCATCCGCCACGCGCTCTGCCTTCAGCACGGCGATCGGATGCGGGCGCAGATGGAAGTTCAGGGCATCGGCCACCTTGCGGCCCCGGTCGATGCTGAGATCCATGTGCGCCACCTGCCCGGTCGCATGCACGCCGCTATCGGTGCGGCCCGCGCCATAGATCTCGACCGGCTGGCCGTCCAGCTTCGCCGCCGCCTCTTCCAGCGCACCCTGTACGGTCGGCGTGTCCGGCAGCTTCTGCCAGCCCTGGAACGGGCCGCCATGATATTCAATGAGGAGTCTGTAGCGAGGCATCGCGCGTGCCCTAGCCAAAGGCAGCCGGATAGGTCAACCGTCCGGGTGCGGGTGCCTCATCGCTCAGCTGCAGGGCCATGAAGGCCTCGCCGGACCAGTCGGACTCATAGGGCGCGGCCACCTCGGCTGAAAAACCGAAGCGGGGGTAATAATCCGGATGGCCCAGCACGAAGACCAGGCTTTCGCCTGAGCCTTCCAGCGCCATCAGGCCCATCTGGATCAGGCCGCTGCCAATGCCGGTATTCTGAAAGTCCGGATGCACGGACATCGGCCCGAGGCCCACCGCAGGCGCGCCATCAACATGCACACGGAAAAACTGGAGATGGCCGACAATGCCGGCATCATCACTCGCCACCAGAGACAGCACGCTCTCGCCGCTTTTCGCCAGTTCGCGCACAATGCGACCTTCTGCTTTGCCGCCAAAGGCCAGGTCATTCAGGGCGACAATTTCGTCCAGATCTTCTTCATGGGCAGGGCGAATCCAGAAGCTCATCAGTCAAGCACCGTATCCGGAGCAATTGCCTGGCCTCTCAGGAACTGGTCTGCATCCATAGGTTTGCCCCCGGGCTTTTGCAGGCGCAGGATACGCACAGCGCCGCCATCACCGCAAGCAACCAGCAGATTATCATCCAGCACCATGCCTGCAGGCGCTGAGGTTTCGCGGCCCGACCGGCGGCTCATCAGCAGTTTCAGGCGTATGGGCGCCTCTTCACCGGGCGGTGTCCACTGGCACCACGCCCCCGGGAAGGGAGACAGGCCGCGGATCTGGCAATCGACCTGCCGCGCCGGTTTCGTCCAGTCGACACGCTGGTCATCGGGGCCGAGCTTGGCGGCATAGGTCATGCCCTCTTCCGTCTGCGCGGCAGGGGTCAGGCTGCCATCTGCCAGGCCCGCCAGCGCACGCGGCGCCAGCTCTGCCGCCAGTTCGGCCAGCCGGTCATGCAGGCTGCCGGCCGTGTCGTCTTCGGTGATCTGCGTGCGCACAGACGCGAGAACCGGACCGGTATCGAGCCCCGCTTCCATCATCATCGCATCGACGCCGGTTTCGGTATCGCCTGCCATGATCGCCCGCTGGATCGGCGCAGCGCCCCGCCAGCGCGGCAGAATGGAGGCATGCATGTTGAGACAGCCAAGGCGCGGCGCATCCAGAATGGCCTGCGGCAGGATCAGTCCATAGGCGACGACCACGGCGGCATCCAGGTTCAGGGCCGCAAAGGCCTCCTGCTCCGGCAACTTTTTCAGGCTTTTCGGGGTGCGCACCTCAAGGCCCTTTTCCTCGGCAAAGGCATGCACCGGCGTCGGGCGCAGCTTCTTGCCCCGGCCGGACGGGCGCGGCGGCTGGGAATAGACGCAGGCGATCTCATGCCCTGCTGCGATCAGTGCATCCAGCACGCCAACGGCGATGTCAGGGCTGCCCATGAAGGCGATGCGAAGAGGGGGTGTTACTTGGTCAGACATTTGCGGGCGTCATGATCCCATGCGCCGCCACGGTCAAGACAGACACCGGCCTTCTGGTGGAGGCGCACCTGGCCCACACCCCAGACACTGCCGGTAATCAGGCACAGGATCAGTGCCGCACGAACAGAGGACCAACGACGAACCATCAGGCTCAGGCGGCGTTTTCACGCAGCGCGCGCAGCTTGGCCTTTTTCACCTTGTCCACGGCGCGCTGGCGCTTCAGGCGGGACAGGTAATCGATGAACAGTGTGCCTTCCAGATGGTCCATTTCGTGCTGAATGCAGACGGCATAGAGGCCTTCTGCCCATTCCTCGACCTTGAAGCCATCATAGTCGAGATAGCGGATCAGGCACTTCTCGGGCCGCTCAACCTCGTCGAAAATGTCCGGCACAGAGAGACAGCCCTCTTCATAGGGCTGGGTTTCTTCAACCGTTTCAACGATTTCCGGGTTCACGAAATAGCGCGGCTGGGGCTCTTCGCCCTCTTTCGCCAGATCCATCACGATCACGCGCAGCGGCACGCCAACCTGGATCGCAGCCAGGCCAATGCCCGGCGCGTCATACATGGTTTCCAGCATGTCATCCATGAGCGCGCGGATCTCGTCGGTGACGCCGCCTTCGACGGGCTTCGACACTTCCTTGAGACGCGGGTCCGGAACGGTGAGGATTTCTCTGATAGCCATAAGGGTCAGATATGCATCGCAGGAGCGTTGGTCAACTCCCTGCCTCACTCAACCGGAAGGGTCTTGCCGGACGCGGCAAAGTCCAGTTCGCCAGTGTTTTCAGGAGTGTTTTCGGGCACATTTGCGCGCGCCTCGATCTGTTTCGGCTCTGCCGGGGCCTTGTTCGGCGGGGCAATCTTCATGTCCTCAAACTTGCGCAGAGTCGGCAGGACCCGCTTGTCGAAAGACCCCATCATGGAGTTGTAATGGTCCACCGAGCCATTCAGCGATTTGCCGAGCTTCTCGATATGGCCGAGCATCACCCCCATACGGCTGTACAGGTCTGCGCCCAGTTCTGCAGCGGCCATGGCGTTTTCGTTCATCTCATGCTGGCGCCAGAGATGCGCCACGGTGCGCGCCAGCGCGATCAGCGTGGTGGGCGTCGTCACGATCACCTGGCGGCTCATTGCCTTCTCGATCAGGTCCGGGGAATGCTCCAGCGCGGCGGCAAAGAAATTCTCCCCCGGAATGAACATGGCAATATAGTCAAACCGCCCGCCGAGATTGGACTGATAGTCCTTTGAGGCGAGCGTGTTCACATGGCGCTGCACGCTGGCAGCGTGTGCCTTCAGATGGCTCGCCCGCTCGGCCGGGTCTTCGGCATTTACGGCAGACATGTATGAAGCGAGCGAGACCTTGGAATCAACCACGATCTGCCGTCCGCCCGGCAGGTGGATCACGGCGTCCGGGCGTTGGCGCCCCAGCTCTGTCTGGTCGTGCACCTGTTCGGAAAAGTCGCAATGCGCAGACAGGCCCGCCTGCTCCATCACATTGCGCAGGGTCATCTCACCCCAGCGGCCACCGCCCTTAGGCGCGGTCAGCGCACTGACCAGCTTGCCCGTCTCGGACGTGTTCAGCTTCAGGCTCTCATGGATCGCCTTCACCTGCTCCTGAATGGCGGATTTGTCTTCGGTGCGGACCTTCTCGATCTCGTCGACGCGCTTCTTGAAGGCCTCGAAATTCTCACCAATCGGCTTGATCAGTTCCTTCAGATGCCCCTGCGCGCCTTCATTATGGCGTTTGAAGGTCTCATCTGCCAGCTGCAGGAATTGCGCATTGGCCCGCTGCAGCACGCCCTGCGCCATCTCCCCGAATTTGCGCTCATCCTCAGCGCTGCGGGCCTTGGCTTCGGCTAGTTGCAGCTCAGCTGTGCGGGCCACTTCTTCCAGCGTGCGGATCCGCTGCTTCGCCTCTTCCAGATCGTCGCTGGTGCGCTCATAGTCCAGCCGGTAGCGCTCTGCCTTGGCGCCGCTCTGACCGGACAGCCACCAGGCCGCCCCGGCAAGGGCGAGCACGAGCAGAAATAAGACAAGGTGCACAGCATCAAAGCCCGCACCGCCAATAATGATGATCGGATCCATGGATGCATCCTTGCACGATTCTCGTCAGAACATATAAGGAACAATCAGCACTGTCCATGCAGGATCCGCGCAGCGCTTGACTTCGCGGCGGCAATCGCGCCCTGTCGCAAGGGGCTTCTGGGGGAATGATCCATGGCGCGCTTTGGCGGACTTGTTCTGACGGCACTGACGCTGTGCCTGCTGCTGGCAGGCTGTGCCTCCTCCCCTGACGGGACGGACAAGGCCGCGCTGCCCCCGCCACCGGGCGGCAATGTGCTGTATCTGCCGCCCCTTGCCGAGATCACACTGGTTACCGCTTCCGGCCTGCGCGAGCCCCGTGAGGACTGGTCGAAGGCCGCCGCGATTAACCTTGCAGATGCCCTGCAGGACACGGCCGGAGAGGCCTGGACGGAGTTTTCAGAGGCTGGCACGGCAGAAGCCGAAAGGCTGGCTGCATCCCCCGAAACCTCACAGCAGATTTCACCGGAGATCACCGGACAGCCGGGCCTCCCGAGCGATCTGGTGGGTCTGATTGTGGTGAAGACGGATGTGGAAAGCTCTGCCAGCCGGCTGGTTCAGGGGGGGCTGGGCGTGCTGTTTGGCGGTGTCCCCGGCCCGGATGGCGTGGAGCAGACGGCCCGCCTGACCCTGTATGACCGCGCCACCGGAGAGCCCGTCTGGACATATGAAGTCACTGGGCTGGACCCGCGCGACACCAAGGCTGCAAAGCGCCTGATTTTTGCGCTTCTGGCCCCGCTTCAGCAGGATACAGAAACCTGACACTGTCGCTGCCCTGCGGAATCGCGCATGCATGGCATGAGGTTTGCTAACCGTTCTGCATGATGCCTGCAGTCCAGACTCCCCCGCGCGAGGTTGCCAAAGTGACGATCGATATCTGCGTATGCACCTATCGCCGCCCCTCGATTGAGGCGACGCTGCGGTCTCTGGACGCGCAAAAGCTGCCGACCGGGATCACTGCCCGCGCCATTGTGATCGACAATGACGAGACGCCCTCTGCCAGAGAGCTGGTTGAGCGCGTGGCGGATACGCTCTCCATGCCGGTCACCTATGTTCACGCGCCGGCCAACAATATCTCCATCGCCCGCAATGCCGGGCTGGAAACGGCCAAGGCAGAATGGATCGCCTTCATCGATGATGATGAAGAGGCAGAGCCGGACTGGCTCGCCAGCCTGCTGCAGACCGCCCGCCTGAACAAGCTGGACGCGGTGTTCGGCCCGGCAATTGCGCTTTACCCCGAAGACGCTCCAGGCTGGATGCGCAAACAGGACTACCATTCGAACATACCGCAGCGGCGCGGCGGCGTGGTCCAAACCGGCCACACCTGCAACGCCCTGTTGCGCGCCAGCTCACCGCTTGTTCGGGGCCAGCGTTTCCTGCTGGAAAAGGGCAAGACCGGCGGGGAGGATACCGAATTCTTCTTCCGTCTGTGGTTCAACGGGGCCCGACTAGGCATTACAGAAGCGGCGGTCGTCCACGAAAAGGTGGACCCGAAGCGCATGAATCTGAAATGGATCAGCAACCGGAAATTCCGTTCCGGGATGAGCTATGGCTATCACTCTCTGACCACGCGAAATAGCGTGACGCTGACGCTGGCGGCCCTTGGCGCGATCGCTAAAATTGGCCTCTGCTACATCATGGTCGGCCTGTTCATCTGGTCAGAGGAAAAGCGCAATTTCTGGCTGATGCGTGCGATGTTCCATCGCGGCGTGCTGGCGTCCACGTCCAGCAAGGCAGAGCCAGAACTGTACTGACGCCGCCTGCCTAGAACGGCATTTTGAAGCCGGGCAGCATGCCGCCGCCCAGGCCTTGGGTCGCTTCCTTCATGGCCTTTTCCATGGCCTCATCCAGACGCTTGCGGGCATCGGAATGGGCGGCCTTTATCAGGTCTTCCAGAATCTCGGCCTCATCATTCATCAGGGTGGGGTCAATCCGCACAGACACAAGGTCGCCCTTGCCTTTCAGCGTCACGCTGACCAGGCCCGCCCCGGCCACACCTTCGGCCTCCGTGGCTTCGATCTTTTCCTGCGCTTCCTGCATCTTGGCCTGCATCTGCTGGGCCTGTTGCATGATCTTGCCGAGGTCTTTCATGGGAAGCGGGCCTCCTTCAGGCCGTACGTCTGGAGTTCAGGTCTATGACATTATCGCCTGCCGCGCCATCCTGTTCGGGCGCAGGCTCTATCACATCGACAATGGTAATGCCGGGAATACTCTTCAAGGCATCCGCCACAGCGGGATGCTCTGCCGCAGCGGCAAATTTCTCTTCGCGGGTGCGTATTTCTGTCTGCCGGATCGTCTCAGCGCCGGTCTGGATCTGTTCAACCACCCAGTCTTCGCCAGATTCCCGTTCCAGAAAGGCCTTGAGGCGCGCCAGCACATCATCGGGCGCAGCATCTTCCAGCTGGCACGAGAAATAGCCATAGCGCACAGGGCCCGGCCGCACATACCGCTCCAGCTCCACCTGCAAATTCACTTCGCGCAGCTCGCCCAGATAGGCCACAATTTCGGCAAAGCTTTCCAGCCCGCCGGCGGGAGACGGGGCCAGTCCGTGTTGTTCAGGCTTTCCCGGCGAGGAGCCCTTCTCGGCAATCATCCGCGCGGCTTCTTCCGGTGACGGAAGGTTTGCCGCTGCTGCCAGACGCAGGATGATCATGTTCAGGGCCGTCGCCGTGTCTGGCGCGGTCTGAAGATCATTGAAGCCCGACAGCAGGATCTGCCAGTAACGCGCGGCCTGCGCCGCCGTCAGCTTCTGCGCCATAGCCAGCGTGCGCTCGGTCCACTCGGCAGGGCCGGCAGACTGGAAGTCCCCGCCAGAGGCCTGCGCAACGGACACATCGGCGCAGACATCCATCAGATCCTTCAGGATGACTGCGGGGTCAGCGCCCGCATGCACCTGATCCTTCACTTCGGCCAGCGCGTCTGCGGCCTTGCCGGAAATGGCCTGCTCGAACGCATCCAGCAGACGCGCCCGGTCACCCAGGCCCAGCATGTCCCGCACGGCCGCGCCGGTGACTTCTTCACCATCCATGGTCTGCACGATGGCCTGATCGAGGATGGAGAGCCCATCGCGGACAGAGCCCTCGGCAGCGCGGGCGATCAAGGCGAGCCCCTCTTCCGAGACCTGCGCGCCTTCATTCTTCGCCACGCGGCCAAGGTGCTTCGCCAGCTCCACCGCATCCAGACGCTTCAGGTCAAAGCGCTGACAGCGCGACAGCACCGTAATCGGCACTTTGCGGATTTCGGTTGTCGCGAAAATGAACTTCACATGCGGGGGCGGCTCTTCCAGCGTCTTAAGCAGCGCGTTGAACGCCGCTGTGGACAGCATGTGCACCTCATCGATGATGTAGACCTTGTGGCGGGCCGAGACCGGCGCATAGCGGGCCCCGTCCAGCAGGTCTCGCATATCGGCGACGCCGGTACGACTGGCAGCGTCCAGCTCCAGCACATCCGGGTGGCGGCTCGCCATGATGGCATCGCAATGCTCGCCCTTCGGGTCGAGGCGGATCGACGGGCCGTCATGATCGTCTGACTGATAGTTTAGCGCGCGGGCCAGCAGGCGCGCCGTGGTCGTCTTGCCCACCCCGCGCACACCGGTCAGCATGAAGGCATGGGCCACCCGGCCTGTCTCGAACGCATTGGAAAGCGTGCGGACCATGGCCTCCTGGCCGATCAGATCCTCGAAGCGGCGCGGGCGATATTTGCGCGCAAGCACCTGATAGGCAGCCGATTTCGGCGCCTCATCCTCCCCGAACATCGAGAAGGTCTGGTCGTCGCGTTCTTCGGGGAGTTCGGAATCGCTCATTGGGCCGGACTTTAACGACTCTAAGGCCTCGGCGGCAATGGGGCGGGTGTCGAATCTGGGGGGATCTCCCCCGCCCTGCCAGCCGGTTAGTCGATCAGGCGGGCGCGCAGTTTTTCCTGCAGCGCCTCATCCACGCCCAGCACGTCTGCCAGATAGGCATCAATGCTGCCATGGCGGTCCTGGATCACATTGAACGCGGTATCGAGATAGCGCAGGCGCACGCCCAGGAAGGGGCGGAAGACTTCCGGCTCATAGACCTTGCCAACCTGCTCATTGAAGTGCGCAGCAGCCAGCGGCAGGAACTCGTCAATGTTCACGGCCGTATTGGTCAGTTCGTAATCAGCGCGCAGGTCTGATTCCTCAACCCCCAGCACATGATGGGTCAGCGCGCAGAGAATGCCTGTCCGGTCCTTGCCGGCGGCGCAATTGACGAGACCGGCAGCCTGCCCGTCCAGGGAGGCCAGGTGCTGGAACCAGCCAGTGAACAGCTCGGCATGATGCGGCTTGAACGGCGCGGCGGCGTAATAGTCATTCATCCAGTCATCGGCCTGTTGGGCATCTGCCTCAACCCGCTTCAGGAATTGTGCATGGGGCGCTTCATGTTCACGCCCGCCATCATGGGTCAGCGTGTTCGGGGCGGACCAGCGGGCAACATTGCGCTCGCGCTCGTCCGGACGGCGCAGATCGGCCTGCAACTGGATGCCCAGCGCCTGCAGCGCCTCAAGATCCTGCTCCGTCGCCTCGGCATAGTGGCCGGAGCGGAACAGACGCCCGCGCTTCACCTGGCCGCCATGTCTGGAGGCATAGCCCCCGAAATCCCGGAAGTTCCGGACACCCTCAAGCACATAAATACGATCTGTCATGATCCGCGACCTAGCGCGCACCGCGCCCGGCGTCCAGATAGCCGTAAGGGAAGATTTTATGACGCCGCCCTGTTGAAAGAGCGGAACTTTCGACAGCGCAGGGAGTTGTCACCACACTTCCCCTCAAACGGGGAGACCCGCCTGCCATTTGGCCATGACGGGTACAAATTTGGAGATTCAACAGATGATGAAATTTCGTTCTGCCCTTCTCGCCGCCGTTCTGGCTGTTGGCGCCCCTGCCCTGACCACGGCATGCACAAGCCTTCCGGATGAGGTTGACCGCGCCGAGATCGACGCAAGCAGCCGCGCCGCGCTGAACAAGCTGATCAATGATAATGCGACCGCAAAGGCCATCTACAACCAGTCCGAAGCCGTTCTGGTGTTCCCGTCCATGGTGAAAGCCGGCCTTGGTATTGGCGGCGCCTATGGGGAAGGTGAACTGATCCAGAATGGTGCGACGGTTGACTATTATAACTCCATGACCGGTTCGTGGGGCCTGCAGGCTGGCGCACAGGAATATGGCTATGCCGTCTTCCTGATGAATGATGACGCTGTGGAATACTTGTCGGAGTCCGATGGCTGGGAAATCGGTGTCGGCCCAACGGTTGTGCTGGTGAATGCCGGTGTTGCGGAGAACCTCTCTACTTCGACGCTGAAGGAAGACGCCTATGCCTTCGTCTTCAATCAGAAAGGCCTGATGGCCGGTCTCAGCATTGAAGGTACGAAAATCACCAAGCTTCAGTAAACTAAAGGCTCAGGTGAGCTAAGGTGGAGGCGTAGGGCTCTCGGTCATCGAGCCCTGCGCCTTTTTCTTGTGTGGGACTAAAGAATGACCCGCTCGCGATAGCTGATGCCGGGGCCGTAGCTTTCAAGGCCTGTACACGGGCGGGACTCAAAGCCCTGGCGGGACCAGTAAGTCTCCGTTCCCGGAAGGGCGACGAGGGAGATCACCGGCAAGCCGACCTGACGCGCCACCTGTTCAACCGCCTGAACGGCGAGCAAACTGGCCCCCTTGCCGCGCGCAGCCGGAAGCAGGGCAATATCATGCAGATAGAGACAGTCCGCCCCCTGCGGCAGGGCTGTCAGCTCCGTATCGAGAGGAACAGGTTGCCCGCACCGCCAAGGATGGCTGATCAGATAGCCGACAACCTGCTTCCCCATCCGACAGACGAAGCAGCCCGGCGCGAACAGGGAGAGCCGGTTGGCAAACACGGCATCGGATTCCGGATAACCGGCATGCACCTCTGCCGCGATACGGGAGATGTCAGGCAGGTGTTCTAGGCCTGCCTGCATCCAGACTGTCATTATCATACGTGCCTACCGGAAAGGCGGCTCATCAAAGGCGCGCAGTTTGCGGCTGTGCAGCTTGGCGCCCTTGTCGGCAGCGAGGCGCTCCAGCGTTTCGATCCCGATACGGATATGTTCGCTGATCGCGCGTTCATAAAAGCGGTTCGCCGCGCCGGGCAGTTTGATCTCGCCATGCAGGGGCTTGTCTGACACACACAGCAGCACGCCATAAGGCACCCGCAGACGGAAGCCATTGGCGGCAATCGTCGCGCTTTCCATATCGATGGCAATGGCACGGGATTTGTTGAACCGGCGGGACGTGGCCGAGAAGCGTAACTCCCAGTTCCGGTCATCCGTGGTGACAACCGTTCCTGTCCGTAGACGGCGCTTCAGCTGTTTCTCTGTCTCGCCTGTCACGGCAGCGGCCGCTTCCTGCAGGGCCACTTGAACTTCGGCAATCGGCGGTACAGGAATTTCCGGCGGCAGGACGGAGTCCAGCACATGATCTTCCCGTAGATAGGCGTGGGCCAGAACATAATCCCCGATCGCCTGGCTGTGACGCAGGCCGCCACAATGGCCAACCATCAGCCAGACCTGAGGCCGCAGAACGGCCAGATGGTCTGTAATTGTCTTCGCATTGGACGGGCCGACACCGATATTCACCAGCGTGATACCCGCACCGTTCGGGGCGCGCAAATGGTAGGCCGGCATCTGGAACCGGCGCCAAGGGGACGCATCAATCTCGGCGCGAGTCGTCTCGGTCGGCTCGGAAACTTCCAACCCGCCAGGCACAGACAGAGACGTGTAGTGATTATCCTTCACCAGTTGGTCCAGCGCCCAGTCACAGAACGCATCAACATAGCGGTGATAGTTCGTGAACAGCACATAATGCTGGAAATGCTCCACCGGCGTGCCGCAATAATGCTGCAGACGCTTCAGCGAGAGGTCCACACGCTGGGCATCGAACAGGGCCAGGGGATGGGTCTCATAAGGCTCATACAATTCGCCATCGGCCACTTCATCGCCAATGTCAGCCAGGTTCGGGCTGGGGAAGTGTCGAGCCAGTTCTGCCGGGGAAATTTCCTCCAGACCGTTGGCCAGCCCCTGCTCCCAGACATAGGCGTAGGGGATTTCGGAGTCGGATTTCTCGACATGAATCTCGACCTCATAATCCCGCATCAGCAGGGTCAGCTGCTCGCTGAGATAGTCCCGGAAAAAATCCGGCCGCGTAATGGTGGAGATATAGGTGCCGGCTTCAGACATCTTGCCGAAGGCGCGCGAAATGGGCGGCGGCGGGCCATCCGGATTGTAGATGAGACGGATCTGCGGATAGCAGAAAGCCCCGGACTTGCGCAGCGCAGGGTCAGGCGGCGTGCCTTCGCGCAGGAATGTGTTCAGGGCGGCGGAAAGGGCCGTTACGGCCTCGGTATAGAGCGCTTCCAGCGCGTCTATAACGTGTTCGGGTGTAGTGAGTTTCGACATGTCACCAAATGGCTGGATTGCGACGTTCTGTCAATCTGTCAGGGTCATAGCACGGCCGGATGACAAACAAATGTGCAGCCCTCGCACAGCTTGCGTGCAGAATGGCAACGCAAGGCAGCTATGACTTTCTGAACAGCAAAATAGGGTTGAGCCATGCACGAACCTCGTGAATTGTTGCAATGCAACATGAGATGACCAACCCGGGCGGACGGCCATGACACTCAGGTGTCACCGCCGGGAATAATAAACGGCAATTTCGTGTGGCGGGAGGAGTTTCCTGACGGCCAAAAGGCCGCCGCTAACTCTGAAGGTATTGAACCATGAAAAAGTTTATCATCCCGGCCCTGCTGGCCGCAGCTACCCTCGCCCCGGCCGCAGCAACTGCTGAAGGCAAGCCGATCACGGTTGAGGTTTCCTATGACAAGGTCCTTTTGGCCTCTGATATGGGCGCCAGCATTGTGATGGAGTCCGTTGAGAAGCAGGCCAAATCCGCCTGCACCACGCGCTCTCCCGTCACCAACCAGGCCTACACTGACCGTGAATGCGCGAAGAATGTCACGAAAAGCGCCATGAAGAAAATCCTTGAAAATCAGGAAGTTTCCGGCCTCGACACCTCTCCGGTCTTCGCACGCCAAGCTGTAACCCTCGTCGCTGACGCGGGACAACGCTAGACCATTTCCTCCCGGAATAGCGTTGAGAGGGGCTGCCCATGGCCACGGGCAGCCCCTCACTTTTTGCAGCGACACGGCAATTTCTGACAAATTTCATCTAACGGATTGGCGAGTTTTACACCCTCTCTGTGAGAATTAGGGTTTCGATGAAGAAACCATATATCCCCTCTCAGATTGCCTCGATTGCTGATGACGCGCCGTCAGACACACTGGCCGACATGCTGAAATCCGCCTTGTCGGCTGTTCGTGAGCATCTCGAACTCGACATCGCCTACATGTCTGAATTCGTGGATGGCGATACGGTGTTCCGGGAAGTGATCGCCCCGCAAATGACGGACATGATTGCCGACGGCGAACTGGGAGATGGCCTCCAGGTGGGCAAGAGCCTGCCGAAGATGGAGACTTATTGCCATCACATCATGGACGGCCTGCTGCCCACGCTGATCACGGATACAAATGAGCTGGAGATTTCGCGCAATCTTCAGGTCACCAAGGATCTCAAGATTGCAGCCCATGTCGGCATCCCGCTCGTCCTGAAGGATGGCACCAAGTTCGGCATGTTCTGCGGCATCAGCCACACGCCAAAGCCCACCATGAATGAGCGCGACCTGCGTGTGATGCAGATGTTCGCGAACATGGTAACTGAGCATCTGGACAGCCAGATGGCGGCGCATCAGCGCTCAGGCCGTATGCGCGACCGGATCGATGCGCTGGTTGACCAGAATGACTTCGAAATTGCCTATCAGCCCATCCTGAACATTCATGAGATGCGCCCGGTTGGGTATGAAGCGCTTTGCCGCTTTACCGGCACAGGCCGCGCGCCGGATGTTTGGTTTGCCGAGGCAGATGATGTCGGCCGCCTGCAGGAGCTGGAAATGGCCGTCATCCGCAAGGCGCTCAACCCGCTGACCGGTCTTTATCCGCTGAAGTTTATCTCGATCAATGCCTCCCCCGAAACCGCGATTTCGGAAGAGTTCCGTTCCCACATGATGAAGCAACCGCTGGAGCGCATTGTTCTGGAAATCACGGAGCACGCTCAAGTCGACAGCTATGAGCAGCTGATGCAGGCCCTGAAGCCGCTGCGCCGCCGCGGCATGCGGCTGGCTGTGGACGATGCGGGCGCGGGCTATTCCTCGATGCGGCACATTCTGAAGCTGCGCCCGGACATCATAAAGCTGGACATGAGCATCACGCGGGATCTGGACAAGCACCCTTCTCACTGCGCCCTGGTGCGGGCGATGGTGCACTTCTCGAATGAAACGCAGGGCCACGTTGTGGCAGAAGGCATCGAAACCGAGATCGAGCTGGAAACGCTGCGCTCGCTGGGTGTCCAGAAGGGCCAGGGCTATTTTCTCGGGCGGCCCAAGATCGGCCTTGACGGGCCCCAGACCTTCAAGGCCTCCCTGATCGCCTGAACTAATTTCTCTCAATAATGGATCATATCCCGGCACGCCGCGTTTACTTGGCAGGCTAGCGGGAACACGTATTCAAAGAGAAGAGAAATGTCAGATACCCGAATTACAAATCCCCTAATCAGTTGCCACAGGGTTGAAGGCACGGAAGTTTACAATGCGGATGGGGACAAACTCGGCCACATTGACAGCATCATGCTGGACAAGCGCAAGGGCAATGTCGCCTATGCCGTCATGTCTTTTGGCGGGTTCCTCGGCATTGGGGAAGAATACCACCCCCTGCCCTGGAATGCCCTGACCTATAATGAAAGCCTGGATGGATATGTCATCCGTCTGAGCAAGGAGCAACTCAACGCAGCCCCCAGGCTCAAGCGCAATGAGTATGAGCGTCTGCAGGACCACATCTATGGCAAGAGTGTGTACGCATATTATGGCGCAGCGCCGTATTGGTACTAGACAGCCCCCGCGACAAAAAAAGCTCCCGGCACGAAATAGCCGAGAGCTTTTTGGAAATCAGCCTGAGATAACCTTATTCGGCCGGAACCTCTGACGTTTTGCGGCTATCGAATTTCGACCACACCCCGTCATCACCATGCCAGTCACCGCGGGTTGCGCCCTTGGAATATTCGGTTGCGCGCTGTTCGAAGAAGTTGGCGTGCTCAACACCATTCAGGATTTCCGTCAGCCACGGAATCGGGTGTTTGGTGATACCGTAGATCGGCTCCAGCTTCAGCTGACCAAGACGCCAGTCGGCGATGTAGCGGATATAGTTCTTGATGTCGTCCGGCGTCATGCCTTCGACCGGGCCCATCTCGAAGGCCAGCTCGATGAACTTGTCTTCCAGCGCGACCACGGTGCGGCAGCACTCGCGGATACGCTCGCGCAGCTCATTGTTCATGACATTGGTTTCGGCGCAGAAGGTGTGGAACAGCTTGATCATGCCTTCGCAGTGCAGCGACTCGTCGCGCACGCTCCAGCTGACGATCTGGCCCATGCCCTTCATCTTGTTGAAGCGCGGGAAGTTCATCAGCATCGCAAACGAGGCGAACAGCTGAAGGCCTTCCGTGAACGCACCGAACACGGCCATGGAGACGGCAAGGTCTTCATTGGTCTCGCAGCCGAACTGGCCGAGATAGTCGTGCTTGGCGGCCATCTCCTTGTATTCCATGAAGGCGGAGAATTCGCTGTCCGGCATGCCGATGGTTTCGAGCAGCAGGGCATAGGCCGCGATGTGGATCGTCTCCATGTTCGAGAAGGCCGACAGCATCATCGACACTTCCACCGGTTTGAAACGCGGCATGTAGTTGGTCATGTAGTTGGCGCCGACTTCGACGTCCGACTGGGTGAAGAAGCGGAAGATCTGCGTCAGCAGGTTACGCTCTTCCTCGGAGAGCTTCACCGCCCAGTCCTTGCAATCCTCGCCCAGCGGCACCTCTTCCGGCATCCAGTGGACCTGTTGCTGCGTCTTCCAGAAATCATACGCCCACGGGTAACGGAACGGCTTATAGGCGAGACTCGGCGTCAGCAGCCCGGGCACATTGGAATTTCCGTCAGCCATTACGGCCTCCTACATCATCGTCTTGTGTTGTTAAGGATAATCTACACCACATATAGTGTCTTATTCGACCATGTGCCGCAAGATGTTCTTGTGCGACAAACATGACTTGTCCACAGGGCTGCTCACAGTTTTGGCATATTTAAGCCGTAAGGCTAGCCCCGTCTTGAAATGTGCCGCATGACAGGCACATCAAAAGGCCCAGCTGCCCTGCCATAATGAGATTCGAGTTGCCATGCGTTTTTTGAGCCTTGTCTTCCTTGCCTTCCTCACCGTGTTTGCCCAGCCCGCTGCGGCAGAGGCGAAGGTCATCCGGGATGTCATCTATCATGAGGCACCGGGCCTGGACCCGGGCGATGTGCGCGCGGATGTCTATATGCCGAAAGATGCGAAAGACGCGCCCATGGTGATCATGATGCATGGCGGCGCGTGGACCTTTGGCAACAAGCAGAATGCCCTCGGCCTGTACCAGGCAAAGTATTTCACCGATCAGGGCTTTGTCTTCATCGCCATGAATTACCGGCTGGCGCCCAGCCACCGCTTCCCTGCGCAAGAAGAAGACGCGGCAGCGGCCATCGCCTATTTCCATGAACACGCGAAGGACTATGGTGCAGACCCGGACAAGCTGTTCCTGATGGGCCATTCCGCTGGCGCGCACATGGCGGCCCTCGTCGCCATAGATCCGGACTATCTGGACGCCTATGGCCTGAAGACGGATGTCATCAAGGGCGTCGCCGCGCTGGACAGCGCAGCCTACAATCTTTCCCGCACAGGCCGTGACGGCGAAATTCCGGATTTCTATCATCCGGCCTTTACCGGCGATGACCCGGATGTATGGGCCGCAGCCAGCCCGACTCTGCTGGTGGAAGAAGAGACGCCGATTCCCCCCTTCCTGCTGCTCTATGTCGACCGGGCGGTTGCCCCGGCGCGCGCCAAGGAACTGGCCGAGACGCTGAAAGGCAAAGGCCACAAGGCCGAAGCCAAACTGGTGAAAAAGCGCAGCCACAAAAGCCTGAATGACCGCCTCGGCGCCAAGGGCGACAAGGCGGCCCCCATGATCGTGGACTTCTTCCGGGAGCAGCTGGCCGATTAGGGCCAGCCTGCCCCCTGCCCTGTTCGCTGTCAGGCCTTAGGGCTCAACCACATTGAACCAGAAGTCCGGCGTCTCCAGCGCGGTAAACCAGGCCATCAGCGCGGTCGTGTCTCCCTCCACACTGGCCTCTCCCGCCTGGGCAATTTCCTGAAAACTGCGAATCTGCAGGATCAGATCGTTGAAGGCAGACCGCGTCAGAATCAGCGTGGCGGCGGCGTCATCCGACTGCGCGCCCTCCCGCGGGAAGGCCGTGGCATTGCCGACATCCACAAGGATCGCCTCATCCGTGTCGGTGAAGCGGAAGTTCAGCGAGAACGGATCACGCGCCAGTTTTTCCGGCGCGTAACGCACGGCCAGCGCGTTGAACAAATCCACGGTCGGTACACCCATGATGAACTCACGGCTTCCAGCCCGCACCTGGCCGACATCCGGCAGGCCGTTGCGCAGCTCGCTTGCCCCGGTCAGATAATAATCGCGCCATGCGCCGCTTTCAGCCTGGAAACCAAGCTGCTCATAGCTGGCCGCCAGCCAGTCCCGCGCCGCCTGGTTCTCCGGATTGGCGAAGACGACATAGTTGAACACTTCAGCCGACCAGCGATAATCGCCCTCCTCGAAAGCTTTCTCGCCGACGACCAGGGCGGCCTCTTCCCCGCCAACCGCCTCAACAAAGCGCGGGGCCTTCTCTTCCAGCGTATGCGCATTGAACGTGGCTGGCACGCCGTCCCACCAGCCGAAATAATACTGGTAGACTGCCTTCGCATTGTGATTCAGCGTTCCATAATAGCCGCGCGTGTCGAAATGCGTCTCCTGGACAGGTGGCTCTTCAAGGCCCTCGGAGATCTCGAACTGGGTCTGGCCGCGATTGGCACGGCGCACGGTTTGATCGTGCGTGTAACGATAAATATCGCGCTGGCCTGCCAGATAGGATTCCACATTCTCATTGCCGAAGGTCGGCCAGTGGTGAGAGGCAAAGATGACGTCTGACTTGTCGCCATAATTGGTCAGCGCATAGTCGATCACCCGGCTCCATTCCAACAGGTCGCGTACCTTGGCCCCGCGCAGGGTCAACGCGTTGTGGAAGGTCGCCGTGGCAACTTCGGCCGTACACAGCGCGCGGAATTCAGGCAGATAGAACATGAATTCGGCAGGCGCTTCAGTGCCGGCGGCGTCAATGAACTCAAAAGTTACACCATCAATCACGCGCACCGTGCCGCGTCCGGAGATTTCTTCCGTGGGCTCAATCAGGCCCGTGCGCCCCTGAGACAAGGCCGGTCCAAGGCCAACGCCCACCTGACCGGTCGGACCGCTTGGCAGGGCATTGCCAAACATCAGCATGGCGCGGCGGTTCATATAATTTCCGGCTAGAAGATTTTCAGCCACTGCGGACTCGGTAAAGCCGATGGGTGCCAGGATCGGCACACCGCGCGCCTTGGCATCCGCCTCATCGATCACACCGCGCACGCCGCCAAAATGGTCCGCATGGGAATGGGTGTACAACACGCCCGTAACAGGCCGCTCGCCCAGCGTCTCGTTCACAAGGCCCAGCGCCGCCGCAGCCGTTTCCTGACTGAGCAAAGGGTCTACGATGATCCAGCCTGTTTCGCCCCGGATAATGGACATGACCGCCAGATCATAGCCGCGCACCTGATAGATGCCGTCCTGCACCTCAAACAGGCCATGCTCGGAATTCAACTTTTCCTGACGCCAAAGGGACGGGTTCACCGTGTCGGGACTGTCACCCTGAATGAAATCGCGCTGGCTGATCTGCCAGACCACTTTGCCATCGGCATCTTTGATGGTGTCTTCTTTCAACTGCGCCAGCAGACCGCGCGTCGCATCGACAAAGTCACCCGTATCTTCCAGCGGCAGACGCTCCGCCACGGCCCTGTTAGCCTTCTGAGTCGCTTCAGTCGCCACGCCGACGGGCGGCGCGTCATGCTGCGCCTTGGCCTCGGCGGGCATGATTTGGGATTCGGCGGAAAAGGCGGCAAGCGCCATCGCACCCGCCATGGCGAAAGTGAATCTCATGATATCCTCCCATATGGCACGTTACCTGCCAATTTTCTATGCCCGCACTTTGCGCATAGCGACTACAGGATGCAAGGGCCGAGACCCGACATCAGATCAAATGTCGAAATCCGGCGGGGCCACACGTCTTTAGACTATGGCGCGGGATAAACCCGTGCCAGACTTTACCCTTATGGAGACCGTACCGATGCAATATGCTCTTTTCCTGTTTGAAGATGAATCAGCGTTCCTTTCGCTGTCGGAAGACCAGCAGATGGCAGTCGTGCAGGAGCACATGGCCTTTTCCGAGGAATTGCAAGCGGCCGGCGCCTATGTCACCGGCGTCGCGCTGGAACCTGCTGTAACAGCGCGCTGCCTGAAGGCTAAAGGCGACATTCAGGATGGCCCCTTCGCCGACGCCAAGGAACAGATGGGCGGCGTCTATGTGATCAATGCCGGGTCCATGGCGGAAGCGGAGGCTTGGGCACGGAAATGCCCAGTGCATAAAAGCGGTGGCACGATCGAGATCCGGCCCGTGCCTGATTATGGCAACGCCTGAGCTGTCCGAAACCGAGGCACGCGCAGCTGCGGAATGGGCTGCGCGAACCTGCTATGGCAAACTCGTCGCGCAGCTGACGGCGCAATTTTGTGACGTCACGCTTGCAGAAGACGTGCTGGCGGACGCTTTTGCCAGCGCGCTCACCACCTGGCCGGAGCGCGGCGTGCCGGACAAACCCGAGGCCTGGCTGATGAAGGCCGCGGCGCGCAAAGCGGTCGACGCTGCCCGGAAGGCCAATACCGCCGCGCGCCATGCCCGCGCCACCCGGCCCTTGATGAGGACTGCCGACATCACGCCCTCAGAAAGAGACGGCCCCTTAAACCGGGACCGAAGGCTGGAGCTGATGTTCCTCTGTGCCCACCCGGCCATCCCGACCCCCGCGCACACCGCCCTGATGCTGCAGACCGTGCTCGGCTTTACAGCAGAAGACATCGCGGCCGCCACGCTGGAAAGCCCGGCAGCAGTCGGCCAGCGGCTCAGTCGGGCAAAACGCCTTCTGGCGAAAGGCCATATTCCTTTCGCGATACCGCCGGACCATATCCGCCACGAACGGATCGCGGCGGTCCTGCGTGCGATTTATGCAACCTATACAAGTGGATGGGAGAATATTGCTGGCGGGATGGACCCTGTGATTGGCCTTGCAACAGAGGCCGAATGGCTGGCGCGTTGTCTGACCCGTCAGGTACCGGACGATGCCGAGGTGAAGGGCCTGCTGGCGCTGATCCTGTATTGCGAAAGCCGTCGCAAGGCCCGGCAGGACAGTGCGGAACGCTACATCCCGTTGACCGATCAGGACACGGCCCTGTGGGACGAGCCCCGCATTGCCGAGGCGACAGCCCTGCTAACCGAGGCGGGGAAGATGCAGGCGCCCGGCCGCTTCCAGTTGGAGGCCGCGATACAGGCCGTGCATGCTGCCCGCAGACAGACCGGACGGACAGACTGG
>Ga0070727_10001898_pt1 | contig 21041 bp, 16 predicted proteins | sample tdAd472_FD_66722 | JGI IMG/M metagenome (GOLD analysis project Ga0070727, IMG submission 66722) | Marine sediment microbial communities from the Atlantic coast under amendment with organic carbon and nitrate - tdAd47.2 | ecosystem: Environmental > Aquatic > Marine > Coastal > Sediment | place...
GCAACCTGGTGGTCCGACACCCCGACGACGACACCTGCCTCGCCCTGGCCCGCGAAGCCGCAGCGACCATCCGCATGGTCGCGGGCTGACTCAGCCGATCACCCACCACACCGCAGCCACGGCGCCGAACAGCCCACCGCCCGCCGCCGAGCCGATGAGCCACCAGTCGATTCGCTGCGGATCGGCCGGGGGAAGCTGGGCTGCCTGCAGCGGCACGCGGGGCTCCGAGTCGAGGCTGAACACCTCTTCGTCGCGCAGTGCCCCCTGATCGACAAGCTCCAGCTCCGCGTTGTCGATTTCGAAGATCCCGACCATGCGCCGGTCGACCTGCACGGTCTCCCCGTCGAGATCCTCGTCACCGAGTTCGTCGACCGAGCCGGCCAGCTGAACCACGCCCTGCAGGCCATCGGGTCCGGATGCCATGTGCCCCCCTGTGGCACCCACTCCGTGATGCCCTGATCTAGCGTACCGCACTCTGAACTACGTTCGCGCCGATCCGAGGCCTCAGACCGCTACAGCAGCATTACACGACGCTGAGAGCCGCTGTTTTTAGTGGTCTTGATTCGAGCGCGCCGGGGCGGAGACGTACGAAGGCTTCGGAGGTCGCCATGATCCGCCGTTGCCTGGTCGCCGACACCGAGTCCGCCCCGATGCGCACGACCCATCTCGTGCTGTCCCGCATCCTGCGCCACCTGGAGCTGCGGGGCGTGAGCGGGATCACCGGGCCCACGCCCTCCCCCTGTGGCACGCAGCTCACGTGGTCCACCCCCGGCCGCTACCTCACCGTGCACCTGGTGGGGAAGGCACGTGCCGTCGGCGTCGAGGTCCACAGCTCCGACGAGGCGCTGGTGGCCCGGGTGATCCGTGCCCTGTGCCTGGAGGTACCCACCGTTCCGCAGTCCCGTGCCCTCGAGCAGTGCCAGCGTTGGTCGGCCGGTTGTCTGGGTCGGCTGGCGCTGACCTGCGGGGAGGAGGAGGACCCCTCCGTGCGCCTCGTCGTGCTCCGACATCTGGCGTCGAGGGACTCCGCCCGTCGCCTCGACGCGCTGCAGGCCAGCCTGCGTCTCGGCTGGCCGTCGCTGCTGCCCTCCCTCGAGAGCCTCGCCGCGGGCCGTGCCGAACACTGGCCGCTGGCCGCTCGGGCCGTCGCCGCCTGCCAGATGCGCGCCCCGGAGCCCCCGGTGACCACCCACCGGTGGGCCCTCGGTACCAGCCTGTCGCCCGCAGCGCTGTGCGACGAGGTCGAGGCCGTGTGCCGCGCGCAAGGCCGGCCGGCTCGCCGACGGCCTCTGCACGACAGGCGTTCCTTCTGCTGGACCTGGCGGGTGCACGGCAGCACCGTGACCCTCCACCACGACCTCACCACGGGGTGCCGCCGCCTGAGCGTGCGCAGCGACGCCCCTGCCCCCCACGCCCGGCTCGTCGACGCCCTCGCCCGCCGCTTCCCCGTGCCCGACCTGGGCGGCCTCGTGGCCCACGCCCACGACGCCCTGGGCCTCGCCCGGCTCGCCGCCTCCGCCACCACCACGCCCCACCTGGCGGTCATCGAGGCCGTGCACGCCGCGCTGTCGGCCCCCGAGCGCGCCACCCGCCGCGAGGCGGCCCGGATCGTGCGAACCCTCGCCTGGCCCGTGCTGGCGCCCCCCCTTGCGCCCCTCGTGGGCGTACGGCAGGTGCGGGGGCCTGGCCGCATCGCTGCCTGAACCGGTCAGGGCAGCGCCATCACCACCATGTCGGCGTCTTCCGCCGAGTCGACCTCGTAGTAGTCGACGCTCGATGCGCACACCGGGCAGCTCCCCGTGCTGAAGGCGGCCACCAGCACCACCCGGCACCGCGTGCAGGCGCACACCGGCTCGTCGCGGTCGCGCACGGCGCGGGCGAAGGCTTCGCGCTCCAGAGGGGGGAACACCTCGGCGGCCGACGGGTAGTGGCGCTGCGTGAGCAGGCGGACGCCGAAGAAGGTCAGCACCAACACCACCGCCCCCAGCAGCGCACCGGGGAAGCCCAGCCCGAACGACGACCAGCCCTCCGCCGCTGCGCTGAGCCAGCCCAGGCCGAGCACCACGGGCAACAGCGCCAGCGCCAGGCCGAGGGCCACCCACCCACCCTTGCGCCCCATGCGCTCCAACCGATCGAGCAGGCCTTCCACCATGACGTGAGCTTACCCCGCGTGCACGCCGCGCCACGTCAGTCGTCGGTCAAGCACTGCCATGGCCAGGGCGTGCGGTCCCAGGCCGCCTCCAGGCGCTCGAAGCCCGGATCTCCGGGAAAGGGCACCGGATTGCGCGCCACCCACTGCACCTTGGCGGTGGCGACCTTGCCTTGGGGACTCCGCGTGCGCGGCGACGGCAGCAGCGCCACCAGCCGCGCCGCCTGCGCCTTGGTCAGCGACCGGGCCGACTGGCCATACCAGTGCTGCGCGGCGGCCTCGAAGCCGAAGTGGTGCGGCCCCGACTCCGCCACGTTGAGGTACAGCTCCAAGATGCGCTCTTTGGGCACCAGCAGCTCGAGCCACAGTGTGTACCAGGCCTCCAGCGCCTTGCGCACCCACGAGCGCCGCTGCACGAGGAACACGTTGCGAGCGACCTGCTGGCTGATCGTCGAGCCGCCCCGCAGGGCCTGGCCCTGCCGGTTGGCACGCATCGCCGCGCAGATCCCCTGGTAGTCGAACCCCGCGTGCACGAAGAAGCGCCCATCCTCCGACGCGACCACCGCCCTCGGGAGCGTGTCGCCCAGCTCGTCGAGGGTTCGCCAGCGCTGGTCGACCCACGCCAGGCCCTCACCCGCCCAGGCACGCTCCACCACCCGCTGCACCATCGTCAGCGTGAACGGCGGGTCGACCCAGCGCACCGACGCGACCTGCAGGATCGACAGCACCGCGCCCACCACCAGGGCCGCTGCCAGCACCTGAAGCAGGCGGACCACGCGCTGCCTGACCGCCCCCCACGCGGCCCGCAGGCGACTCATCCCGGCCCGAAGCGGGGAATCCACAGGGACGCCGACACGTCGTCTTCCACCAGCTGCCCGCCGAGCCCCACGACCAGCGCATGGGCCAGCGCCCTCGCCGGACGACTGCCCTCGTGGCCTCCCCGGGTCTCCAGCACCAGATCGGTGCCCGACAGCCGCGCCTTGAGCACCAGCCGACCGGCGTCGAGCATGCGCCCCCGAAGCAAGGCCACCACGGCTGCCGACAGCTGCTGCAGGTCGGTCTCCATCTCGGCGGCGACCGGGGTGACCACCAGATCGACGGACCGGGCCCGCAGCGCCGGCCGCAGCGTCTCCACCACGCCGGCGAGCAACTGCTCCACGGTGAACGCGCTCGGGTGGAAGCCCTCGGCGCCTTCGTCGACGCGCACGCGGGCCAGCAGGTGCTCCACGTGCAACAGCTGCGCCTCTGCGGCGCCGCGGATGCGCGCCAGGTCGAACATCGCCGCCTGGTGATCGACCAGCTCCTCCTCGAGCAAGCCCACGTAGCCGAGGATGGCGTGCAGCGGGGTGCGCAGCTCGTGGCTGAGGCCCTCCAGGAGGGTCGTCCCCACCCCTAGGGAGCGAGCCAGCGGAGCCGCCAGGGCATGGGACCACGCCTCGAGCCGCGCACGACCGAACCGCCCCTCGGCCGGAGCGAGCAGCCCGGCGAACACCCGCCCATCGACGCTGACGGGCACTGCCCCCCAGCCCTCTTCGGACCACACGGCGCGCCCCTCGCCCGCTGCACGCACCGCCTCGCGCTCCATGCGCCGCACCACCACCGGCCCCGACGCATCGAGGGCCCAGTCGGCCCCCACCAGCCGCACCTGTGCGGGCAGCAGCGCGAGGATCTCCGTCGCCTCGCGGCACTGCGTCGCTCGGCGGGTGACGACCAGCGCCTCCTGGGCGGCGGCCCACTCGCTGACCTCGGTGGCGACCACCACCATGCCCGCCGCCTCGCGGCGGGTGCTGACCGACCACATCCCCCCTTCGGGGCCCATCGTCGTGTCACGGGCGCCGCTCAGGGCCACGGGCAGCAGCGCCTTCAGCAACGGGTCGACGAGCCCCATCCTGCGCAGCAGCGCGTCGGGGCTCTCCGGGGGAGCGGGGGGGGCCTCGAGCGGTAGCAACCAGGTGCGCACGGCGGTCATCCCGGGAGGCTACCACTCCCTGCCCCGACCATGGACCGATCGGGCGTCGGCACCTCTTCGGGCGCCCGCCCCGCCCGCTCGAACAAGCCGTAGATGACCGGCACGACCAGCAAGGTGAGCAGGGTCGAAGACAGCAGCCCTCCGATGACCGTCACCGCTAGCGGGCCCTGCATCTCCGCCCCCGCTCCCACCCCGAAGGCCAGCGGCAGCAGCCCCAGCACCGTGGTCGCCGTGGTGATCAGGATGGGGCGCACCCGCAGCGTGCCGGCGCGCAGCATGGCGTCGCGGAGGGGCAGCCCCTCGACACGAAGGCGATTGATGGTGTCGACGAGCACGATGGCGTTGTTGACCACCACCCCGGCCAGCACGATCACCCCGATGAACACCACCACGCTCACCGAGTGGCCGAACAGGGCCAGGCCCCCCACCGCGCCCACCGTCGCGAGGGGCACGCTGAACAAGATGACCAAGGGGTGCTTGAGGCTCTCGAAGGTGCTCGCCATGATCACGTAGACCAGGAACACCGCCAGCCCCAGCGCGAACCGCAGCGAGGCCAGCGACGACTCCATCTCCTGGCTCTGCCCGGCCACCTCCCAGCGCACCTCCGCGGGCAGCGACAGCGACCGGAGCGCGGCCTCGATGCGCGACCCTGCCGTGCCCAGGTCGAAGGCGCCGAGGTTGGCGCTCACCACCACCGCACGTTGCTGATCGACCCGGCGAATCTCCGAAGGGCCCACGGCCTCCACGAAGTCGGCAACGGCGCTGAGCGGCACCACCGGTCGCAGGTTCGGGTTGACGTTGAGGTCGCGGAGGTCGTCGATGGAGCTCCGGTCGGGCTCCACCAGCTGCACCCGCAGGCTGATGCGCTGATCAGCGCGCTGGATCTGGGTGGCTTCCACCCCCTGCACCTTCTCCCGCACCTGCTGTGCGACGGCGAAGGGGTCGAGACCGAGGCGATGGAGCCGCTCCCGGTCGTACTGGATGCGGACCTCGGGGTGGCCCGCCTTCAAGGAGCTCGCCACGTCGCGGAGCCCCTCGTCGCGCGACAGCCGCTCAGCCACCTGGTCGCCGACGACCCGCAGCTGGTCGAGGTCGAAGCCATAGAGCACCACCTCGATGGGCGTGCGGAAGCTGAACAGCGCGGGCCGCGACATCGTGACCTCGAGGGGCTGCAGACCCGACAGCTGCCGACGCAGGTCGTCCATCACCCGAGCCTCTCGCTGGGCCATGTCGGGCCCCGGCACCAGCTGCAGCCGCAGCCGCGCTGTGTGCTCCCCCTCGTCGCCCGCCGCATCCGCGGTGCGGTCGACCCCGACCGTGGCGTGCACCGTGTCGACGAGGGCATGGGACCGCACGATCCGCTCAGCCTCGGCCACCACGATCTCGGTGCGCTGAAGCGGCGTGCCTACGGGAAGGGCGAGCTGGGCGGTGACCCGACCCTGATGAAGCTCGGGGATCAGCTCGGTGCCCAGTGAAGGGAGGACGACCAGCGCTGCGAGGAACAGGGCGACCGCCACCCCCAGCACGGTGCCTGGGCGGCGCAGCGCATAGGCCAGAGCGCCCTCGTAGCGGTTCGCGACCCGGGCGTAGCCACGCTGGAAGCGGTCGGCCGCCGCCATCGCCACGCGGCCGAAGGGCCACGCTACCCAGCGCCCCAGCCACAGCGCCACCCGAGCGCCCAGGGCGGTCGCCACCACAAAGACCGCCCACGCCACCGACACCGTCGCGTGCAGCACGAAGCGGAACAGCGCGTAGGGCAGCAGCAGCCACCTCCACCAGGCCTGCCGACGGCCCTGCCAAGCGCCGGACAGGTCGGACCGTGGCCCCGACAGGGCCGTGACCAGGGCGCGACGTGCCCAGGCGACGCGGCCCTCCCCGTCGGCACGCACCAGCACCGACGCCAGCCCCTCGGTGGCGTGCCCGCCCACCCCGGCGAACGACAAGCTCGACAGCATGGGCACAGCGAACAACGCAGCAGCCAGGGAGGCCATCAGCGACGCGACGACCGCCAGGGACAGGTCGCCGAACAGCTCCCCCGCGACCCCCTCGACAAACGCGATGGGGAAGAACACCGCCACGGTCGTGAGGGTGGACGCCACCACCGCGGAGGCCACGTCGGAAGTGCCGATGACCGCCGCATCCCGCGCGTCGTGCCCCTCCTCGCGGTAGCGCTGGATGCTCTCCAGCACGACCACCGCGTTGTCGACCAGCATCCCCACGCCCAAGGCGAGGCCACCCAGCGACATCAGGTTGAGCGACACGCCCAACAGATAGAGCGGGGCGAAGCCGATCATCACCGACACGGGGATGGCTACTCCGATCACCGCCGTGGCCCGGGCATCACGCAAGAACAGGAACAAGACGCCGACGGCGAACACGCCACCAAGCAAGGCCGTGCTCCACAGGTTGCCGATGGCGAGCTCGATGAAGGCGGCCTGGTCGTCGAGGACGGCCAGCGTGAGCCCGTCGGGCAGCTCGCCCTCCAGGCCCGGGCTGCCCCCGTAGTCGGCCGGCACCCCGTCCCCCTGCAGGGCGGTCTTCACCCGCCGGGCCACCTCGACCACGTTGGCGTCGGCCTCCTTGAACACCTCCACCAGCACGGCCTCGCCACCATTGAGGCGGGTAATGACCTCGCGCTCCTTGTGGTCTTCCGAGAGCACCGCCAGGTCGGTGAGAGGCACCCGCACGCCATCGGCGCGGCGGATCCGCAGGTCGGCGAGGTCGCGCACGCCCTGGAACTGGTTGAGGGTGCGGATGAGGTACTCGACATCGCCTTCGATGATCGAGCCACCCGACAGGTTGATGTTCTCGCGGGTGAGGGCGTCGCGCACCTCGGCCAGGGTGACCTGGCGTGCGGCGAGCCAGTCTTCCCGCACCTGGATGCGGATCTCGCGCTCGAGCCCGCCCTGCACCTGCACCGCTGCCACCCCGGGAAGCCCCTCCAGCTCGCGCTTGAGCTCACGCTCGGCCACCTCGCGCAGCAGGAACAGCCCCGCCTCGCCCTCGGGGGCCCCCTCGACCTCGGGGTCGATGGCGAGGGCCACCCGCAGGAAGGGGTCGAGGGAAGGGTCGTAGCGAAGGATGAGCGGCCGATCGGCATCCTGCGGCAGCCAGGTGGTCTGCAAGTTCTCCCGGATCGTCTGGGAGGACGCCGCCATGTCGGTGCCCCAGTCGAAGCCCAGCACCACGTCGGAGGCCCCCGCACGGCTCCGGCTCTCCAGGCTCACCAGCCCATCGAGGGTGGCCAGCGCCTCCTCCACCGGGCGACTGAGCTGGGCCTCCACTTCCTGCGGCGCCGCGCCGTCGTAGACCGTGCGCACCGTGATGGTCGGGTAGCTGATGTCGGGCATCAGCTCGATGGCGAGCCGTTGGTAGCCGACGAAGCCGAACACCAGCGCCGCCAGGAACACCATGGAGACGGCCACCGGGTGGTCGACCACCGCACCGAAGAAGCCCGCGGGACGAGGGGCAGTCACAGGCCCTTCGCTCACCCCGACTCCTCTTCGGTGGCTGCTGCGGCGTCGGCCGACTCCCGCTGCGTCGGGCGCACCCGCGCCCCGTCGCGGAGGTGGGACTGGCCGACCGTGACGACATCGTCGCCCAGCTCGACCCCCCGCTCGATCTCCCCGAACCGGTCGTCGACCAGACCCAGCTCGACCACGTGGCGCTCGGCCACCAACTTCTCGCCGTCGTCGGCCTCTTCATCGGCCTCGGCGGCAGGCTCCTCGGCGTCGCCGCCCCCAAACGGCCACCAGCTACCCGACCCTTCCTCCTCGGCGTCGGCTCCCTCCTCCTCCTCGTCGGGCTCGGGCGCGTCGACGACCGTGTAGACCACCGGCACGCCGTCTTCGTAGACGACGGCCTTCTTCGGCACGACCAACACATCGTCGTGCCGGCCCACCTCGACCACCACCGACACGAACTGGCCAGGCCGCAGGGCGGTCTGCCCCGGCTCGACCTGCACCGTCACCCGAAAGGTGCCCGAGGCCGAGTCGACCACCGGCGCCACGCGTGCCACCACCCCGGTGGAGGCCACCTCGCTGTCGTAGGCCGAGACCAGGCGAGCAGGCTGCCCTGCTCGCACCCGCCCGAGCTCTCGCTCGGGGAGCGACGCGACGACGCGCAGCCGATCCAGGTCGACTACCTCGAACGCGGCGGTCGCCGAGGTCGTGAGCTCACCGACGCGCAGGTCGCGCCGAGCCACCACGCCGTCGAAGGGGGCGACGATGCGGGTGGTTCCGTAGCCCGCTGAGGCCTCACGCATTGTCAGCCGTGCCGTTCGTAGCTGATGCTCAGCGTCTTCGAGGTCGCGAGCCGACACCGCGCCTTGCTGGAACAGCTCGCGGGTGCGCTGCACCTGGGCCTGCAGCCGGGCCACCTCCGCCGAGGCCTTGGCGGCCCCGGTGTTGAGGGACACGTTCTCCAGCACAGCCAGCAGCTGCCCCTTCGTCACCGCGTCGCCCTCGTCGGCGTGCAGGCTCGTCACGACGCCCGTCGCCTCTGGCATCAACGACGCCGAGGCCTCGCTCTCCACGACGGCGCTGGCCGTCAGGGTATCGCCGACCGACCCGCGCACCACCTCCTGCACCTCGACGACCGACACGGGCTCGGGAGGAGGACCTGGCTTCCCCTCTTCGCCCCCATCGCCGCCGGAACAGGCGACGAGCAGCATCCATACAGCGAACACGACAGCCTGCCCCCATTCGATGGACCGCTCGTACGGACCGAAGCACGCCCCTATTCCACGCCCGTGACGATCGCCTGGTCACGAGGTGTCACCCGGCGCCCACGCGGGCCCTGCCCGACGCGTTAGCCGGGCGGACGGTCCCATGACACAATGGCCGCTCCGAGGTCCGCAGCTTGGCATCCCCCGCCGACCATCCCCACCTCCTCGAACTCCTGGAAGGGCTGCGGAGGCGTGCGTCCGTTCCAGACGGAGCGAGGGAGGCGGTCGACCACCGCATCATCGAGCTGGTCGAGCATCTCGAGCAGGCCGTCCAGGCCCCGGTTCGCCTCAGGCACGATGGGCCTCCGCCCCGCCGCGTCGCTGTCGCCATGGCCCTCGCTCTGCACTCGGCGCCCCACTTCGCCGCCACGTTGTTTCCCCCGACCCGCAGCGGCGCCGAAGACCCCAACGAGCCTCAGCGGCGTGAGGCCGAGATGGTGCCCCTGCCGTCGAACGAGGCCCTCGAGCGGGTGCTCGGCCTCGCCCAGTGGGAGATCGACGAGCTGCGGGAGGAGGTCGACCGCCGCGTCGGCGCCGTGCTGAAGCGCGATCGAACCGTGAGCTGGCTGTGGAGCTGGGCCGCCATGCCTCGGGCCGGTGCCGGCACCCTGGGCAATGCGCTGTTTCCCGGGCTCGACAGCGACGCCGTGAGCCTGCTTCGCCGTGGTGGGCACGTCTATGCCATGAACCGCTCCGTGAAGGGCCCGCGCGCGTCGCTGTGGCTGCCGTGGCTCGGCGACTCCGAGCAGGGTCCCACCAGCGGATTCCGGATGGAGCAGGTCGACGACGTGGTGCGCAAGCGCCTCGAGCGCGGCATCGGCGCCGAGGACGGTGAAGTCGAGCACCTCCTCCGCGGCATGGTCTGCATGATTCCCCGGCGCGACGCCCTCGCGATGCTGCAGCTCGACCACTGGCGCTGCTACGGCCGCGCCACCCTCACCGAGGTCGGCCACGACTACACGGCGGGCCGCTGGCTGGTGAAGCCCATCCCCGCCGACGGCGCGGAGTGGCGCAGCTGGCTGGTGCAAGACGAAGACGGCATGCTCGCGGTGCGCGGCACCGTCACGAAGGTCTTCGACAAGCTCGCGCTGCCGCGCTGCGCCGCGATGCTGCAGCAGATCTACGCCGGGCTGCTGGCCACGGTCGACGCCGAGGGGCCCGACGGCACAGGCAGGGTCCACCCCGACGATCTCGACCTGTACGACGTGGAGCAACATCTGCAGGCCGTGATGGAGCCGGTGTTTGCGTGGGCCCACCGCGCGGAGACCCACCAGCTCATCGCGCACGCCTATGGGCTGCCGGTGGAGATGGTCAGCGATCGGCTGAGGGAGCTGGCCCGTGTGTGGCAAGACCACGCGCGCCGCTCATGGTGGGGCACGCAAGGCGACACGCCCAGCATCCTCACCATCGTGGTCCCCCACCTCATCGTGCTTCACGGTGCCCTGAGGCGAGGGCTCCGCCGCCCTCCGGTCGACCACTGGCCCCACGGTGATCTGCTCATGCTGTTCGTGGCGCACTACGTTCGGGAGGCCCGTCTGGAGCGGCTCTGGGTTCCCCAGCTCTCCGATGTGGTCGAGTCGAACCAAGACCTCCCTCCCCCCGAAGACATCGCCGGGCACTGGTTCTGGGCGGTGTGGCACCGCCTGCTCGACGAGGTCGAGGTCGAGCACCGCGAAGCCCAGGCAGCGAACTAGCGCGGGCCCGCTACCCCTCTCCGATCGGGCAGGTTCCCGTTGTCGCGGTGCCACGCGGATACCATGTCTTCAGCATGCGTACGTTCCTGCTGGCCCTGATGCTCTTCGTTGCCACCCTCACCGGGGGGCAGGCCTCTGCGCAGGAGTGGACACCCGCCCCGACCTGGACCGACGAGCTGAGTGCGCAGCGCCCCGTGGTCCCTGCCGACTGGATCACCGAGAAGGGCACCTACCTGCGAGTGCACGGTCACCCCGACGACCAGGCCACCCTGCTGCGGCTGGCGCGCTACGGCTCCGACCGCCTGCCAGAGCTGGCGGACCGGCTCGGCGTGCCCATCGGCCACACCATCCACGTGTTCGTCGCCCCGACCCAGGCCTCGTTCCGCGAGCTGCAGCCGGGCCGAGCGCCCACCTGGGCCGACGGGGTCGCCTACCCTGCGCTGGGCACCATCCTGCTGCGCGCCCCGAGCGTGCGGGGAGGCACCGCCAGCCCCCTGGAGCGGGTCTTGGACCACGAGCTGGTCCACATCCTCCTCGGCCGCGCCTTCGCCCCCGCCGTGCCCCCGTCGTGGCTGCAAGAGGGCACCGCCCAGCTCCTCGCCGGTGAGGTGGGGCCGCAGGTGGCCCGCGACATCGCCAGCGGCATGGCGGTCGGTGGATTGATCGACCTCGACGACCTGGGCCACGGCTTCCCCGCCGACGCGATGCGGGCCCGCCTGGCCTACGCCCAGAGCGCCGACTTCGTCGCGTGGCTGGAGAACCAGCACGGCGAGCAGGTCGTGCCCCAGCTCGTCGCCCACAGCCGCCAAGGCAAGACCCTGGCCGCAGCCATCCGGCTGACCACGGGCGACGCCCTCGCCGACGTAGAGCGTGCGTGGTCTTCGCAGTACACCACCGGCTTCGGCTTCTCCTGGACAGCAGCGATGAACGAGGGCGTGCTCTTCGGCCTGGGCGGCGTGATGCTCGCGGTCGGAGGGGTCATGCGACGCCGACGGTTCCACCAGCGCATGGAGGAACTCGCGGCCGAGGAAGCCCTCGTCGACCAGCTGCTGGCCCAGATGGGCCGCACGCCACCTCGCCCCTGGGCGTGACCGCTGTTTGATGCGCTGACCCCACGACGCTAAGGGAGCCCGCTTCCGGAGGTGGGATGCCCGACGGCGCGAACGACGCGGAGATCGAGTGGCGCGCGTGGGCCCGCGACCGATGGCTGTGGTGGGCCCTGGCGGCCGGCCTCGTGCTGCGGGTGCTGCCCATGCTGCTGTGGCCGCAGTTCGAGTGCATCCGCGACGAGTGCATCTACCGGGGCATGGCCGAGGCCATCAACAACGGCCGCGGCCTCACGGTGTCGAACAAGGGCTGGCTGCCGTCCCCCGGCTACCCCTACGCCCTGGCGTGGTCCAAGGCGCTCTTCGGCACCTACTTCAGCATCAAGATCCCGCAGATCATCCTGTCGCAGCTCACGATCTTCCTGGCCTACGTGATCGGTCGCCACACCGTCGATCAGCGCGTCGGTCGATGGACGGCCTGGCTGTTCGCCCTGCACCCGACCCTGGCGTGGTTCACCAACACCCAGTGGATCGAGACGATCTACATCTTCTTCCTGATGGCCGCGATCGCCACGCTGCTGGCAGCCCGCGCGGGTCGCTGGCAGCTGGCGGCCGCATCGGGCGCCTCCCTCGGCATGGCGATGCTGTTCAAGGGCGTCGCCACCTACATGCCACCGTTCTTCCTGCTCGCGGCGGTCTACCCCCGCGACGAGGCCAGCCTGTGGTCTCCCAAGGCGTGGTTCGACGAGGCGAAGCGGAGGTCCAACGTCATCATCGCCTTCGTCGTAGCCCTGTTGCTGACCGTCGCGCCCTACTCCATGTCGGCGAGCAAGCGCCACGGCGGCTTCCTCGTCGTGGATGCCACCGTCGGCCATGTGCTGTTCCTCGGGAACAACGACTTCCCGCCGCTCACCTTCGACTACGGCATCGGCATGCTCACGCAGCCGCTGTTCGGCAAATACCTCCGCGCCGGGCGCCGCCCCTGCCCCCGCAACGTGCCTCCGGTGCGGTCGAGCAAGTGCGAGGTCGACGCGACCGTCGACTGGATCACCGAGCACCCCGACGAGTTCGCCGAGCGCATCCCCGTGCGCCTCGCGCAGCTGTTCAACCCCAACAGCTTCCTCACCCGCCACATCCGCTGGGGCATGTGGGGCGGCCTGCCCTGGATCCTCAAGGAGGGCCTGTCGGTGTGGATCGTGCTGTGGTCGGTGCTGATCACCTGGGGAGGCACGGTCGCCGCCTGGGCCCGCGGCAAGGGGCCCTACGCCCTGATGGCTGTCACGAGCGTGGTCTACACCATCTTCACCACGATGATGGCCTACGGCATGACGCGCTTCCGCCTCCCGATGGAGGCGCTGTGGCTGTTCTACGTCGCGCTGCTCCTCGCTCAGCCCCGCGAGACGTTCCAGGCTCTCCGCGACGCTCCCGTGCGTGCAGCGGGCGCCTTGCTCACCCTTCCGCCCCTCGTGGTGCTCACCCTGTGGTACCTACCCACAGGATTCCCGATGTTCTGGTGAGGAGCCGATGACCCGGATTGCCCCCCTGCTCGCCCTCGCCCTCGCTGCCTGCGAGCCGATGCCCTCGTCGGGCTCTCCCCTCGAGCCCGTGCCGGCCACGCGGGCGCCTCGTGCGCCCGCTCCGGCGTCGGCCGACGCCGAGCTCCCCCCCGATCCCGACTCGCCCTTCGTCGAAGACCAGGTGTTCGACGCGCCGCCCGACCCCGACGCGGAGCCCACCGGCGCCGATGTCGTGTTCAAGGCGCAGCTCGGCAACCCCACCGTGCCCAGGGCCGAGCCCGAGCCAGAGCCCGTGCCCGCGGCCCCCGAGCCGCCCCCAGCGGCCGCCGTGTGGGATGGGCAGGCTCCCCCCGACGGTGCGGGAAGCTGGGGCGTGTCGCTGCTGGCGACGCTCCTCGACGTGCAGCCCCCGCGGGCCGTGGTCGCCCTCCCCGACGGCACCGAGCGCGTCGTGCAGCCGGGCACCTTCCTGCCCGAGCACCGGCTCGTGATCCTCGCGGTCGGCCGGAACGCCGTTCAAGTCGCGCACATCGAGCCGATGGGATGGAACAGCCGTGTGCAGACTCAGACCCTCCGCTCGCTCTTCGACCGGTAGTCTGTAAGCGGTCGAGCGAGGCCGGCGCGTGCACCCCGACGATCACCACACCCACCTGTGGCTCTACCGCTCCGTAATGGCGATCATCGCGGTGGCCGTGCCCGTGATGGGGTTCATGACGTGGCCCGATCCGCTGGCCATCGACCCCTTCGCCGCGCGCCTCGGGATCGCCGCCCTCGCTGGCGGGGGGCTGGTCGCCACCCACGTCTCGGAGCAGGCTCGCACCTACGCCCGCCAGTGGGTATTCGCCCTCGGCGTCGTCGTGCTCGGCTGGTTCTGCTACCTGGCCGGGCACCACCAGATCACCTCCGCCGATGTGGTCGGCCTGCTGCCATGCGCCTGCATCATGCCGATGGTCTCAGTCAGCTGGCGCGAGCTGGTGTTCGCCACCGTCTACACCTTCGCGGCCACAGCGGTGGCTTGCACGATGTCGACAGCCCCCGAGTTCCCACCAGCCACCTTCGTGATCCTGTTCGTCATCATCACCCTGGGACTGGGCCTCCCGAGCTTGTCGCGAGCCAAGGCCGAGCGCCGGCTGCACGAGCTCACGGCCGAGCTCGACGCCCGGGTCGAGTTCCGGACGGTCGAGCTGCGCAAGGCCCTCGACCGCGCCGAGCACGAGGCGGAGGAGCGCCGCATCGCGGAGCAGAAGGCCGTGCAGGCGAACCAGGCCAAGTCCCGCTTCCTCGCCAACATGAGCCACGAGCTGCGCACCCCGCTCAACGCGGTCATCGGCTACACCGAGATGGTGGCGGAAGAGCTCGACGACCTCGACGGTGGCGACGACCTGTCCGCCGACCTGGGCCACGCGACCGGTGCGGCCAACCACCTCCTCGGCCTCATCGACGACCTGCTCGACCTGTCGCGCATCGAAGCCGAGGAGCTGCCCATCGACATGGCCCCCGTGTCGGTCGACGAGGTCGTGCAGCAAGCCCTCGCCCACACCCCCCAGCTCGCCCCGACCTCGATCCGAGGGCTGCAGGTCGACGTGCCGGCCGTGAAGGTCCGCGCCGATCCCTACCGCCTGACGCAGGTGCTCACCAACCTGCTCACGAACGCCGCGAAGTTCACCCCATCGGGCCTCGTGTCCATCGCCGCCGCCCAGCAGGGCGACCGGGTGAGCCTGTCGGTGCAAGACACGGGCGAAGGCATCCCCGCTGACGATCTTCCGCACGTGTTCGAGCGCTTCCGGCAGGTCGATGGGTCGGCCACCCGGCGCCACGGCGGGACGGGCCTGGGCCTGGCCATCACCCAGATGCTCGTGCAGCGGATGGACGGCCACATCGAGGTCACCTCGGAGCCAGGCAAGGGCAGCACCTTCACGGTGTGGCTGCTCGCCGCCTGATCCCTACCGCTGCAGCTTCAGCCACCCGGCCAGCCACACCCTGCGCGCGGGGCTCGACGCCAACATCACCGCGCCGGCTACCCCGTCGGGCAGCGCGTCGGCGGCGAGCAGGCCCTGCTCCCAGGCCGTCGACACACACCCCGCCCCCTCCTCCCAGCGGGGGACCTCCCTCGGTGCCTCACATCGCCGCATGCCCGCGACCGCCTCCCGCAGGTGAGGCCCGAGATCCGCCACCTCGGCCCACGCTGTCCACGGCTGCGCCTGCCACCGACGACCCACCTCTGCCAGGCTCAGGCCGACGTGGGCCAGCTGAAGCGCCAGCGTAGGGGGCAGGGGCGCCCTGGCCGCCGCAAGGCCACGCAGGGGCACCGTGGGGCCCTCACCGGGATCGTGGTGCGGGCAGGCCGGGTCGAGTGCCACGCGCTCCCCCGCCACCACGAACGGGAACTGCCGGCAGACGTGGGGCTTCGCCTCGGCGCCGAACGCCGCGTGCAGGCGGCAGCCGACGCCCTCTTCCCACAGGCAGCACCGCCCCATGTTCCTCCGCAGCGCCCCGTCGCTGAGCGGCGACGCCACCCCCAGCTGACTCGCCAGCCGTGCCACCCGATCCGCCTCGACCTCGTCGAGGGGCACCACGCGGCTGCCGGTGCAGCTGCGACCACAGCCGCGGCACTGATGGGTCGGGAGCATGGTCCCCCCTCACCTTCCCCGACCCACCAGACAAGCCGTGACGTCGGGACCCCGGCAGACGGAATAGTCGACCCGGTGACGCGTAGTGCCGCCCCGAGGACGCATCGATGAACCTGCGCGAGCGACTCCCCGCCATCGCCTTCGACCGGCCTGTCAGCGTGCTGATGCTGTTCGTGGCGCTGCTGGTGGTGGGCGCGATCGCGTGGATGCGCATCCCCGTGCAGATGATGCCCGGCGGCTTCGAGCCCGGCTTCCTCTACGTGTGGATCCCCTACGGCAACGCCTCGCCCCTCGAGGTCGACGAGCAGATCGTCACCACGGTGCAAGACCAGCTGAGCACGGTGGGCGGCATCTCCTCGATGAACACGCGCGCCTCGCCGGGGTCCGCCGGCATCGGCCTGGAGTTCTACTCGTCGACCGACATGGACGAGGCCTACAACACCGTCGCCGACCGGCTCGAGCGGGCGATGCCCGACCTCCCCGACGATGTGGAGCGGTACTGGATCTGGCGCTACAACCCCAACGATCAGCCGGTGATCTGGGCTGGCGTGCAGCTTCCCGACGGCATGGAAGACCCGTACCACGTGATGACGCAGGTGGTGCAGCCCCGCCTCGAGCGCATCCCGGGCGTGGCCTCCATCGACGTGTGGGGCGTGCCGCGGCGCGGCGTGTACATCGACTACGACAAGGAGCGCGTCTACGCCCACGGGGTCGACCTGGGGAGCCTGCAGGGCCGGCTGGCGACCGACAACTTCCAGATGTCGGCCGGGCAGATCCGCAGCGAGGGGCGGGTGCGTCAGGCCCGCAGCCTCTCCCCCATCCACGGCGTGCCCGACCTACGCGCCTTCCCAGTCAAGGAGGGGGTGCGCCTCGGCGACATCGCCGACGTGCAGCTCCGCGCCGCCTACTCGGCCAGTCTGTCGCGGGTCAACGGCGAGGAGGCCGCCGCCCTGGCCATCCGCAAGGAGAGCTCCGCCAACGCCGTAGAGGTCACTCGCCGGGTGCGGGAGGTCTTCGAGGAGCTATCCGGCGAGGAGCGGGTCGAGGGCGCCAGCTTCTTCGTGTTCTTCAGCCAGGGCGACCTGATCGAAGACAGCATCGACACCCTCACCCAGACCGCGATGACGGGTGGGTTCTTCGCGCTGATCATCCTCTACGTGTTCCTGCGCGAGACGCGGATGACCCTGCTCATCGCGGCGTCCATCCCGTTTTCGCTGTTGATCACCGTGGGCGCACTGTATTTCCAGGGCGACAGCCTCAACCTGCTGTCGCTCATGGGGCTGATGCTCGCAGTCGGCATGGTCGTCGACAACGCCATCGTCGTGGTCGAGACGATCTACCGCCATCGCGCCGACGGCCTGTCGGCCCGCGACGCCGCCGTGAAGGGCACCGCCGAGGTCAACCTCGCCATCTTGCTGTCGACGATGACCACGATGGTGGTGTTCCTGCCCGTCATCTTGATGTCGGAGAACGCGCAGTTCAGCTTCTTCATGAGCGTGCTCGGCCTGCCCGTCGTCTACGCCCTCGCCGCCTCCCTCGTCGTGGCGCTCCTCTTCGCCCCGCTGGCCACCCGCTACATGGGCAACGCCCAGATCAAGCCCGACCCGCGCTGGCTGCAGGCCCTCGCCGACCGCTACGGCCGCACGCTGGGCTGGATCACCCGACACCGGGTCGACGCCGGCGTCGCCTTGCTCGCCATGGGGCTGCTCACCTTCACCGTCGCCATGCCCGGCGTGCAGTGCACCAGCGGCGAAGACGAGAACCTCAACGACTTCGTCATCCGGTTCAGCGTGCCGCCCCAGGCCGACATCTACCAGCGCGACGACATCCTGCGGGAGGTCGAGCAGGTCGTGGAAGCGAACCGCGAGGCATGGGGCGTGCGCGTCTACCGCAGCCAGCTGCGGGCCGACGACATGGAGGGGCGCCTCAACGTCTACCTCACCGACGACGCCCCCATGGCCCGCGAAGACGTCATGGAGGCCGCCCGCGAGGCGCTGCCCGACGACATTCCGGGTGTGCGGGCGACCGTAGGCTGGGAGGGGTCGACCGACGCGGGCACCGGAGGCAACCAGCTGTCGCTGCGGGTGTTCGGCGAAGACATGGAGACGCTGTTCGGCCTCGCCGAGGAGGTGGGCCGGCGGGTCGAGAGCGTCGAGGGGGTGGTCAATGTGCACCTCGACGTGCAGAACGACGGCACCCAGGAGGTGCGGCTCCGGATCGACCGCGAGGCCGTCGCTCGCTACGGCGTCAGCGCGCGACAGGTCGGCAACCTCGTGTCCTACGCCATGCGGGGCGGGTCGCTCCCCGACATCCGCGACGGCGACAAGGAGATCCCCATCGCCTTCCGCTTCTCCCTCGAAGACCGCACCGGCCTGGAGAAGCTCCTCGACTTCGACGTGTGGAGCCCGGTGACGATGTCGCTGGTGCCGGTCAGCGCGCTCACCCACGTCGAGTATGGGCGAGGTCCCACCAACATCCGTCGCAACGGCCGGCAGACCTCCACGAGCATCACCCTCGACCTCGCCGAAGACGCCAACGACCGGGAGATGTTCGCCGAGCTCGAGGCCGCCCTGTCCGACATGGCCTTCCCCCGGGGCTACGGCTGGACGCAGGGCGAGAAGTTCCGTGGCCAGCAGGAAGAAGACGCCGCCATGGGCCTCGCCTTGTTGCTAAGCGTGGTGTTCGTCTACCTGCTGATCGGGGTCCTCTTCGAGAGCTGGATCCTGCCGATCAGCATCGTCACCACCATCCCCATGGCGATGATGGGCGCCCTGTGGGGCCTGTATTTGTCGGGGACCCCGATGGACACCATGGCCGGCGTGGGCCTGGTGATCCTGGTCGGTGTCGTGGTGAACAACGGCATCGTGCTCGTCGACCTGATCACCCAGCTGCGCGCGGAGGGCATGCCGCGCGACGAGGCCATGATCGAGGCTGGGCGGCGGCGGCTGCGCCCCATCCTCATGACGGCCCTCACCACGGTCTGCGGGCTGTTGCCGATGGCCCTGGGCTCGTCGAGCTTCATCGGCATCCCCTATGCTCCCCTCGGGCGCACCGTGATCGGCGGGCTGCTCGCGGCCACGCTACTCACCCTCCTCTTCGTTCCCTACCTCTACAGCCTCCTCGACGACCTGCGCAGCGGCGCAGGCACGTGGCTGGCAACCGTGCGAGACGCCTCATGATCGGCTGGCTGGTCCTCCTGGCCCTCACCGCCCACGCGCAAGACGAGCGCCCCCTCACCTACGACGAAGCCCTGCGCGGCGCGGTCGACAACAACCCGTCGCTGGCCACCGCGCGCCTGCAGCGCATCCAGGCCCAAGGCAGCCTGCTGGGCTCCCGCGGGCAGTTCGACCCCACCTACACCCTCGACGGTCGCTGGGAGCAGCGCCGCAGCCAGGGCTTCTTCCAGGGCTTCCCCTTCAGCAGCCGCAGCGAGTCGTGGAACGTCGGCAACCAGCTGTCGGGCACCGCCGCGACCGGCACCACCTACAGCGTCAACGCCGACCTCGACCGCAACTACTCCGAGTTCGTCACCGACTTCGGCGTCGGGGAGCAGGAGCAGATCCAGGACGCCTACACCTCGAACATCGGAGTGTCGGTCACCCAGCAGCTCCTCGAGGGCATCCTGTACCGCTACAACCTGCAGAACGTCACCCGCGCCCAGCAGAGCCTGACGACGGCCGAGCTGCAGGAGCGAAAGGCGATGCAGGATGCCCTGTATGCCGCCTCCGAGGCCTACTGGAGCTGGGTGTACACCGTGGAGCTGCGCCGCATCGCCGACGAGAGCGTCAAGGTGGCCGCCGAGGCGCTGCGGGTCGGCAAGCTGCAGGTCGACAGCGGGCAGCTCGCGCCGGTCGAGGGCACGCGCCTCGAGGCCGCCATGGTGCAGGCCGAGCAGCAGGCCATCGACGCCGCCAACAACGCCGAACAGGCCGCCAATGCCCTGCTCGTGGCCATCGGCGAGTCGCCCGACCAGCCCGTCCGGCCCGCCACGCCCCCTGGCGACGTGCCCCCCACCGAGCTCGACGAGGGTGCGGTCATCGAGGTCGCCATGGCACAGAACCTCGACCTCGCCGTAGCCCGCGCCACGTTGGAGCAGGCCCGCCTCGACGAGAAGATGGCCAAGCACGCCCTGCTCCCGACCCTCTCCGCTACCGGCGCCGCGGGCATCGCCGCACAGGACACGTCCACCGGCGCCGCCGTCGGTGGGCTGCTCGACAGCGACAACCAGCCCTACGTCAGCCTCGGCGGCCAGCTGTCGGTGCCCCTGGGCAACCGCAGCGCCCGCGGCGACCGCGACCGGGTGCAGGGCCTCGTCAGCCAGCGCGAGCGGGAGCTCGAGAACCTCGAGCGCACCGTGTCGGCCCAGGTCGAGGAGCAGGTGCGGGCCCTACAGAGTGCGCGGCGCAGCATGGAGCTCGCCGACGTCAACGTGCGCCTCGCCGAGCAGACCCTGTCGGCCGAGGAGGCCCTCGCCACTGCCGGTCGGAACATCCAGAAAGACGTGCTGGAGGCGCGCACCGAGCTCGACCGCAGCAAGGCCGAGGCCGCCAAGGCCCGCACCGACTACCGGCTTGCACAGGCCCAGCTGCTGCGGCTGCAGGGGCAGCTCGACCAGCAGGTGCCGTAGCTACGCGTCGAGCTCAGGGAGGCCATGCGGGCCCGCCCACCGGTGCGCCCGCACGTCCACCGCGACCTGCCGCAGGGCACGCGACGCCGACCGGAGCGAGCTTGCGAGCGCAGGTCCAGGAGCCTGCCCTGCCGCATAGGCAGGTCGCGCTCCGGGGGCGAGCGGGGGCGGAGCCCCCCGGCAACCCGTAGCCGGAAGACCGAGCCAGCGAGGCCGCTCTCGCCTACGCACCTGCTCGAATCCGCACCACCGCTCGCCGGACCTCGTCGCGGGTCCAGGGGCGCAGCCCTTGGCGGGGGGCGAGCGGGGGCAGAGCCCCCCGGCAACCCGTGGTGCGGATGCAGCGCCCTGTCCTACGTGGGCAGCTCGTCCTCGATCCGGACCGAGCCGGACGAGCAGCAGAGCGCTCTGCTCGACCTCCGGTGCGCCCACCACTCGAAGCCACGAAGCCGCGGGAGCGGGGCTTCGAGCGCCGTGGCCACGAGCGCTGCGGGTGCCCGGAGCGGGAAGCTGATCTGGTCGTCGTCGAGGAGGCGTTGGGGTTGCCACATGACGGTCCCGACGGAAGTCGAAGGGCCGCACGACGGAGGTCGAGTCCGCGACCGGCCAGCTGGCGGGTCCGAGCTTCCCGCTACCAATTACCGGGGCTCTGCCCCGAAGAGCCCCGCCGGGGCTGCGCCCCG
>Ga0070727_10001899_pt1 | contig 21027 bp, 25 predicted proteins | sample tdAd472_FD_66722 | JGI IMG/M metagenome (GOLD analysis project Ga0070727, IMG submission 66722) | Marine sediment microbial communities from the Atlantic coast under amendment with organic carbon and nitrate - tdAd47.2 | ecosystem: Environmental > Aquatic > Marine > Coastal > Sediment | place...
CTGGACGCGGATACCGACATGGGGCCTTTGGCGAACGAACGCCGTATCCCGGCGATCGAGGACATGATCACCGATGCCACGGGACGCGGTGCCACTCTGGCGACGGGTGGCGAGCGGATCGGCAACAAAGGTTACTTCTTCCAGCCGACGGTGCTGACCGATGTCCCGGCGGATGCCAGGATCATGAATGACGAACCGTTTGGCCCGGTCGCTATCGTCAATCGTTTTTCCACGTACGACGATGCGATCAGCGAAGCGAACCGTTTGCCGTTCGGGCTTGCGGCGTATGCCTTTACGACGTCCGATCATACTGCCGAGCGGCTGGGCCATCAGGTCGAAAGCGGCATGCTGACGATCAATCATGTCGGACTGGCGATCCCCGAAGTGCCGTTCGGCGGCGTCAAGGATTCCGGTTACGGGACCGAAGGCGGCTCGGAAGCGCTGGACGCTTATCTCGAAACGAAGTTCGTTACAAAGCTGGTTTAAGCAGCGACAGAAGCGTGAATAGTGGGCCGGGGCCGTGTTGGTTCCGGCCTTTTTTCTGTCGCGCGGGCATCGCCAGGGAGCATCCCGTTCTGGCAGAAACCGCGCTTGCCCGAATTTTGCGCATGGCCTTGACCCGCTCGGCAGGCCGGGGCAGGAAGCCAGTGCCTGCATTTTCCTGTTTTAAACTGCATGAATTCCGGCGAGACTCGTCAACAGGCAGGTTTTTTTAACCAATCCAAGCCTGCATACGCCGTTTTAAGCGCTATTTGAGGATGAATAGCTGAGTATGAGTCCGCTGCACAATCACAGCAAGCCGCCGCCCGGTCTCGCCGGCGAGATTTCCGGCTCGGTCGCCGACATGGGCACCTTCCTGCCGTTGGTGCTCGGGGTGCTCGCGCTCGGCAGTTTCGATGCATCGGGCGTGCTCACCGGCTTTGGACTTTTCGCGTTTGCCGTCGCCGCGTTCTATCGCCGGCCGATCCCGGTACAGCCGATGAAGGCGATTGCCGCGCTGGTGATTGTCGGTGCCTTGAGCCCGGGACAGATGATGGCCTGCGGGCTGATCATCGGCGCCGTGTTGATGGCGCTCGCGGCCAGCGGCGTCGTCAACCGCATCGCGCGGCTGGTGCCGGGCACCGTCATCGCCGGCGTGCAGTTGGGCGTCGGCGCCGAGCTTGCGATCATCGGTTTCAGGCATCTGCTGAGCGACCCCGTGTTCGGCGTCAGCGCGCTGATATTGCTGGCGGCGTTGTTCTTCACGCGCTATCGGGCATTTTCGTGCATCGCCGTTGTCACCGCCGCCGTCAGCGTGTCGCTGTTCACCGATCCGGGGCAACTGGCGGGCGTCGAGGTGGCGTGGTCACTGCCCGCGCCGGCGCTGCCGAACCTCGGCGATTTCGAAGCGGCGCTGTTGATCGCGGTGCTGCCGCAACTGGCGCTGACGTTTTCCAACGCGGTAATTGCGACGTCGGCGATTGCCGGTGACTACTTTCCCGAAGACAAGGACCGCCTGAGCCCGAACAGACTTGCCGCGAGCACGGGCGTGCTGAATTTCATCCTGGCGCCGCTGGGCGCGATGCCGATGTGTCACGGCTCGGGCGGGCTGGTAGCGCAATACGGCTTCGGCGCGCGGACATGGGTTGCGCCGGCGATCTTCGGCGCGCTGTGCCTGACGCTGGGACTCGCTTTCGGACCCGGCGCGGCGGTAATCATGACGGTGCTGCCGGTCAGCGCCCTGGGCGCCATGCTGTGCGTCGCCGGGGTCGAACTGGCGCTCGGCAAGCGCGTGTTCGACGCCATGCCGAGTTGCCGCGTCGTCATTGTCGCCACAGGGATCGCCTGCGTCGCGCTCAACGTTGCCAGCGGGCTGCTGATCGGCTTCATCCTGGAAGCCGCGCGCGCGGCGTATTTCAGATCGAAGAAGCGCGAAAAGGTTTAACTCGTTCTCCGACGTGACCCGCCCGCCATCAGGCGGTGTCGGGGCAGGTATCAGGCCGCCTCGGCAGGACGCCGCGCGAGCAGCCGCAACACCCAGCCGTTGCCTTGGTGCTTGGCGCCCTCATCCAGATGCGTCCAGCCTTTGAACGCTTCGACCACATGCAGGCTGTCGAGGGCGGCCAGAAGATCGTCGCGCTCATATAAAAGATCGTGCTTGCCGGGGCCAAGCTCGCCGCGCGTCCGGTTATTGGACGGTGCGAACCCTTCCGCCGCGAACCAGCCGCCGGGGTTGAGCGCCGTGGCGGCCACCCGTGCGGCGCGGTTGCGGACATCGGCTTCGCACTGCAGGTACATCATGAAGGCAGCGTCCCAGACGCGACCGGTTTCGGGAGTCCATGTGGCCAGGTCGGCGGTGATGCGCTCCACCGTGACACCGGCTGCTGCGTCGTGCGCCTGCGCCTGACCGTTTGCCACGTCGGATATATCGATTGCGGTGACGTCGAGGCCGAGAGACGCCAGCCACGTGCCGTTGCGCCCGTCGCCGTCGCCAATCATGAGTGCCGACGCCGGAGTGACATCCGAGCGCGCCATCACCTGACGCAGGTACTCGTTCGGTCGATCGCCGAAAAGACGCATCTCCGCATCCGTGTACCGATTGTCCCAGTTGCTCATGTAACGAGTATATCCGTCGCTCGAAGCACAAGAAACGAATACGTCGGCACAGGACGACCATCGCGGACGGGCATCCCGCTCTTAGCCGCTGGTAAGTTCGAGGGCGCCTGGCAGAACCTCGCCGGCGTCGATCGGCACGCACGCGGGATCGAAGTCCTGGACGATTTCCACGCCGCGATCGAGAAGGCCCTGATGGAAGTGCGCGAGCGTATCCAGCATTTCGGCAATGAACTGGTCATGCAGCACAAGCAGCGGCCAGTCGAGTTCCTCGACATCGTTCTCGGCGCGTCCGAGCCAGTCGCGGTGCGGTTCGACCCAGTCACGGGGAACGGAATTCCAGGTGACCATCGTATATTTGTTGTTCGCGAGGTAATCGAGGGCCTCGCGGCTGAGGATGTGCGATCCGAGCGAGCCGCTGCCGTTCGGGCGAAAGAATTTCCTGGGATGGGCAAGCGCGCCGATCAGTTCTTCGGTATCGCCGATCTCGCGTTCGACGCGGGCCTTGCCGCCGTCGCGGCCGAGCGGGGTGCTGTGGGTCAGGGTGTGATTGCCGATCCAGTGGCCTTCCGCCTTGGCGCGCTCCGCAAGCCTGTGGGCTTCGGGCTCCATAAGGCGCTCGCCGACGACGAAGAACGTCGCCTTGATGTCGCGTTCGCCGAGAAAATCGAGAAGTTTGTCCGTCGCGCCCGGCCACGGGCCGTTGTCGAACGTGTAGGTAAGCCGGCTCGCCATTAGTTCCTGCCTTTCCGGTCGCCGTTGGACGGCATGATCTTATCTGTTTTGCCGAGAAGCGCTTTCTGCAAAAGGTTACCGGTGCGTTTGTAGTGCTCGAGCAGCAGTTTTACCGCAAGCTCGGCATCGCGCGACAACACGGCATCGGTAATCGCTTCGTGTTCGCAGCCGACATCGCGGCCGTCGGTAACGCCGGTCCGTGCAATGCTCCGGTACCGGTTGTTCTCGTCAAAGAACTGATTGCAAAGCCGCAGCAGGATGCTCGACCCGCAGGCGGCAATGAGCGCCATGTGGAAGTCCTTATGGCAACGTTCCCACGCCGGATCCAGCGCGCCGCCACTGGGTAACGCCTGCAGCCGGTGGCGGGCGACGACGTCGAGCGCGCGGGCGATTTCCCCGATCTTGAGTTTGGTGCCGGGAGGGAATTTGCCGCTGATCACATCCTCGCGGATGCGCGTCAACGTCTCGCTGGTGCGTGAGCGGGACCGGCTTTCATCCGTTCTCGTCGCCATGAGAGCTATCCTTTCTTCGTGTCGGCACTGCCCGGATTTCCCCGGGCAGCCCCCTGGATTATCGCACTTTCGCTCAGTGTTGCTCAGCAACAACCGGGTTGGAGAGAATGCCAATGCCTTCGATCTCGACTTCGACGCGATCCCCGGCCTTCATCCAGACCTGCGGACGTCTTGCATGTCCGACCCCGCTCGGCGTCCCCATGGCAATCAGATCCCCCGGCTCCAGTGTCATGATTTCGGATAGAATCTCAACCGTCCGGAATGCATCGAAGATCATCTGGTTGGTGTTGGAATCCTGCATGACGTTGCCGTTGAGCCGTGTGCCGATCTTCAGGCCGCTGGCCGCTTCGGGCAGTTCGTCCGCCGTGACGACACACGGGCCCAGCGCGCCGGTCCCCTCGAAGTTCTTTCCCGCCGTCCACTACGCCGATTTGCGCTGGTATTCGCGGATGCTGCCGTCGTTCATCGCCGTGTAACCGAAAATGACCCTGGCGGCGTCGGCTTTTTTCACATGCCGGCAACGTTTGCCGATGACGGTGGTCAGTTCGGCTTCCCAATCCAGTTGTTCGGTACAATCGGGCAGAATCATCGGGTCGTTGGGGCCGATCATGCGCGGCACCGGGATCGGCTCGATGATCGGTTCGTTGCCGGGCTCGGGGCCGACGGTCGCGGCATTCATGGCCTATGTCGTGGAAAAGAAGGTGAGCCGCACGCCCGAGCGGTTCGGCACCGGGGCCGCAGTTCATTTCGTCGCAGCCGGCCATGTTCTGGGGGCTGATCGTCAGTTTCTGGATCGGCAACATGATGCTGCTGGTTCTCAATCTGCCGCTGATCGGGCTTTTGGTGAAAATCATCACGGTGCCGGGACGCATTCTCTATCCGGTGGTTATCTTCTTTATCTGCATCGGCTCGTACAGCGTCGCGAACAATGTGTTCGACGTTGTCGTCACGCTGGTCTTCTGGCTGGTCGGATATGTTCTGATGCGGCTTCGCTACAACGCGGCGCCGGTGCTGCTGGGGTTCATCCTGGGCCCGATGATGGAAGAGAACCTCCGCCGTTCCCTAGTGATCTCGCGGGGCGATATTACGGTCTTCCTCGACCGCCCGGTGAGTGTCGCGGTGCTGCTGATCTGTCTGATGTTGAACCTTATGCCGCTCAGAAAACCGCTTGTCGCTTTGGTGAAACGGGCCTTGTCGCGTTGAATCAAAACCGGCGGAAACCGGTGGCGGCCCCGAAAGATGTTTTCCATCTCAAGGTAATAACATGATCGCACACACGGCCGTTGATGTGACGATGCCGGGCCGGCTATGGGACGCGCCGTCGAGGGGGTCGATGCGCTTGAGCGCTTTGCCCATTGGCTGACGGCCATATCATTTGTCGTCCTCGCGGTGATCATCGGCCACATCTATATCGGTTCGCTCGGCATGGAAGGCGCGCTGGATGCAATGACCCACGGCTAGGTCGACGTCAACTGGGCGCACGAACACCATTCGATCTGGCTGGATGAAGTTCAGGCCGAACAGCGCGCAAGCGGCGGCGACTGAGCGGCGCGTGTCAAGGCCGTGACGTGATGCACGGCTGCGACCCGCGTAAATAGCTCGGCGTTGCCTATTGCTCCCGGGACTGTGTAAATTGTTCATTCCTTGAAAATTTTGCACGGTCCCGAATGACAATAAGCAGCGACGAGTTTATGACGACCAAGGAACTGGCGTCACTGCTCCGCGTCAAGGAGCGGAAAGTTTACGAACTGGCGGCGAACGGGGAAATCCCGTGCACGCGAGCGCTCGGCAAGCTTCTGTTTCCGCGTGCCGCAATCGATCAGTGGCTGTCCGAGGCCGGATCCGGCCTTGATGCGGCGCCGTCGGCGCGAGGCCGTCCGAACGTCATGCTTGGCAGTCACGATCCGTTGCTTGAATGGGCGCTCCGCGAATCCAAGTCCGGTATGGCGATGTTCTTCGACGGATCCATGGACGGCGTCGAGCGTTTTGCCGAAGGTGACGGGATCGCCACCGGACTGCATGTTTACGAGCCGGCGACCAAGACCTGGAACGAGCACACGATCCGCTCGCGCTTCGACAACAAGCCGGTTGTCCTCAGCCAGTGGATCTGGCGCGAGCGCGGCTTGATTTTCCGCCCGGAACACGACGGGAGGATCACCGGCATCGACAGCATCGCCGGCCTGAAACTCGTGCCCAGGCAAGCCGAAGCAGGAAGCCAGCATCTGCTCGAATACATCCTTGAAGACGCCGGTATCGACATTCAAAAGCTCGAAACCGCCGATGTCGCGAGAACGGAAACCGACGCCGCACTCGCCGTCAGCGACGGGTCCGGCGACGTCACGCTGGGCCTCAAATCGCTGGCCAAACAGTATCGTCTGTCGTTCGTGCCGGTGATGCGTGAACGCTTCGACCTGCTGGTCGACCGCCGCGCCTGGTTCGATCCGCCGATGCAGACGTTCTTCGCGTTTTGCATGTCGGACACGTTCAGGAAGCGTGTCGCCGATTTCGGCGGATATGACATCGACGGCATGGGCACGATCCTGTTCAACGGCAAATCCTGACTGCGCCCTGAAACTGACAGGGCCTGCCAGCGATGCCGAGCATTCTGGACAATCCGTTTCTTCTTTGATCCATCGGCGTCGCGGTGCCCGCCGTCTTCAAGCGGACGCCGCACGGCGGCTTTGCCGTTACCATTCGCGCTGGCCGGGAACTGGAAACGCCTGGATTCCGTCAAGCGCTGATGCGGTGCTACAACCGGACGCTTACGCAAACTATTTCAGGCTCGCCACCCCCAACGTACTTTTTGTAGGGACTGTAGGTGTTGGATGAACCGCCGGCATATCAAGGTCTGAAATCAAACTCTTGATTTAAATCAACGACCGCGGCCCGACGGGTGTTAAGTTCTCTGTCATGAGCGATGATCCGAAAAGCGGGGGTGCGGGAAGCATCACGTGGGTGGTGGCGGCAATTCTGGTTGTTTTGCTGTTATCCCTGTTCAACGCCAATGCACCGCGCGATTCCCGCAAGGCCGTGAGTTATACCGAGTTCAAGACGTTGGTTGCCGCCGGCGAGGTGGTCGATGTGATTTTTCGTGGCCAAAGGATCGAAGGCCACCTTAATGACGGCACGCCCGGACCCGGGGGACGGCTGCCCACGGCATTCGTCACCTATCTGCCGCCGGCGGGCAACGCCGATCTCATGACGACGCTCGACAAACAGGGGGTCACCGTTCAATCGCTGCCGGTCGACGACGGTGGCTCGTGGATTGGGACAATATTGCCATGGTTGCTGATTCTGGCGTTCTGGTTCTACCTCTGGCGGAGGATGCTGGGTGGCATGCCGGGCGGCTTCGGCCAAAGCGCCGGTGATATTCTGAAAGGCCGGGTGCAACAGGCCGAAAAGGCTGAGGTGCCCAAGGTGCGTTTCGCCGATGTCGCCGGACAGGAGAACGCCAAGCGTGAAGTGTCCGAACCGTTGGAATTCCTGCGCGATCCCGAGCGTTATCGCCGTCTCGGTGCGGAAGTGCCGCATGGCATCCTGTTGCAGGGACCGCCCGGCACCGGCAAGACCTTGATGGCCCGCGCGCTCGCCGGAGAGGCCGAGGTGCCGTTCTTTCCCATGTCGGCGTCCGAGTTTATCGAGATGTTCGTCGGCGTGGGTGCATCGCGGGTACGCAACCTGTTCGACGAGGCTAAGAAAAACGCGCCCAGCATCATCTTCATCGACGAGTTGGACAGCGTCGGCCGCGTGCGCGGCGCCGGGTTCGGCGGCGGTCACGACGAACGCGAACAGACGCTCAACCAGATTCTCGCCGAGATGGACGGCTTCGAGGGCCATGAGGCGGTGATCGTGCTGGCGGCGACCAACCGGCCCGACGTGCTCGATCCGGCGTTGTTGCGGCCGGGCCGCTTCGACCGCCATGTGACGCTCGAACTTCCCGACCTCAAGGGGCGGGAAGCGATCCTCCAGGTGCATTGCCGCAAGGTGCCGTTGTCGCCGGATGTCGATCTGGCCAAGGTCGCTGCGGCAACGCCGGGTTTCTCCGGCGCCGATCTCAGGAATCTCGTCAACGAAGCCGCAATGGCGGCGGCGCGGGACAATCTGACGGCCGTCGAGCCGCGTCATTTCGAGGATATGCGCGACCGCATTATCATGGGCGCGGTGCGGACGCTGGCGATCCATGACAAGGAGCGTCACCGCCTCGCGGTACATGAGTCCGGGCATACGGCAGTCGCCTATTTCAGTCCCGAAGCCGATCCGCTGCACAAGGTCACGATTATCCCGCGCGGCCGGTCACTTGGCGGCACGCACCAACTGCCGGAGATCGAACGGCATACCCTGTCGGAGGATTACCTCAAGGCGCGGCTCGCGGTTATCCTCGCAGGCCGGGCATCGGAAAAGGTGTTCCTGGGCAGCGTGAGTTCAGGCGCCGACGAGGATATCAAGATGGCGACGCAGCTTGCGCGGTCCATGGTTGGGCGTTGGGGCATGTCGGACGAGGTTGGCCCCGTCGATGTTCGCGAAAGCGACGAGCATCCGTTTCTTGGGCGCGAGTTCGCGCATCCGCGGCAGTTTTCGGAAGAAACGGCGGCGGCGGCGGACCGTGCCGTGCGCGAGTATCTGGTCGATGCCGAAGCCCGCGCCGTCGAGTTGATCACCGCGAACGAAGCCAAGGTAAAGCGCCTGATCACGGAATTGGAAGAACGCGAGACCTTGGACCGCAACGAGATCGCGGTGTGTCTCGGCCCCAAGGAGGTTACGGGCGGTGCAGGATCAGGGGCATCCGCGAATGAAGGCACCCGGATCAAGAAAACCTAAATCGGCATGTCAGCACACGCTACCTTGCCGGGTTGCCGTTTCTGCTCTCGTCTTCGCGGCCGTTTTGTTTCGTCGCGACTGAAGCAAGGTATCCAGCACTTCACGTCGGCGAAATCAGCGCAACGTTCATGGGAATTAGAGACCACCGAATGCCCGGCATATCTAACTGTTTGAGAGGCTGCCAACTTTCACCGTTAAGTGACAATGCCGCTGGGAGGATGGCCACTAGAGGGCGTGCATACATTGCAATACCAACATGAAAGTGCCCAAAAAAACACTCAATAAATTGGCGGCTGGAGTTATCTCCGCCCCAGCACCATATCGATAAGCGCGGTCTGCGCGTCGCTCGGCTTCGTCTTGCTGCGGCGAACCATCATGAATTTCCGTGGCGGCATATTGAGAGGCAGCGCCCGCAGTAACTCAGCTTCAATTGCGGTTGCGACCACGTGCTGAGAGAGAACGGCGGCGCCAATTCCCGCCACGACCGCTTCGCGCACGGCCTCGTTGCTCGAAAGCTCGAGGATGATGTTGAGATCGGACCAGGAAAGACCGCCGTCAGCGGCGAGTTTCTCCAAAATACCCCGGGTGCCGGACCCGGGTTCACGCACAACCCACGGGACGGACGTGAGGTCAAACGGACGTGTCCCCCGTCCCAGAGAGGGCCAGCGTCTGAATTGAACGACCATAACCGGCTGGTCATGGTCCACCTCGTCCAACTTCAATTTTTTGGAGCGGATTGAACCCTCGACAAAACCGATGTCGGCATTCCCCCCGTCGACAAGGTTTTCGACATCGCGTGTGTTGCCAATGGAAATATTGAGATTGATCCCCGGGTAGACGTCATGAAAAGCCGCCAAACGGCGCGGCAGCCAGTAATTCGCAATGGTCTGGCTGGCGGCGATTTCCAGTTGTCCGGTCGTACGCCCCCCAAGGGTGTCCAGCGCGCGTTCCGCGGCCTCGGCCCGTTCCAGCACGTCATGCGCGTACTCAAGAAAGATGCGCCCGACTTCAGATAGTTCGATGGCCCGACCGACGCGATTGAAAAGCTTGATCTCGTGCTGCTTCTCAAGAGCGGATATGGCAGCGGATACCGCGGACTGCGTGATATGAAGTTTCTCGGCGGCACGGGTGACATGGCTAAATTCAGCGACAGCGGCAAAGATTTTCAGCTGTGTCAGGGTCATGCGAATTGATAAGATATACCTGTGAAAATGACAATTACTATTTATTGAATTTGTCAGAGAACCCTCGCCGGAGCGGCATCCAATGCAGGCGTTTCACGACAATACGATGGCGATCTTCACGAATTTGAACCTCCATTGCGGGACCATCCGGCAGGCACATGCCGTTTGCCGATAGTCCTTTGGTTCATTTAGGTCTATGCGTTATACTTCAAGAAAAGCAAAAGACTTCAATCGATGGGAGGATAACGGTCATGGCAATATCGTTGCCGGACGTGATCAATGAGTGCGAAGGGATGGAAGCGGCGGAACTTTTGCGCTACCTCGTGCTCGAAAAATTTCCCGGCAAGGTACTGGTCACCGCATCTCTTCGCGCCCGCAGCGTTGTAACGCTTCGCATGATCGCGGATATCGCGCCGGCGACACCGGTGGTTTTTTGCCACATGAAGAACGTCTTTCAGGAAAGCCTGGATTACAAGTCGATGATCATTGACGAACTAGGCCTTTCCGATGTCCGTTCACCGGCAGAGGATACCGGAACCTTGCCGGGGGATAGTTATCATTGTGAAAACCTGTGGGGAGAAGACCCGGACGACGGCACGCGCCGTTACACCTCTATTCCTCTGAACGATACGCTCAAGCCCTTCGATTGCTGGATAAGCGCCGTCTGCCACAATCCGTATACATACGAACCGCGGCCGAGGATGTTCGAAGAAGGGCGCCTTGTTCGCGTCCACCCTCTGGTCGGCTGGACGAAGGACAAAGTCCGGGCCTATCTGCAAGAGCGCAATCTACCGTTCCATCCGAAAGCGATGCATGTGGTTCGCCAACCTGTCGTATCGACACCGGTTGTGCCGGGCGACGACTATCATTATTGATCCGTGCCCATTATTTCGTCGGATTATTTCCCGAGAACCCAAATCAGCTGAATAAACATCTACCTTATGATCATCGCCCAGATTTCAGATACGCATATCGACCCCGAGCATGAAAACGGGCCGGCGCGGCTGCGCGATCTTGAAGCATGCGTCGACGATATCAATGCGCTGGACCCAGCGCCGGATATTGTCATTCATACAGGCGATATGGCACACAACGGGGATGCCGAAAAATACGGTTTGGCGCTTGAAGTTCTCAAGACCCTGAAAAAACCGTTGTTCATATGCGCGGGGAACCGGGACGAGCGATCGTTGCTGCTTGAGCGGTTCAGTATCGGCCGCCACCTGATGCCCGAAACCTCATACATTCAATATGTCGTCGATGATTTTCCGCTGCGCATGGTCGCCCTCGATACCCTGAGCGAACACAGCAACCAGGGGGCATATTGTCAGGACCGGGCGGACAATTTGCGTGATTTTTTGTCTTCGGACACGTCGAAACCGACGGTGGTTTTTATGCACCACCCGCCGTTCACCGTTAAGGAGTCCAAATATCCCCATCAATTCGACCCGTGGGAAGGCGCGGCGCGTCTTGCCGGCGCGTTAAAGGATCAACGCCATGTGATACGGGGTTTTTGCGGGCATACCCACCGCCATGCCCTTGGGACCGTCGCCGGGATACCGTTCAGCTCCGTGCCGAGTGTTGCCCGCGACCTGCGCATGGGCAATTTTGCGCCGGAGATGACCGATGTTCCCGTGTACCACCTTCATACGCTCAACGGGGACGGCGCCTTCAGGACGGAAATCCGCCCGGCACGGACGCACGCGCTCATTGAATCGGTATCGTGAGCGAGGGGTCTATATCCGCGTGAGCTTCGACGGGGCCGCCCATTTTAATTTCTTCGTCCGTCGCATCGCGAACGCTAAGAATCTCCAATTGAAAAATCACCTGCCGGCCGCAAAGCGGGTGATTGCCATCGACGGTTAGCGTCGTCTCGTCCATACGGGTCACGATGAACCTGCGAGAGCTGCCCTGTTCGTTCTCGGTCATGATCGCAGTGCCGACTTCACGGTACTCCTCGGGCACGTTTTCGATCCGATCCGTAAACACCAGATTTTCGTCTCTGGGGCCGTAAATCTGATCGCCGTTAAACGGCACTTCGATGATCTCACCCGCGCGCTTGCCGGCGAGTGCGTCGAGGACGTCGGGCATAAGAACCTGGTTGGCACCGTGAACGTAGCCGAGCGGAAATTCGACCGCGACGAGCACGTCACCGGATTTCTCATCGACCACCTTGTAGGTCAGTTCGACGTATTTATTGTCTTGTATCGTCTCACTCATCGCGAATCCATCCGCTCAGAAGATCGAAGCGCCGAACACCTTGATTTCGTCATTCTGGTTGAAACCAAGGACCAGACGACCGAGCCACTCTCCCTCTTTTTTCTTGCTGCGTACCCGGTACAGAACCGTCACGTGTTCGCCGCGACGGATGATGCCGAGATAGTCATAGACTTCGGAAAGTGAGCGCGTCAGTTCGCTGTTCGCGAACTGCTTACCGACTTCGATTTCATTCAGGCCTTTGGTCAGACTGTAATCGAAGTTACGAATGAACTTTGCGTAATCACCGTCGTTGGACGCGCGGACGAGTTCCGTCCACAGGGGCTCGGCGACCGCCAGAATTTCATCGTCAGAGAGTTCGATAATGTTCATATGCGTCCTCAGCTATACGGGAACGGAATTTCGCAGGGGCATAAAAAAAGATCAACATGTGACTGCTGATCGTACTTAAACGCCCGGCAGGTGTTCTGGATGAACGCCTGCCGGGTGCCTTTAAGATTATTCGGCTGCCGCCGCTTCTTCGTCGCCGACCAGATGGTACAGCGGCGCCTTTTCCATCGTGTATTCGCCGGTTTTCGGATCGCGGCGGGATACCGTCAGGACATGCCAGTTTTCATCGTCCAATTTCATGGCATCGCCGCGGTAGTAGTAACCCGGCCAACGGGTTTCCTTGCGGAACAGGGTGTGCTGCAAAACACTTTCCGACGTCCGGTGGCGGTGCTTGACTTCCCAGGCCCGGAGCAATTCGTGCAGATCCTGCGCGGCGATTTTCTCAAGATCTTCTTCCATGATCTTGAGTTTCTTGAGGCCGATGCTCAGAAGCTTGTCGTTGGTCATGTAGTTGACCGTGACACCGCCGCCGTACTCGTCCATCAACTTCTGCAGGCGGTCGAGTGCCTGACGTGGGTTGTGGTAGTTCGGATTGACCGTGCCGGCGACGATTTCGTTGCGGTGGACCTTGTAGTGTTCCAACGGCTTGAAGACTTCTTCCTTCAGCTTGAGGATGGTCGTGTCGGAAACGCTGATACCCTCGGCCTTGCCGTCATCGATGTACTTGTTGGCGGCCTTCGCTGCCAGGCGGCCTTCGGTGAACGAGCCCGACGAGAACGCATGCGGCGTGCCGCCGACCGCGTCGCCGGCGCCGAACAGACCCTCGATGGTCGTCATCCGGTTGTAGCCCCAGAAATACTCGGGCGGTGAAACATCCTCCGGACCGGAGCACCATGCCCCGCAACCGGTGGCGTGCGAGCCCATGACGTAGGGTTCGGACGTGGTCAGTTCGGGGTTTTCTTTCTTGGGATCGACGTCGGTCGCGGCCCAAAGGACGGCCTGACCCACGGTCATCCCGAGGAAGTTGTGCCAGCCGATTTCTTCGAGATGCGGATCCTGGAACGAATGCATGGTGACCATGTGGATCGGCCCGCGGCCGGCATTCACTTCATGAATGATGCAGTGGTTGCGAAGGCACGTCGGGATCGGACGGTGTGTGAGGTGCGAAACCTCGGGGTCCAGGTATTCCTTGCCGACCATTTTCTGCAGTTCGGGGAACCATTTCGATTCGTATTCCTCGCCATAGGCGTTCTGCGTATAGGTCTTCAGATGCAGGAAGTACGCACCGACCGGGCCGTAGCCGTCCTTGAAGCGGGCCAGAACGATACGGTTCTCCATCTGTGTCATCTTGGCGCCGGCGTTGATCATCAACGCATAGGCGGAGCCCGAAGACCACGGCGCATACCAGACGCGACCGGCGCCTTCGCCGACGGAACGCGGCTTGAAGATGTTGGACGCGCCACCAGCGCCGCAGATAACGGTCTTGGATTTGAAGACGTGGAAATCACCGGTACGGACGTTGAAGCCGACGGCACCTGCGACGCGGTTCTCTTTGGCTTCATCCATCAGCAGATGTGTAACGCAGATACGGTTGAACACCTTGTCGGCCGATTTCTTCGCGGCTTCGGCGACGATCGGCTTGTAGCTCTCGCCGTGGATCATGATCTGCCAGCGGCCTTCGCGCAGGTAGGTGCCTTTCTCCTTGTCGCGCATGATCGGCAGACCCCACTCTTCGAAATTGTGCACCGTGGAGTCCACGTGGCGCGCCATGTCGAACAGCAGATCTTCGCGCACCATGCCCATCAGGTCGATCCGCGCATAGCGTACGTGATCTTCCGGATTGTTCTCGCCGAAGCGGGTGCCCATGTAGCAGTTGATCGCGTAAAGCCCCTGCGCAACGGCGCCGGAGCGATCGATGTTGGCCTTTTCGGCGATCACGATCTTCCTGTCCTGGCCCCAGTAGCGGGCTTCGAAAGCCGCGCCTGAGCCGCCAAGACCGGCGCCGGCGACGAGAATGTCGATGTTGTCTTCGACGATCGTTTTGTAAGCCATCAGTAATACACCCCTACCTTCATCTTGAGCCCGTTGGATTCAAGGGTGTGCAGACCGCCGTCATCCATACGGATGTATTTCGGCTCGCTGTAAAGCAATTCGCTGTCACGCTGTTCCTGGGTTGGCGCCGGCATGTCCTTGAGGTTCGGGTAGTGCTTGCCCCACGGTTTCGTGGTGATCGGCGCCAGCAGGGTCATGTCTTTTTCGCCGTTACGCGATTTGATGCGCCAGGCAATAACGCCTTTTTCCTCATCGCGGTTGACGCGGACACTGTGACCGAGCGGCGCGAAATCGGCATAGCCGCGCACGTCGATCGCGTTCTGCGGGCAGGCCTTGACGCAAGAATAGCATTCCCAGCACATGTCGGGTTCTAGGTTGTAGGCACGCCGGTACGTCTTATCGATGTGCATGATATCGGACGGGCAAATGTCAACACAGTGACCACATCCGTCGCATCGAGTCATATAGACAAAAGTAGGCATGATGATGTTTCTCTCTCTTTAGAAGATTGTTTTGCTTGTGGCTCAGTAGTGCCGCGGTGCTTCACGCTTTATGCCGAGTCCCATGTTAGGCGGATTGCTGCCCATGTATTCGGGGATATCGGGAAAGCGCTTTTGCAATGCCGGGTCCGACAGGTCGCCCAGTTCCGGAAGATTTTCCATGGAGCCGTCGGCCTTGATGATGCGCTTGTTGTACGCGGCAGCCGGTTTGAAAAACATGTGCGCGAACTTCGACCAGAGGACACCGGCGAAAAGCACCGTCGCGGAGAGAAGAAACAATGCCAGCATAAGATTTGACAGGATGCCGGTGCCTTGCGATTGCGCTATCGACCACAGGAACCCGAAGGTCGTGGTGCCGAGCAGGGAAAGAATGAACAGGTCCGCCCTGACGAGGTGGTACCACGCATTGGCTTCCGCGGTGACATCGACGCGAATGAAGAACCAGAACCAGAAACCGCCGACCGTCACCATGATGGCGCTCAGATGCCAAAGCTGCGAGACGATGGCCGGGGCCGCGTCGCTCGGATAAGCGAACACCAACGCGATGGTCGTCAAAATGAACAGGATGAAGCCGTACATCGTCAACAGGTGCGCGATGCGGCGCTTCGGATTGCAGAATTCGGCGGATGTCGCGACGTCGATGACAGCGGTCTGAACGGCAATCCCGACCTTGTCGCCCGCACTCAGTTCGCGGGTGCGCGCGGCCTCGGCCGCCTTGGCTTTGGCAAAGAAATACTTGGCGCTTTTTTTGTGAATGATGTCGGCAAGTGTGCCACCGACGACCAGGAGGAACATCAAAATGACATATCCCTGGATAACGTCGAGTGGAAACATCATTGCAAGATCTGCAAATGGATTACTGGCGAACATGGATGTCTCCCCGGTTTACGACCCTGGCTTTTTGAAAGTCCTGACAACAGGTCTTTTGTTATTTTCACTCATTATATTAAAAGTGAATATTAAAGTAACCTGTTTTGATCCTCCTGGCAGCCAAAGTTCTTAGCTCATCAGGAATACCCGCTCTCTTCGCTCTCTGTCCAACAACCAATATTTCTTAAAACGACAAAGACGTCTTATGAATGGGGATTGCTGAGCGAACCGGATCGGTCTGTTGTAAAAAAGCTACTTCCCTCGTGCAGCGACATCCATTAGGCTCCGGTGTCGAGGCAAGAGCAATCCTGCTTTCCGGGAGCGAATGTTGCGCAGTGTTGCAGGCAATCATCCCGGCAAGCAAACAGACAACGGGGAAAGTCGGTTATGGCCAACGTTGACAAGAATGCGCCGGTTCCGGACGGCAAGACGAAGTACTACACCACGAAACAGCAGCCGGCGAACGATCAGGGTTTCGTTGGCTACCATACCGATTGGGTCGCGTGGCATAAGGAAGTCCCGTACGAAACGCCGAAGAAGCCGTGAGCTTTTCGGTCGTACGATAACGACTCGAACATGAATGTGAGGGAGGTGCAGGGCGCCTCCCTTTTCGTTTTGCCAAGGCCGTTCAGGCGGGGTCCATGATTTTTTTCAGGAACGCATCACGGCGTTCACTGTCCATGACGACGCCTTCCTCCGTCGGCACACCATGCAGATACCACTCCCCCGGGCCGTCGTCATATTCAACCGCCGGACCGTCCTCGCGATGCAGCCGCCCATGTATCCACCATTGCCGCATGATGTGTTCTTCGATGACTGCTGGGCCGTCTTCGCGATGACGCTCACCGTTCACCCACCACTGCTGAACGCCGTCCGGACGAATGACCGCCGGGCCGTCTTCGCGGTGAGCAACGCCGTTCTGGTGCCATTCCAGCGTGCCGTCGGATTCCGCGATGGCGGGTCCGTCGTCGCGGTGTAGACGGCCATTCAGCCACCACTCCTTGCTTCCGTCACCATGCTCGACCGCCGGGCCGTCTTCGCGGTGCTGTTTTCCGTGCTTGAACCAGACCCGGGTTCCGTCGGGACGTTCAACGGCAGGGCCGTCGTCACGGTGCAATCGGTCATGGAGCCGCCACTCGATCATGCCGTCTTCATCTTCGGTTCGTTGCGGCGTTTGTTGTAACTGACCGTCCAGCCAGTACTCCCTGCTTCCGTCTGCGTGTTCAACGGCCGGACCGTCTTCGCGATGTTGTTTTCCGTGTTTGAACCAGACCCGGGTTCCGTTGGGCTTTTCCACAGCGGGGCCGTCGTCACGATGCAGTTCCCCGTCGACGCGCCATTCGACCGTGCCGTCTTCTTTTTCGATTTTTTCCGGTGTTTCGGGCATTTAGATAATCCGTTCCAATGTGACGTCGCCAATCAATGGGACATTTCCCCTGCAGGGTGATCGCTATATATAACAGATTGAGGAATGGAGAAAACGATGCCAAATGTCGAAGTTCGAGACGCGAATGGAAACCTGCTCCACACCTATCAAATCTTGGCGGAAGAATACGGCACCCTGATTAAAGACGATTACGTCATCGAGATCGCCAAGCTGAACGCCATCGACGACGAACTCGTGCCTGAGGGCCGCGCCAATGAACTGACCTTCAGTGTGGTCGGATAACGTGAATAGAAAGACGAACGGAATTCGCGCAGGTCAATCTTTCAGTGAATCGTAGTACGACTGCAGCACGGCGACGACCTCGGGACGGGAAAATTCCTCGGGAATGTTTTCGTGGTTCGCAAACATTTCCCTGAGCCGCGTGCCTGAAATCTGCAGTTTTGTTTCCGGTCCATGACGGCACTGGCGCGGCGGGGCTTTTCCTGTCGCGACGTCGGCCGAAATTTTGAGCCGCTCAGCCTCGGAGGCGATCGGGCCGTCCTCGCGCTCGTAACAGACCTTGCCCGTCGCCATCCCGCCGCACTTGTGGCAGAAGAACGTGATGTCGATCTTGAGTGCCTTGGTCACCAGACTGCCCTCGGGGAGGGTGTCGAAGATATCATGTGCGTCGAACGGCCCGTAGTAGTCGCCGACCCCGGCGTGGTCGCGGCCGACGACAAGATGCGAACACCCGAAATTCTGACGGAACACGGCGTGGAGCAAGGCCTCTCTGGGGCCCGCATAGCGCATTTCGATGGGATAGCCGGCTTGGACAACGGTTTCCGGTGCAAAATGATTCTGCACCAGGGCATCGATCGCCTTGACGCGCACGTCGGCCGGAATGTCACCGGGTTTGAGGGCGCCCAGCACCTGGTGGATCAACAAACCGTCGCATACCTCGACCGCCGTTTTGGCCAGAAACTCATGCGAACAATGCATCGGATTTCGGGTCTGAAACGCGGCAACGGTGCTCCAGCCCTTTTCCTCGAACAGCGCCCGCGTCTCAAGCGGACGCAGATAGAGACCGGCGTAGGTGTCCGGGAAATGCCCCTCGGAAACGACGCGCACCGGACCGCCCAGATTGACCGGGCCTTGTTCCAGAACTTTCGCCACGCCGGGGTGTTTCGGATCCGCAGTCCCATACACGCTCGTGCATTCGAGGTCCTTGTCGATACCGTACTTCTCGGTGACGACCATGGTCGCCAGGATGTCACCCGTCTCACCATCCGTCAGCGCAACTTCCTGATCCGGGCCAATGCTGTCAGCGAGTTCTTGCGAGGTCGATAACGTGATCGGAATTGGCCAGAAAACGCCGGTCGAAAGCTGCATGTCAACACAGCTCCCGCGCCAGTCATCCTGCCCCATGAAGCCGGTCAGCGGTGTATAAGCACCCATCCCCAGCATGAACAGATCGGAGACTTCGCGGCTGGAAAGCGGAACCTTTGTGAGAGGTTCTGCGCGTTGAATTTCGGCGTCTCTATCGCCCTCGGCAAGCAACAGTGGCTGAACGGCGTCCGCGCCGTGTGGTGGCACCAATTCCGACATAATTATTCTTCCTCCCCCGCACGTCGATTTATTGCGTATGCCGTTACGGCAATTTCTTGGGCGCTAATGCATGCACAGTCCCGCAACACATTCAATAAATTTTAAATGCAATTCGTCCGGCAAATGTTGGTGTTCGCGCATGCGACGTGGACGATAAACGTCCTACCCAAATGCGAATACGCAGACATTGCGATTGCCGAAAACTAGGTTTCATCAGGATACGTTGAACTGCCGCCGAGCAGGCTCGAACGACCCAGATTGAGCAGGGCATCATTTTTCAAACGGAACGGAGCGCCTTGCGCCGCTTCAGCGGAATCGCGAAGTTCCTGTTCCAGGAAATCGAGTTCCTGACCGGCGTCTCGCAATGTCGAGATGACATCCTCAATCTCGCGATGACGCGCGGCAACGAGCGCCCACAGGATCGCGGCCCGCGTCCCGGTCTTGCAATGTGCAAAGATCGGCTTCGGCAGGTCGGCAAGCAGTGTCTCGAACTGGTCGGTTATTTCAGTTTCGAAAATCTCATGACCTTCTGTGGGACAGAATCCGTACGAGAGGCCTGCCGCGCGAACCAATTTCTCGGCTTCGCCTGAAAGCAGGTATTCGCCGATTTCGTCATCGGGCCGGGCATTGAGCACGGATTTGAATCCGGCCACGCTTATCTGTTCAATATCTTCTGGAGATATTTGCGGGCCGATTGCGAACTCCGGTGTTATTGTGACGATATCGAGCACGCTTTTCACAGCCCTCATAAAAACGACGCCGGCGACGGATTGCCTATGCAGCACATCATATGTGCTTCACATTTAAAGGGAACACCCTAAACTTAAGCTATTATCAAACAGGGTGCCCATGACCACAAACGGACCACGCGAACATGGATGACATAGATTTAAAAATTCTCGACGCACTTCAGAGCGATGCTGACGTGTCCACGCAAGACCTCGCCGAAAGGGTCGGCGTCGACGAAGCGTCATGTGCCGAGCGGATAAAAAAGCTGGAAGATGACGGGGTTATTCTGCAACGCGTGGCCTTGCTTGATCCTCGCAAAACCGGCGCGAGGATGACGGCTTTTGTCGCCATCACCACCCCTGAGCATAGCCAGGAGTGGTTGGAAAAATTCCACAGTGCCGTCGTAAGCTTTCCGGAAGTGGTTGAGTTCTATCGCATGAGCGGAGAGGTCGACTATCTGCTGCGTGTCGTCGTTGCCGATATAGATGCCTACGATGCCTTCTATAAGAAACTTATCGGCGCGGCAAAGCTCAAGGACGTCAGTTCGACATTCGCCATTGAGCAGATCAAGTACACGACCAAACTGCCGTTAATCGGCGGCGAATGATCGGGCACGTGCCGTCTGTGCCCATGCGGAGAGCGAATTCTTAAGTTCTCCGGTTCGGGTGGCTGGTTCGGGGGCGGTCACGCCTTTTTTTGTCACATTCGTGTATTATATAATATAAAAAATGAATTCGAATTAAAGAGAACATTATCATGCTGATGCCCTGTAACCGGCACGTCTGAAACACAGGCAACGGGGGAAGAATGTCTATTTTGGAACGGGTCAAGGCTGCGAGAGCGCGGATTCCCGTCATCACCGCAGAAGAGGTGCAGGAATTGGCCGGCCAGCCCGGCGTGCTGATCGTTGATGTCCGTGACGATAACGAGATCGCACGAACCGGAAAGATCGCAGGCGCGATACATGCCTCTCGCGGTACCCTGGAATTCAAGGCGGCCAAAGACTCGCCGATGTTTAATGACGACTTTGAGGATGCTGAAACGATCGTCGTTTATTGCGCCACGGGGGCGCGGGCTGCACTCTGCGGCGTTGTGCTGCTTGAGCTTGGCTACACGGATATCCGTACGCTCGAGACATTCAATGCCTGGACCGAGAGCGACGGTCCGGTCGAAACCTGATCGCATGGGTGCTGTGTGTTGGCCGCTGCTTGTTGATCTTTCCGGTACGGAGCGGCATGCTCGACGCAGGGAAATGCAATGAAGCTGGACTTGTTTCTTGAACTGGCGTCGCCGCCGTGGATATCGAAGACAGTGGCGGATGTGATACGCGATACGGTCGGAATCGCCGTCGCCGCCGAGGCTGCGGGATGCGATACACTTTGGCTTCCCGAACATCATTTCCTTGAAGGCTATTCCAACGCTGCCGCGCCGGACATGCTGCTGGCCGCCGTCTCGCAGGCGACGCGGCACATCAACCTAGGGTTCGCGATCATTCCGCTGCCGCTGCACGATCCGGTGCG
>Ga0070727_10001900_pt1 | contig 21027 bp, 14 predicted proteins | sample tdAd472_FD_66722 | JGI IMG/M metagenome (GOLD analysis project Ga0070727, IMG submission 66722) | Marine sediment microbial communities from the Atlantic coast under amendment with organic carbon and nitrate - tdAd47.2 | ecosystem: Environmental > Aquatic > Marine > Coastal > Sediment | place...
ACCGCGACACGGTCTCTGGCGACGGTCGGTGCCGTGGCCACGAATCGCTCGATCAGGTCCACCTGTAGATCCCCGCACTCCGTTCGTCGCCATGCACTGGGCGACGTGTGCTGCACACATCACGTGTACGCCGGCACTCTGACACGATCGTGGGACCCTGTCGAGAACGGACGCTGGTGTGTGCGAATTGGCCATCGGTGGCCTTGCAGCGGGGATCGGGATGGTCGACGGTGGGCGCCTCTGTTGCCCTCGCCCCGCAGGTCTCATGCCCCGCTCTCGCTTCGTCCTCGTGTCCGGCGCGTCCACCGGGATCGGCCGCGGCGCCGCCCTGACCCTCGCCCGCCGTGGTTGGACGGTCTTCGCCGGCGTCCGTCGCGACGAAGACGGCGCGTCGCTCGAGGCCGAGCAGGCCGGTGACGTGCGGCCGGTGCGCCTCGACGTGACGTCAGAGGACGACATCGCGTCCACCGTCGCGCAGGTCGCCGAGGCCGTCGGCCCGAACGGCCTGGACGCGCTCGTGAACAACGCCGGCGTCGCGACCGGCGGGCCCCTCGAGGACCTCGGCGTCGACGAGCTCCGGTGGATGTTCGACGTGAACGTCTTCGGCCTGCACGCGCTCACGCAGGCCGCGCTGCCCCTCGTGCGAGAGGCCCGCGGGCGCATCGTGCACGTCAGCTCGATCGCCGGGATGATGTACCACCCGATGACCGGAGCCTACGCCGCCAGCAAGCACGCGGTGCAGGCGCTCGCCGGCACCCTGCGCGCGGAGCTCGCGCCCCAGGGCATCCACGTGGCGACGATCAACCCGGGGCAGATCGACACGCCGATCTGGGCGAAGGGCCAGCAGATGGCCGACGCGCGCGAGGCGTCGATGACCGATGCGATAAAGGCGCGGTACCGCCCCTTTCTCGACGCGACCCGGGCGCAGATCGCCGAGGGGGCGACGAAGGGCGCGCCGGTGTCGATCGTCAGCGACGCCGTGGTCCATGCCCTCGAGAGCGCGCGCCCGCGCACGACCTACCTCGTCGGGACCGACGCACGCCTCGGCGCGTGGCTGCGCTGGCTGTTGCCGGACCGGTGGTACGAGTCCGTGATGAACCGCATTCGCTGGAAGGCCTGAGCCCGACGCGAGGCCCCGCCGACGCACCGCCCTGGGCCACGTACCCACGCCGCCGTGTGCGAATTCGCACGGCCGCGTGACGGCGGCACGTGACCGGATCGGCCCGATCCGGGCTGGCCCCGTTCGTGCACTGCCGGGGGGGCGTTCTGCCCGGTGCCCCGGCGTCCTCGAGAGACGCTCGGGTCGTGGCCCACGCGTGTGGCGCGTCCGTCGCCCCCTGGAGGACCCATGTCGAACATGCTGCTGCTCTCTGTCATCACGATGCTCGCGATGCTCGCGCTGCCCTTCGCGATCTGGATGTGGATCCGCTCGGAGTCGAAGAACTCGTGATCCGCGAGGATCAGCGGCCGCGGATGGCGGTCGCGGCGAGTCGTTCGACGACCTGCCCGAACGCCCGCGTCGAGGCGTCGAGATCGGCGTCGAGTACCTCGATGTAGTGCTCGAAGCACTGCTCGCGGAGCGGCGCGACGGCGACCTGCGCGCAGAGCATGCCCTGCCGGGTCAGCCGCTGGACCAGCTCCCTCAGCGCGGTCGTCGTGCACTCGGTCGGCAGCCCGTCGCTGATCATGATGAGCAGCCGGTGCGGTCGGGGGCTGCGCCGCGCGACCCACGCGGCGTGGGCGAGGCCCGCCGCGTCGTTGTTGCCACCGCCGGCCGTCAACCCCGCGATGGCCGGGCGGCGGTGGTCGCCGGCGTCGTAGATGACGCGGTCGGTGAACCCGAACACCCGCAGGTCGACGCCCTCGACGGACCGGGCCGCGCTGGCGACAAGGGCGGCGAAGCGTCGCGCGCGCACCATCCGGTCGCCGTTCATCGAGCCGGAGCAGTCGACGACGACGCTCACGAAGAGATCTGCGTCGCGCCGCACCACCCGTCGCTGCAGCAGGCGAGGATCCCGGCGGACGAGCTGCCCGGGGGCGCCCGCACGGTCGATGCGGTGGCCGGCCGGCCGTCGGCGAACCCGGACGACCGTCTCGCCGAGGCGGGCGAAGACCTTCTGCAGCCGGCGGGCGGCAGGGGCGACGTCGTCGCGCAGGGACAACCACGCCTCGGGCTCGAACGGCAGCCGCTCGACCGTCTCGATCGTGTCGAACGTGGCCTTCGCGCCCCGGTTGAACGTGGCGCTGCCGGTCGCCTTGTCGTCGCTCGTGCTGCGCTGGTTGTTCTGCACCTCGCGGACGTCGTCATCGGTGACGCCGCGCCCGGCGACGATGCGATCGCCGGCGTCGCCGTCGGCGATGCCGTGCAGGTCGAACACGTCCATGAGCGGCAGCTCGTCGCGAAAATGGTCCGCGAGCAGCTCGGTGACGGCGAGCAGGCCGGGGTTGTCGAGGCGCCGAAAGTCTCGCCCGAAGAGCGACAGCGCCTCGCGGATCGTCTCGTCGTCGAACCGGTCGCCGAGCCCGAGCCGCAGGGCGCGCAAGAAGAGGCTCAGCTTCGAGCCCGACCGGGCGAGGGCGTCGATGAGGCGACCGACCTCGATGCGCACCGTCCCGACCTCGCGACCGGGGGCGAGGCTCGAACCGGGCAGGGCGATCGCGGCGTGCCGCCCCACCGCATCGAAGAGCGCCGGCACCGTCATCTGCCGCGACGCACGCTGAAACGCCCAGGCCCCGAGCCGCTTGAAGTGGTCGCCGTACCGGGCATCCGTCGCGCGCAGGTTGCGCTCGAGGTGCTCGTCGCAGACGAGGTTCATGAGCGACCCGAGCCCCCGCCGCACCGCCTTCGACCAGCAGTCCCGGCCGACGGTGTCGCCGTTGTACACGTGGTGACCGAGCTCGTGCACGATCAGGCCGCGGGCGATGTCCTCGCCGTGGCGCTCGTTGCGCAGCAGGGGCAGCGGGTTGATGTGGATCGTGTCGCCCTCGAGGCGCGTGTATCCGAGCGCGCTGCCCGCGATGAGCTCGATCTTCAGCCGGCGTCCGAGCAGGCGCAGGCTCTGGGCCTCGCCCCAGGCGAAGAGGGTGGCGAGGCGGGCGGCGCGCTCCGTCCGGCTGCGGTACAGCCACGAGCGCGCGGCGGCCATGGCCCGCGCCTGCGACGTCGGATAGCGCCCCATCTCGGCGGCCATCAGCAGCGCCTCGGCGCGAATGTCGACCGGCAGCTTCGTGCACGCGGTCACGGTGTGCGCCTCGGCGGCGGGGGACGCGCCGGCGAGAATCCCGTCGCCGGCGATCATCCGGCAGCGGGTGACCTCGAGCGCCCGGTCGATCATCGCGTCGACCGTGCCGTGATCGCCGTGGGCCTCGCGCGGGCCGAGGATGCGCCACGCGTCCGGGTGGTCGACATCCGCCAGCGCCGTCGGCAGCATCGGGCCGATCGCGCGGTCGGCGGCGTCGCGACGCAGCAGGGTCGCCGCCAGCGCGCTGCCGGCCGGTGAGGCGACGGACGCGACCTCGGACCACGCCCGCAGGCGAAACATCGCGTGAGGCGAGTCGGCGAGGATCGGCTTCGCGGTCTCGGCGCCGAGCGTCGCCTGCAGGGCGTCCGCGTCGTCGCGCGTCGCCCGTCGGTCCGTCCACGGGACGCCGGCCAGCGCCACGGCGAGGTCGGCGTACCCGGGGTGTCCGTTCACCGCGAGCACGGTCGCGAGCCGAAAGCGCATGCCGGGCCCGAGCGACCCGTCGGCGAGGGCTTCGACCACGCGCGTCCGCGCCGGTGACCCGGTCGGCCAGTCGGGCAGGGTGGCGACGAGGTGGGCCGCCGATCGGAGCGGGTCTGGCGCGAGAATGCGATCGGCGATGGCGTCGACCCGGGCCGGCGCGACCGCGAGCAGGGTGCGCGCGGCGTCCTCGGCGACGGGCCCCGAGGGGTGGTCGAGCCGTTCGAGTGCGCCGCGGACGACGAGGCGACGCCGTGCGGCTTCGCGTTGGATCGGCGTCCGCGCGTGCGACGGTCGCGCCCGCAGCGCGTCGCCGATCCGGCGTGCGGCATTCGCGACGCGGTGCCCGATGCGTGGCCGCTTCGATTCGGGGGCCTTCATGGGGTGCCGCGCACGGACCGCCGGGTCCGCCGATGCCCGGCGGGCAAGGGCGTCGACGCAGACGCGGGTGTCGTCGCCGAGCTCGTCGAGGACGGCGTCCACGGCGGCGCAGATGTCGGCATGGCCATGCAGAGCGACCTGCGCCAGCACGACGCCGAGCCCGGCGGTCGGGCCGTCGCCGTCGGTGTCGACCAGGGTGCGCACCGCGGCGGCGACGTTGCGGCTGGCGAGGTCGGGCAGCTCGCCGGACAGCCAGGCGAACACGTGCTCGATCGCCTCACGGCATCGGGGGCGGCGGGGCACGAACCCGTGCGCCGGGTGGGTGGCCGGGGCGGCGTCCCACTCGCGGGCGAGGGCGACGAGGATGTCGCCGAGCGCCGGGTACCCGCCAGCGCCGATCAGAGCGACCGAGATGTGGGGCGCGCGCGTCGCGATCCGCACCATGGCGCCGGCAATCACCGTGCCGACCCGCATCGGCTTCTGTGCGGCGATCACCGTGAGTCGGCTCGCCGTGGCGTCGACGACGTGGCGGCTGACGTAGACCGTCCACGCGCCGAGCATTCGGGGGTTCGCGGCGCAGGCGGCCTCGAATCCGGCATGGCCCTCAACGGCGCGCACGACATCTTCTGTGATCGCCGACGGCGTCGCGCGGGACAGCAGGTGTGCCGCCCGGTGAAGGTTCAGGTCGCCCGACGAGCCTGCACAGAGCGCCGACGACACGAGCCGCGCGAGGATCGGGGCCGAGCTGACGCCGCCACAACGCAGGTGCTCGACGGCGTCGAGGGCGCGGCGCCCACGCAGCGCAGGCAGCGACGAGAGCGACGCGATCGAGACGTACGTCCGGATGGCGTCCGACTCCGGCGCCGCAACCCCCGTTGCCATGATGGCATTGGACACGTGGTTCGCCGACCACGAGGCCAGGCGCCCCTCGTCGATGAGGCGCCACACGCGGCGTACGATCGGGATCAGCCGGTCGGGCTCGCGCACACCGTGTTCGTCGGTCATCACGGCGTGCAGCAGGCGGCCGACATTCTGGTCGAATGGCTGCGATCGGGGCATGAGCACCCCGCGGCGGCGCATGCCCATCGCGGCGAGCTGCGATGGCGCGTCCCACAGGGTCGCCGCGAGGATGCGGTCGGCGACGAGGTCGACGGGCAGCAGGCCGGACTCGGCGAGCGACACGAGCCGGTGCAGGGCGAGGTCGTCGAGGTCCGCGACACAGAGGGCGTCGTACACCCGCCCGCCCAGGGGCGCGGGCGCGGCGACGAGCGGGGCGAGCAGGTGCCACGGCGTGCGTCGACCGAGGGCGAGCGCGCCGTCGACGGCCCGGGACTGGACGTCCTCGCGGGCATGGTAGAGCGCCGGCGCGAGCACGGTGGGGTCACGCCGCGACGACGCCACCAGCGCATCCGCCGCCGCGTGGCGCACCGGCGGTTCGCCATCGTCGAGGGCGGCGGTGAGGCGCTCGAGGGCGGGCAGCCCGGTCGCGCCGGCGAGCACGCGCACGGCTGCGGTGCGCACGCGGGGGTCGGCGTCGGTCGACCGATCGAGGGCGATCGCGAGCCACGACCAGCGTCGCCGCACCGGCAGCGCCGCCACGGCGTCGAGCGCGTCGACCAGTCGTTCGACGTCCGGTCGCGCCTCTGCGTGAAGCGCCGCGAGATCGAGTACGGACACCGTCGACATGAATGAACCCGAACGTGGTGCGTCCATGGACCCACGCGAGCGACGCACCTTTTTCGTGTCGTCACACGATTGTTGCTTGCGCAGACGGGACCGCCCCGTCAGGGTACCACCCGAATGCAGGGCGGTCACCTCGATCGCCCCGAGTGGAGCATCCACGTGTACCTGACGAACTTCATCGAAACCATGAGCACCCCGTCCGCGGTCTTTGCGGATGGTGGTCAGCGCTGGCGCAGTCAGGCGTTCACGTAGGGTTCATCGAACTCCACGTCGCACGAGACGCCCCCGCGCTGCAGGCCCGGGGGCGTTTCTGCTTCGTGCAGACGTACGCGGCCTGACCGACCGCGCTCGCCGGAGGGCGAATGCCATTTCAATCCGAGATTCCCAGGGGTGTCTACGTGACTCCCCCCGTGAGCCCTGCGCTCGCGACCTTCTTTGACAGACCGAATGGGACAGGACCGAACGACGCACCGTCGTTTGGCCCGAAACGAAGCGTCGACGCTGTGGTGGCCTGCCGCCGCACGCCGACGCGAGCCGAGCGCGTGCCCGCCGTGGTGGTGGCAACATGGCACGCTCCCTCGGCGCGATGTCAGCCCGCATCGTGCGTCCCTGCGACGCACGGCGTTCGCCCGTCACGACCCCCCGGTCGGCCCTGAAGCACCCTGTGTGCCCGGGGCCGAGATTGCGGTCGCCGGGCGAGAGGGCGCGCCCACAGTGGATGGCGTGGGTCGTCGATACCGGGACTCCGGTCGGCGCCTCCGTCGCCACGACCCCGACCCCTCGGGCGGGAGTGGTCCGGGCGCGCCGGCTGGTGGCCGTTTGCACCGCCGGGTTCAGCACGAGCGCTGAACGCGGCCCCTGTGGCTCCGAACCCTCGTGGTTCGGCTCCCCGTCGTGCGTGCTGGCGTCGTTCGAGATGGTCCCCTGAAGCGCGGCGAGCGAAAGCTCGCGACGCGCTCCCGGATGCATCGTCGTCGGGGAGCAGAGAGCGCAGAGGGGGTCGCCGTCCGCCGGGAGGCCGACCGGATCGTCGCCTGTCCTCGCACCTGCCCGACAGGGCGGGTGAGGTCTGTCGCGGCTCCCGCGGCCCGGGGCCCGCCCCGCGCGACGAGTCCAACACCCCGCCGTGGGATCGCCACGGCGGGGTGACCCGTTTTGCCGCTGTGCCCGTTGCCCGCCGGCCGCCGTGTCCGTTGCCCGCCGGCCGCTGTGCCCGTTGCCCGCCGGCCGCTGTGCCCGTTGCCCGCCGGCCACCGTGTCCGTTGCCCGCCGGCCGCCGTGCCCGTTGCCCGCCGGCCGCTGTGCCCGTTGCCCGCCGGCCACCGTGTCCGTTGCCCACCGGCCGCCGTGCCCGTTGCTCGCCGGCATGCAGGGTGCGAATCTCGTCGTCCCCTCTGCCACGGATGCGCTGTGTCACGCCGCCTCGCCCTCGAAGACGTTCAGCCGGGCCAGATCTACGAGACCACGTTCTGGCCGAACCCGGTCGAGGGCTCGGACTACCGGTTTCGGGCGACCCATCTCGGCCCGGCGAAGGCGCCGAAGGTCGTGCTCTGTGACGACGGGCGGGTCCGCCCGGGGGGGCGCGCTCGGGTGCGGGTGGTGCGCGTGCACAAGCCCAACCGATCCGACCGGGGGTTCATCGAGGTCGAGTTCATGCAGTCCGCCGGGCTCGAGCTGTCAGGCATCTACCTCGACCCCGAGGTCTCGAAGAAACTGCAGGTACTGCTCGAGAGCGGGCTGAACATCCTGCTCGACGGCCCCCAGGGCAGCGGCAAGACGACCACCGTTCGCGAGGTCGCGCGCGCCCTCGGGATGGAGTTCGTCTTCTTCAACTGCGCCGCGGTCATGGAGCCCACCGACTTCGTCGCCACCCTGCAGATCCGTGCGTCGGACACCGGCGCGCCGATCACCGAGTTTCTGCCGACCGAGCTCATGCGGGCGATCGAAGAGGCGACCCGGCGTCCGCGGCGCCGGTACCTGGTGTTTCTCGACGAGCTGAACCGGGCCCCCGAGGCCGCGCGCAACGTGCTGATGCCCGCCCTCGACAGCACGCGCCGCCTGTACGACCCGGTGTCCAACACCTTCGTCACGATCCCCGACAACGTGCAGTTCGTCGCGGCCGTGAACCGGGGGTCGGCGTTCTCGGCCACCTTCGGCATCGACGCTGCCCAGCTCGACCGGTTCGCGCCGCTGCAGATGGACTACCTGCCGGCAGACGAAGAGGTGAAGCTGCTCGCCAGCCGCCACCCCGAGGTGTCGCGCCGCTGGATCCGGCAGATCGTCTCGATTGCGTCGAAGGTCCGCGCATCGCCGGACGTCGACCGGGGCCTGTCGGTGCGCGCCACCGAAGAGGTGTGCATCTATCTGAGCCACCCGCTCATGAACGCGACGATCGCGTCGGATCTCGCCCACGTGCTGCGGTCCAGCTTCTGCGGCCGATTCGACGGTCGCTGGGACGACGCGGCGACCGACGCCGGAGCGGTCTGGCGGGTCATCCGCGAGGCCCTCGACGCGGGCGAGATCCCGGCGGACGACGACGGCGGTGCCTGAGCGAGCCTCGGGTTTCGATTCGGGCTGGACGCCTCGGGCCTCGATGGGCAGTCTCGCCGCATGACGCTGCTCGCCGACATCTCGACCCTCGATCCTTCTGACCCGATCACGCAGAACGCGTTGACGTCCGCGCTGCTGATCGTCGCCGCAGTGGTCGCCAACGCGGCGCTGCAGCGGCTCGTCCGCGACCGGGCCCACGGAGAGGAGCAGCGCCGCTGGATCGTCGCTGGCCGAAACGCGGTGCTGCTCGCGGCGCTTTTTGGGCTCGTCGTGGTGTGGGGGGCTCAGCTGCGCGCCCTCGCCTTCTCGCTGGTCGCGTTCGCCGCGGCGTTGGCGGTCGCCTCGAAGGAGCTCATCCTCTCGATCCTCGGCAGCTTCTATCGCGCTGTGACCGGTGGCTGGGGCGTCGGTGACCGCATCGAGGTCGGCAACTTTCGCGGCGACGTGATCGATCACAGCCTGCTGTCGACGAAGTTGCTCGAGGTCGGGCCGGGGGCGAACAGCCACCAGTTCACCGGGCGGTCCGTGACCCTGCCGAACGCGCTCTTTCTGACCCAGGCGGTCGTCAACGAGAGCCACACGTCGAACTACGTGCTGCACACGATCCGCGTCCCGGTGAAGCCCGTCGACGTAGCGGCGTCCGAGGCACGGCTGCTCGCGGCCGCGGAGGCGGAGGTCGGATCGTACATCGAAGAGGCGGGCCGCCACCTCGAGTTGCTGTACTCGAACCGGGGCCTGATCGCGCCGGGGGTCGAGCCCCGCATCATCCTGCACGTCGACAGCCCGGACCGCATCGACATGATCCTCCGGTTCGCGGCGCCGTCGCGCAACAAGGGGCGCGTCGAGCAGGCGATCCTGCGCCGGTACCTCACTGCCGCCACCGACGAGCCTGTGGAGGCCGACGATGCGTGACGGGCAGTGGATGATCTACGGCGCGAACGGGTTCACCGGTCGCCTCTGCGTCGAGCGCGCCGTCGAACGTGGTTTGCGCCCGATCCTCGCTGGCCGCAACGCCGAGCAGGTGCGCCCCCTCGCGCGGGAGTACGGCCTCGACGCCCGAGTGTTCGATCTCGACGACCCGGCTCGGCTGCGCGATGCGGTCCGCGACGTCGCGCTCGTGTTGCACTGTGCCGGCCCGTTCTCGGCCACCGCGCGCCCGATGCGGGACGCCTGCCTCGACGAGCAGGCCCACTACCTCGACATCACCGGCGAACGGGACGTGTTCGTCGACAGCTTCGCTCGCGATGAAGACGCCCGCGCCGCAGGCATCGCCATCATCAGCGGGGTCGGCCTGGACGTCGTCCCCACCGACTGCCTCGCGCGGATGCTTGCCGACGAGATGCCCGACGCGGTGCGGCTCGACCTCGCGCTGAAGGGGGTCGCCAGCCCGACCGCCGGCACGCTGAAGACGGTCGTCGAGGGCATCCCGGCCCGGGCCGCCGTCCGCATCGACGGCGAGCTGCGCACCGTGCCGTTCGGGTGGCGTGCCGAGTCCGTCGCCTTCGCCACCGGGCGCGCGCCGACGCTGACCGCGCCGCTCGGCGATCTGGTCACCGCGTGGAAGTCCACCGGCATCGAGACGATCCACTGCGCGGTGGCCGTCCCGGCGGCGATGGTCCGAGGCGCACGCGTGGTGGACGGCCTGCGTACCGTGTTCGCGCTGCGTCCGGTCCGCCAGCTCGCAAAGGCAGCGATCGGCCGCTTCGTGCGTGGGCCGAGCCGCGACGAGCGCGACCAGGCGCAGACCGAGGTGTGGGCCCGCGTGACCGACGCCGACGGGGCCTGCCTGCAGGCGACCCTGACCGTCGCCGAGGGCTACGCGTTCACGGCGCTGTCGGCGGTCGCTGCGGTCGAGCGGGTGCTCGACGGCGAGGTGCCGCCGGGGGCCCACGCGCCGGCGTCGGCGTTCGGGGCCGACTTCGTGCTCGAGCTGCCGCGGTCGGTCTTTCACGGGATCACGAGCTGACGACGCGCCGCGCCCCGGGTCCCCGCGACGGCTCACCCGGGCTGCCTCAGCGCCGCGGACGCGGGCGCCCGCTCAGCGGCGCCGGCGGTTGCGCACGGCGTCGTTCTCGCGGGCTTCTTCGCGGATGCGCTTCTTCGTCGCCGCCCACTGGCAGATCGGGCACGTCGACAGGTCGTGGTACCGCGCCGGGCAGTACTCGCGGCCGAAGTAGATGATCTGCAGGTGGGCGTCGTTCCATCGGTCCCGCGGGAACACCTTCTTGCAGTCCCGCTCGGTGGTCTCGACGTTGCGCCCGTTCGTCAGGCCCCACCGCGTCGCCAGCCGGTGGATGTGCGTATCGACGGGGAACGACGGTTCGCCGAACGCCTGGGCCATCACGACCGCCGCGGTCTTGTGGCCGACGCCGGGCAGCGCCTCGAGGGCGTCGATGTCCGCCGGGATCTCGCCGCCGTGCCGGTCGACGAGCTGCTGGCTCAGCGCCTTCAGGTTCTTCGCCTTCGTCGGCGCGAGGCCCACCTGGCGGATCGCCTGACGGATCGTCTCGACGTCCAGGGCCGCCATCGCAGCCGGGTGGTCGGCGAGGGCAAAGAGCCCCGGCGTGACCTCGTTGACCTTCTTGTCCGTCGTCTGCGCCGACAGCATCACCGCCACGAGCAGCGTGTACGGGTCGTGGTGGTCGAGGGGGATCGGCGGGTCGGGGTACAGCTCGTCGAGCATCGCGAGGATGCGCTCGGCTTTCTCGGCGCGGGTCATGGCCGTCGGGGGCGTGAGGTCAGTGCAGCAGCTCGTCGACCGTCGCGTCGAAGCCGACGAAGACCGGCTCGGGCACGAGGGTGATGCCCATGGCGTTGCGAACGCCACGGCGGACGAGCGAGGCGAGGGCGACGATGTCGGTGGCGCGCGCCTCGCCGCGGTTGATGATGGCGAGGGCGTGGCGCTCGGACAGCCCGGCGCGCCCGAAGGCAAACCCCTTCGCGAAGCCGGCGCGTTCGATCAGCCACCCGGCGGACAGCTTCACGCGTCCGTCGTCGGTCGGCCAGGACGGCATGGTCTCGGCGACGTCCGTGTCGAGGCGGGACCGAACCCGGGCGGCCTCGTCGCGTGAGACGACCGGGTTGACGAAGAACGAGCCGGCGCTGCGGCTGTTCGGCTCGTCGGGGTCGACGACCATCGCCTTGCGCCGCCGGATGCGGAGCACGATCTCGCGCACGGTGTGCAGCTCGGGCAGGGGCCCGCCGTCGACGACGCCGAGTGCGTCGCGCAGCTCGGCGTACCGCAGCGTCGGGGCACCGTCGTGTTCGAGGTCGAGCTCGACGCCCACAACGACGTAGCGATCGCGCCACGCGCCCTTGAAATGGCTCGACCGATAGCCGAACCCGCACTCGGCGGCGGGGATGCGCTGCAGCGAGTGGGTGGCCCGGTCCAGCACACGTACGGCGGTGAGCCGCTCGGCGACCTCCTGGCCGTAGGCGCCGATGTTCTGGATCGGCGCCGCACCGACGCGCCCGGGGATGCCGCTGAGGCACTCCAGTCCGGCGAACCGTTCGGTGCAGCAGAACTCGACGAGTTCGTCCCACTCAACGCCGGCGCCGACCGTGAGGCGCGCTCGGCCGTCCGACGTCTTCTCGACCTCGATGCGGTAGTCGTCGACGCGCACGACCATGCCGTCGAAGCCGGCGTCCGCGATGACGACGTTGCTGCCGCCGCCGAGTACGAAGACCGGCTGGTCGCTGTTGCGGGCCTCGGTGAGGGCCTCGACGAGCTCGGACGGCGTCATCGCCGACGCGAACGAGCGCGCGGCACCGCCGACGCCGAGGGTCGTCTCGGTCGCCAATGGCACGTCGGAGCGGATGTCGAGAGGCAGGTCGAGCGAGAGCGTCATCGCGGTCACCGGGGCGGGCCACGTCCGATGTGGCACGGTGTCCCCGGTGCGGCAAGGGCCGAAGGGGCACCGCGCGGGCGCCGGGGTCAGGGATCGACCGGCGGGTCCAGCGAGAGCTGCACGGGGTACCGGATCGTCATCGGCGACTCGTCCCCGTCCGGCGATGGCGGGGGCGCCGGCACGATCAGCTTCTCGACCACGTCGACGAAGCACTCCAGCTCTTCGAGGGCGAGGTCGCCCGCGGTGATCGACTGCAGCGAGAGTTCGGCGAGCTCGGGGTCGTCGAGTGAGGTCGTGGCGTGCAGCTCAAAGACGAGCCGGTCGACCGCTGCGGGGCGCTCCTCGAGCACGGCTTCATAGCAGGTCGTGAACGCCGTCCGGGCGTCGTCGAATCCGACGCGGATGCCGTCGACGAAGGCCGCGTGCTCCGCCGCCGGGTCGAGCGGTTCGTCGTCCGGGTCGCGCGTGCCGGGCACGAACGCCGCGTCGACGCCGGCGTCCGTCGAGGGCCAGCGGTCGCCGCCGACCGCGCGCTCGGGGGGCATCTGCGTGCCGGTGGAGGGTGCCGCGTTGCCGGTCGCCGCCCGCCCGCCCGGTGCCGTCGCGGACGAGCCCGACGCGCGGTCGGGGGGCGTCGACGGTGCCGCCGTCCGGGGGTCGCTGGCAGCGCTCCCGGGCGATCCCGACGGCAGAGCGCCGGCAGCGTCGGCGGGCATCTCGGTGCTCACGTCGGCCGGGTCGACCGGCGTCGTGAGGTACCAGCGCGCGGCAAGCAGCGCCCCTGCGATGGCGCACCCGGCGATGAGGACGGCGTTGCGGTTCATCGAATCCCTCTCTGGAGTCCCGGCCACCGTACGGTGCGCCGACGCGTCGGACCAGCGCGAATCACGACGATCGTCGTTGAACCGGGCCGCACGGCGACCTACACCTGAGGGCCGAATCCGAACGAACTCGCCCTCTCGTCGCCCCCGGACCGCGCATGCGTTTCACCGCTCTCGCCGTCACCGCCGTGACGCTGACCTTCTCGGCCACCGCATCCGCCGAGCTGCGCATCGAGCCGCAGCGCTCGTGGACCCAGCTCGTGTCGTCCAACGGCTTCTCGGGGGTCGTGCTCGACCTCGCCGAGCGCCGCGTGCACCACTTTCGCGAGCACATCTACGCGACCGAAGAGCCCCGGTGGACGGACGAAGGCGACGAGCTGTGGCTGCCCACCGTGCCCGGTGGCGACTGCTTCAAGCCGCAGTCCGTGTACTCGCGCGACCTGATGACCGACGCGTACTTCGGGATCCGGGTCGGCGAGACGAGCACGTGGCTGACCGAGGTCGACGTCGACCTCGACGCGTCGGGCTACGACGGCATCGCCGGCCATCCGCGCGATGGCGGCACGAGCATCATGCGCATGGTGCAGCCGATCCCCGGCACCGACCTCGTCGCGATCACCCGCGTGTTCACGCCGTGGTCGTACACCGACAACCTCTACGTCCAGGTGCTCGAGGTGCAGAACCGCGGCGACGCGGCGACGGGCCCGGTGTCGATGTACGGGCTCGCGAACCTCAACCTCGGGTTCGGTCGCCCCGGCGCACGGCAGGAGATCGGCAACCAGTTCGAGACGATTACCCTGCGTGAAGACGGCACGGTGCTCGAGCAGGGCTTCGCGGGCCTCGTGTACGCCCGCCCGCTGCCCGCGGCGGACGTCGTCACGCACACGCCGGCGACCTTCTACGACCACGTTCGCGACGGCGTCGCCGGCCCGATCCCGAGCCCCGCCGAGACCGCGGTGACCGGGACGGCGCAGGCGTTCGCGGCCGAGTGGACGGTGGACGCGATCGCGCCCGGCGAGTCCGCGTGGGCCGCGCTCGTCGTCGGGCACGACCCGAACCCGGACTTCGTCGATGGCCGCATCGGCTTCGTCGAGGACTGGATCGACGGTCGCACGGCGTCGGAACTCGTGGAGTCCGAGCGCGACGACTGGGCCGAGTTCGCCGATACCCTCGCGATCCCCGACGGCCTCACCGACGATGAGTACGACCTCTTTCTGCACAGCGCGACGGTGCTGCGCATGGCCCAGGTCCGCGAGACCTCGTACTGGCTGCGTCAGAACGTCGACGCCGGCCCCGACGTGCCCCGCCTGACGGGCATCGACGGCGACGTGGCGACGATCGGCGGCGGCGGCGAAGAGCGAGAGCACCTCGGGTTCGGCGCGATGCTCGCGAGCCTGCCGCCGGGTGAGTGGACGTACGCGTGGGTGCGCGACGGCAGCTACGCGATCGTCGGCCTGACCGATGCGGGCATGCACGACGAGGCCCGCGCGGCGCTCGAGTTCTTCCTGCGGGCCGAGGCGAACCGGTACGTCGACTTCGGCGAGCTCGATGGCGTGCCGCTCGACGACTACGGGCTCTCGCTCACCCGGTACCACGGGTTCGGCATCGAGGAGTCCGACACCCTGTGCAACGGCGACCTGAACTTCGAGTGGGACGGGTTCGGCCTCTTTCTCTGGGCGCTCGGCCACTACGTCGACGTCACCGGCGACCTGACGATCGTCGAAGACTACGAGGACCTGATCCGCGACCGCATCGCCGGCGTGATCGAAGGCCTCGTGCTGCCCGAGACCGGGCTGATGCACGCCGACTCGTCGATCTGGGAGGTCCACTGGTTCGGCAAGGAGAAGACCTTCGCCTACACGTCCATCGCCGGCGCCCGCGGGCTCTGCGACGCCGCGTGGATGTTCGAGGACCTCGGCGACAGCGCGTCCGCCGCGCGGTTCGACGAGGCCGGGCGGCGGCTGCGGCAGGCGATCGCCGAGCGCCTCACGAACGACTCCGGCGCCATCGCGTCGAACCTCGAAGAGCTCGGCGTGGGCATCGGGTACTGGGACGCCGCGGTCACCGAGAGCGTCGGCTTCGGGCTCTTCGACCCGACCGAGACGATCGCCACGGCGACGATGGACGCGATCCGCGACAACCTCACCGTACCGAGCGGGCTGGGGATCTTCCGCAACGACGACGAGCGGGACCCGCACGACCTGACGCCCTGGGGCAGCTTCTACGACAGCCAGGAGTGGGTCTTTCTCGACTACCGGGTGTCGATGGCGGCGCGCCACGCGGGCCGGGACGCGTACGCCGACGACCTGCAGGGGTGGGTGCGCGACCAGTCGCTGCTGAACTTCCTGCTCATCGGTGAGAACTACGACGAGAACACCGGCGAGTACCGCAACAACGCGCCGATGATCGGCTTCGGCGCCGGCAGCTACATCACCTCGCTGCACCAGCGCGAGGGCTCGTGGGCCGTGTCGCCGGCATGCGGCGTGTACTACGAAGACGACCCGGACTTCGGCCCCGGCGAGACCGGCGGCGAAGACGCGGGTGGCGACGTGGGCACGCCGGATGCGGGCATGGACGCGGGCGGCGACACCGGCGACGACGTCGGCGCGGACGCCGGCGACGCGGGCGCCGATGCGGGCGAGGACACCGGCGGTGAAGACACCGGCGCCGAGGATGCGGGTGACGACACCAGCGGCGAAGACACCAGCGGCGAGGACACCGCCGAGGGTGACGCCGCCGAGGACACCGGGGCGGGCGACACCGGCGCGACCGACTCCGGCGCGTCGAACGACGGCGGACGCACGGGTGCCGATGCGTCGAGCGGCGGCGGCGGCGGGGGCGGCTGCGCTGCGGCGCCAGCCGGCTCGGCGCCGGTCAGCGGGCTCGCTGTGCTGGCGATGCTGGGGCTGGTGCGCCGTCGTCGTCGGGGATGATGGCGTGGGTACGTGCTCGGGTCGCTGACGGGCCTCGCGTCGTGAGGGTTCGGGGCACGGGCATGGGCAGGGGCAGGGGCAGGTAGCGGGTCTCGGACGGTGCCGTTGGTTTGCACGGCGGGGGCCGCGTGAACGCGGCTTTTACCTTTCCGTGACAAACGGCGGGGCGGGTCCTGATTAGCCTTCGACGTGTACCGAACTCGGAGCACGTCGTGATTGCCCATCTTCGCCTCGCCGTCTTCTGGCTCATCCACCTCGCCGCGCTCGCCGCCTTCTGGACGGGCGTGCGTCCCGGCGACCTCGTCCTTTGCGCCGTGCTCTACGCTGTCGGGATGTTCGCCGTCACGGCGGGGTACCACCGGTACTTCTCGCACCGCACGTACAAGCTGGGCCGCGTGTCGCAGTTCGTGCTCGCGTGGCTCGCGCAGAGCACCGCGCAGAAGAGCGTGCTGTGGTGGGCCGCGAACCACCGGCACCACCACCGCCACAGCGACACCGAGCGCGACCTGCACAGCCCGCGGCAGCGCGGGTTCTGGTACAGCCACGTCGGCTGGATCCTCGACCCGGCGACGGACGAAGCGAACCTCGACTACGTCCGCGACTGGCAGAAGTACCCCGAGATCGTCTGGCTGCACCGCCACGAGCTGCTGCCGCCCATCGTGCTCGGCGTGGTGGTCTGGGCCATCGGCGGCTGGCCGTCGCTCGTGGTCGGCTTCGTGTGGTCGCTCGTGGTGCTGTGGCACGGCACGTTCACGATCAACTCGCTCAGCCACGTGTTCGGCTGGCGGCGGTACGAGACCCGCGACGACAGCCGCAACAACCCGCTGCTCGCGCTGATCACCCTCGGCGAGGGCTGGCACAACAACCACCACCACTTCATGGGGTCGTGCCGGCAGGGGTTCCGGTGGTGGGAGTTCGACATCACGTACTACGTGATTCGCCTGCTCGGCGTGGTCGGCATCGCCCGCGACATCGTCGAGCCCCCCGCTCACATCGTGCAGAACGAGCCGCACCCGAACCGCGCGATGCCCGCCCCGGCCGAGTAGGGGCGAACGGGCGCGCCGGGGGCGAACGGGCGCGCCGGGGGCGCGCCCCTGAGCCGGCCCCGAGCGCCACCCGACACAGTGCAGGCAGGGCCACGCCCTGCCGTTGCCCCCATTTGACGCCCCCGGCGATGCGCCTATTTTGAACAAGCTCCACGAAGGAGCACATCCAGCGTATCGCCGCACGATCGCGGCACAGACCAGAGGCATTCGCCATGACCCTTCGACTCGGCGTCGTCATCGGTCGTTTTCAACCCGTGCACCGGGGCCACCTTCAGGCGGTCCTGAAGCCGGCGTTCGAACACAGCGACCACGTGCTCATCCTCTTCGGCAGCGCGAACCGCGCCCCCAGCCCGAAGGACCCCTTCGACCCCGAGACGCGGTTTCGGCTGATGCTCGCCGCGCTGACCGACGCCGGCGTCGACCTCGGTGGCGACGTGCCGAAGGTGCAGTGGCGGGCCCTCGACGACTTCGCGTACAGCGAGGACCTGTGGCTCGAGCAGACCCAGCGCCTCGTCGGCGAGTACCAGCGGTCCCTCGCGACGGTGCTCGGGCGCGAGGTGAAGGTGACCCTGTTCGGCGCGCGCAAGGACCGCACGAGCTACTACGTCAACGGGTTCCCCCAGTGGGACCTGCACCTCGGCGAGCCCGAGCGCGTCGGTGAGTTCAGCGCGACCCGCGTGCGCGAGCTGCTCTACGAGGGCGACGAGGCGTGGCGTGATCTCGTGCCCGAGGTCGTCGCGCGTGAGCTCGACGCCTGGCGCGAGACCGAAGCGTTCGCGTGGTGCGCGAAGGAGCACGCGTTCTATGCGAAGTACCGTGCGCCCTATGAAGCCTTCGCCGCGCAGATGCGCCACGGCGTCATCTCGGTCACCGTCGACGCCGTCGTGTTCAGCCGCGGGCGCGTGCTGCTGGTGCAGCGCAAGCGCCACCCCGGCAAGGGGCTGTGGGCGCTGCCCGGCGGGTACCTCGAGCCGGACGAGCTGCCGTACGACGGCGCGGTGCGCGAGTGCCGTGAAGAGACGCGGTTTCGCCTCAGCCGGGGCTGGCTCTTCGCCGAGCAGGTCTACGCCGCGCCGAACCGCAGCCTGAAGGGGCGCGTGCTGACCATCGGATACGGGTTCAACGTACCGTGGACGGTCGACGACGACCCGGTCAGTCACGCGATGAACCTGAACCGGGTGTCCGGCGGCAGCGACGCCGCGCACGCCCAGTGGGTGCCGGTGTCGGACGTCCTCACGCAGGACGCCTTCAAGCGCGGGATGTTCGAAGACCACTTCGACATCGTCGCGGACATGCACCGCCGCCTGCCCTGACCGCCTCTCTGCCCGCGCTGCGCTCGGCGGCCCGCAGCGCGCATGGCTTCGCCGCCCGCGACCGCGGAGGTCGCGCCCCCACGTAGCCCACGGAGGGCACCCATGAGCGATACGACCGAGACGACCCCCTCGCCGTGCACCTCGCCGCGTCGGTTCGACCCGAGCGCGGTGCCCATCGCCGTCCACAGCGACAGCTACAAGTTCACCCACCCCGAGATGTACCCGCCGGCCCGCGCGATGTCGGCGTACATCGAGGCGCGGCGCCCGTTCGAGGGCGGCGACGACCACCGGGTCGTGCACTACGGCACCCGGTACCTCGTCGAGCGCTGGCTGATGCGTCGCTGGACCCACGCCGACGTCGACGCCGCCGAGGCCTTCTTCGCGACGTTCAACGCGGGGCACACACCGCACCCGGTGCCGAGGGACCTGCTCGCGCGGGTTGTCGACGAGCACGACGGGTGGTTCCCGGTGACGATCGACGCCCTGCCGGACGGGTCGGTCGTCTATGCCCGCACGCCCCAGCTCGTCATCACCGCCGAAGGCGACTTCGCCCGGCTCGTGACGTGGCTCGAGACCGTCGCGCTGCAGACGATCTGGTACATGTCGACGGTGGCGACCCACAGCCGACTGACGGTGTCGGCGATCCGGGACGCGTTCGAGCGGTCCGCCGACCCCGACGCATTCTGGAAGCTCGGCAGTCGCCTGCACGACTTCGGGTTTCGCGGCTGCACGAGCGCCGAGCAGGCGATCATGGGCGGCTCGGCGCACCTGCTGAACAGCGACGGCACGGACACGACGGTCGCGGCCTGGTACGCGACCCACCACCTGAACGGCGGGCGCCCGATCGGGTCGTCCATCCCGGCGACGGAGCACAGCGTCATGACCGCCTGGCCCACCGAGCTGGGCGCGGTGGAGCGGGTCGTCGATCGGTACGGCGCCGGTGTGTTCGCGACCGTGGCCGACTCGTACGACTACGCCGGCTTTCTGGCAGGGGTCGTGCCGGCGGTCGCGCCCCGGGTGAAGGCGAAGGGCGGGTTTCACGTCGTGCGCCCCGACTCCGGCGACCCGGTCCAGTGCGTGGTCGACGGGCTTCGCGCCCTCGAGCGGGCGTACGGCGCGACGACGAACGGCCGCGGCTTCAAGGTCATCGACGGCGCCGGTGTCATCCAGGGCGACGGCATCGACCGCCACGTTGTCGCCGAGATCCTCGAGGCGGCGATGGCCGCCGGGTACAGCGCCGAGAACTGCGCGTTCGGCATGGGCCCCGGCCTGCTGCAGCGCCTGAACCGCGACACGCTCGGGTACGCCTGCAAGCTCTCGTGGCGACAGGCGCCGGACGGCGTCGAGCACGACGTCATGAAAGTCCCGCGCACGGACGACGCCAAGGCGAGCCTGCCGGGGCGCCTCGACGTCGTGCCCGCGTGGTTCGACCGCGAGCAGGGTGTGCCCATGCCGCAGGTCTGGCCGCTCGACGAGAGCCCCGGTGGGTCGATGCTGCGCCGGGTGTGGGACCGCGGCCCCGTCGACGGGGTGTTCGAGTCGTTCGACGACGTGCGGGCGCGTGTGGAGCGCGAGTGGAGCGGGCTGCCGCCGCAGGCGCCGCTGCCGGTGTGGTCCGAGGCGCTGCAGGCGCGGCGGGCGGAGGTGATTGGGGGGATGCGGGCGCGGCCGTCGGGCTGAGTGCAGAGCGCGGTGCATCGGCAGGGCGTGGCCCTGCCTGTACTGTGGCGTGCAATGCTCGTTGCAGGCTGAGTGCAGAAATCGGGGCCGGCCAGGTGCAGAGATCGGGGCCGGCCAGGTGCAGAGCGCGGTGCATCGGCAGGGCGTGGCCCTGCCTGTACTGTGGCGTGCAATGCTCGTTGCAGGCTGAGTGCAGAGATCGGGGCCGGCCAGGTGCAGAGATCGGGGTCGGCCAGGTGTAGAGCGTGGGCAGGGCGTGGCCCTGCCTGCACCGTGCTGGGCGGTGCTCGTGTCGAGCTGGGTGCTCGTGCTCAGTCGGGGAGGTAGCGGTAGCCGGCGCCGCGGACGGTGGTGAGGTGGTGGGGGCGGCGGGGGTCGGGTTCGATGAGCTTGCGCAGGCGGGCGACGAAGTTGTCGACCGTGCGGGTGCGGCTGTTGGGCGAGACGCCCCAGACGTCTTCGAGCAGGGCCTCGCGGCGCACGATCTCGTTCGGCCGCGCGATGAAGTACTCGGCGAGGCGCAGCTCGAGCTCGGTGAGCTCGACCTCGTCGCCGCCGCTGCGGATGCGGCGGGTCGCCCGGTCGAGGGTCGCGCCCCCGAACCGGACCGTGGCGTCGCTCGCGGCCGCCGGGCGTCCGCGGTCCCACTGCCGTCGGCGCAGCAACGCCGTGATGCGGCCGAGGAGCTCGGACAGATCGAAGGGCTTGCCGAGGTAGTCGTCGGCGCCGGCTTCGAGCCCGGCGATGATGTCCGGCGGGGCGTTCTTCGCCGTCAGCATCAACACCGGCGTCCGATCGCCGCGGTCCCGCATCCGGGCGCAGAACGCTCGCCCCGAACCGTCGGGCAGCATGACGTCGAGGACGATCAGGTCGTGGGCGTCGTCGTCGTCGAGGGCCGCGCGGGCCTCGGCGAGCGTCGACGCCGTCGACACCGTGTACCCCTCGGCCTCCAGGTTGAACCGGAGCGAGAAGGCGAGGTGTTCTTCGTCCTCGACGAGCAACAGGCGAGCGGTCATTGCGCCGGTGGGTGGGCAGGCAGGGTCAGGGTGA
>Ga0070727_10001905_pt1 | contig 20970 bp, 20 predicted proteins | sample tdAd472_FD_66722 | JGI IMG/M metagenome (GOLD analysis project Ga0070727, IMG submission 66722) | Marine sediment microbial communities from the Atlantic coast under amendment with organic carbon and nitrate - tdAd47.2 | ecosystem: Environmental > Aquatic > Marine > Coastal > Sediment | place...
TTCGCCCACCACAGCCCCCAGAGGATCTCCAGGTAGTCCGGCGAATTCTTCATTGCCAGGGCAACCCGGTCGCCCGGCTTCAATCCCAGATCGTTGCGCAGCGTCGCCGCGAGGCGCGCCGCCCGGTTCGCCAAGGCGCGATAGTCCTGATACGGGGCGGCGCCGTACCCGACCGCGCAATGGTTGGGGAAACTGCGCGCCGCGCGCGCCAGCCAAGTCGCGAGATTCATCGTTTCAACTTCCTAAAAAGTCTGGTCCGGTGTGGTTTTACTGCCCGCTGGTATAGCCTAGCGTGATGCCGCCATCGACGACCATCTCCAGCCCGGTGACGTATTTCGATTCGTCCGACGCCAGGAACAAGGCCGCATAGGCGACGTCCCAGGCATCCCCCATATGACCCATCGGGCATTGCGCGTCGCGGGCGGCCCAGGTCGCCTCCACATCCCCTTCCCCGTATTGCGAGACGAGGCCGGTGGCCGCCGCCACCATCGGCGTCTTCATCAGGCCGGGAAGCACGGCATTAACGCGCACATTGTCCTTGGCATATTGCCGCGCGGTCGTGCGGGTCAGGTGGTTCATCGCCGCCTTGGTCGAATAGTAGGTGCAATAGGGAACGCCGGTATACGCGATGCCGGCGATGGAGGAGATGTTGATGATCGACCCGCCGCCCTGATCGACCATGACCGGGATGACGTGTTTCATGGAGAGGAAGGCGGATTTCAGGTTCACGGCGTGGACGAAGTCCCACTGTTCCTCGGTCGTCTCGACGACGCCGCCCGTCTCCGCGATGCCCACATTGTTGTCCAGGATGTCGATCCGGCCCCAGGCCTTCAACGTGGCCGCCACCATGCCCTTGATATCGTCATGGGACGTGACATCGGCCTGGAACATCCTGGCCTCGCCGCCTTCGCCCTCGATGATGGAAACGGTTTCCGCCGCCGCCTCCGCGTTGCGGTCGACGCACATCACCTTGGCGCCTTCGCGGGCGAAAAGCGCGGCCGTCGCCTTGCCGTTGCCCCATCCGGGGCCGACCGACCCCGCCCCGACAATCAGGGCCACCTTGCCTGCCAGACGATCCGCCATCTTCATTCCCTCCCGATCAGTCATAGTCTTGTTGGGCAAAAGATTGGCATGGGGTTCGGGCAGCGGCAACGCCATGAACGGCAACACTGCTTGTTCCGCCGGTGGAGATCGCGGCGCGCAACTTGGCATCCCCCGTCTCGGGGCATAGACTCCGCGCCGCCAGGACAGACGGCCTTTCAAGGACATCCCGTGAGCAATACCGACCCGATCACACAGGAAGACGTTGTCACCGTCCGCGCGGCGGAACCGCGGGACGCACAGGCCCTGTCCGACATGGCCAATGCGTTGAACGCGGCCCATGGCAAGCCCACGTCTCTCTACACGCCGGACCTCATCCGCGACGAAGCCTTTTCCGACGACCGGGTCTGCCATTTCCTGATCGCCGAACGGCAGGACAAGCCGGCCGGCTATGCGTTGTACCATTGGATGTTCAATTCCGATCTGGCCCGACGGGGGATCTGGCTGACCGACCTGTTCGTCCTGCCGGAGGAACGGCGCCACAGGGTCGGGCGCAAACTGTTCAGCGCCGTGGCGGCGGAAACCGTCAAGTCGGGCCTGCCGTCCCTATGGTGGGGGGTGATGAGCGACAATCTGCCCGCCCGCGCCTTCTTCACATCCCTTGGCGCCCGCGACGAGGACGCCCGCATCCTCGAACTCGACGGGCCGGCCTTGCAGGCGCTTGCCGTAGAGGCCACATGGTGAAGTCCGGAACAGAAAGACACCGATGACAGATCCTTCCTCCCCGCCTCCCTTCCCTTCCTCTTCCGGGGGCGGCGAAGCCCCCAAGGAACCGCCGATTTTCAACATGCCGCCCATCGTCACCTGGGTGGTCGCGGCAAACGTGCTGGTCCATGTCGGACGGATGTTCCTGTCCTACCCGGCGCAGGAATGGCTGTTTCGCGTCTTTGCCTATGTCCCGGCGCGCTACACCTCCCTGGACGGCATCGCCTACGACCCCCTTGCGTCCATCATATCGCCGGTCGGCTATACCCTGCTGCACGCGGATTTCATGCATCTGTTCATGAACATGGCCTTTTTCATGGCCTTCGGAACGGTTGTGGCGCGCCGGATGGGCGATCTGAAATTCCTGCTGCTCTACGCGTTGACCGCAATCGCCGGCGTCCTGACCCTTCAGGTTCTGAACTCGGACTCGACCGCCATCGTGATCGGCGCATCAGGGGCCGTTTCCGGCATGGTGGGCGCGGTCGCGGCGATCGCGTTGAAACGGCGTCCCGGCCGCCTGCCCCCGCCACGCCCCTTCAACGACCCGCGCAACGCCGCGATGTTCATCCTGGTCTGGGTCGGATTGACCGTGGTGGTCGGTATCCTGCCCGGCGCCTTGTTCGGCGTGGAAGGGCGGATCGCCTGGGAATCGCATCTCGGCGGCTTCGTGCTGGGTTTCCTGCTGATGCCGCTGCTCGAGAAACGGATGCAAAGACACTGACCCCGGCCGGCGGGGTTGATAATGGGGGCCGAAAAGCTGGCATGGCGGGGCTCATGCCCCTATATCCCTCTGAGCCGGTCGGATTTCTGGACCGGATTATTTTTGACTTCCCTTTGAACGGTGATGATCCATGAAAGCGCTTGAAGCCATTCTTTCCCGCCAGTCCGCCCGTGCGGTGACGCTGAAAGACCCCGCCCCCGCCGGCGAGGATCTGGCGGAAATTCTCCAGGCCGGAATGACCGCGCCGGACCATGGCGCGCTGCGGCCCTGGCGCTTCAAGCTGATCGAAGGCGAGGCGCGGGCCAAACTGGGAGATGTCTTCGCCGAGGCCTTGATGCTGCGGGAACCGCATTCGGACAAGGCGGCGCTGGATTCGATCCGCTCAAAACCGATGCGCTCGCCGCTCATCGTCGCCGTCTGCGCCGAGATCACCGACAATCACCCGAAGGTTCCGCCCGTGGAACAGGTGGTCGCCGCCGCCTGCGCCGCGCAGAATGTCATCACCGCCGCGCATGCCAAGGGATACGGCGCGATCATGCTGAGCGGCTGGCCGGCCTATGACGACCACGTCAAAGGCGCGCTTGGCCTAAGCCGCAAGGACGCCATCGTGACCTTCATCTATATGGGAACCCCGGACGGCAGCGGCCCGGTCAAGCAGCGCCCCAGCCATGAAGGCTTCACTTCCGTCTGGAACGGTGGGTGACGGTCAGGCGTCCGCCTTCTTCCGCAACGCTTCAAGACAAAGCCAGTCATGCGCGATGGTCGCGGCCGCGATCGACGTGATTTCCGCGTGATCGAAAGGCGGCGCGACTTCCACGATATCCATGCCGGTCCAATCGATGGAGCCTAGCCCGCGGACGATCTCCAGCGCCTGCGCGCTGCTGAGGCCGCCGGCGACGGGCGTTCCGGTGCCCGGCGCGAAGGCCGGGTCCAGACAGTCGATGTCGAAGGTCAGATAGGCCTTCCCGGATCCGACGATTTCCAGCGTCCGTTCGATGACCGCCTCTGGCCCGTTATTGTGGACGAAGGGCGCATCCAGGATGGTGATTCCGCGGTCGTCGTCGGTGATCGTGCGAATGCCGATCTGTACCGAACGCGCCGGATCGACCAGCCCTTTCGCCACCGCGCGGGTGAACATGGTGCCGTGGTTCATCTCGCTGCCGTCATCGTCCCAGGTGTCGGGATGGGCGTCGAAATGGACGATGCCGACCGGCCCGTGCTTCTCCACGATCGCTTCCAGGATCGGCAGGGTGATGAAGTGATCGCCGCCGATCGACAGCGGCTTCGCCCCGCCGGCCAGGATCCCGCGGATATGGTCCGTGATTTTCGCCGGCATCTTTTCCGGATAGCCGACTTCCAGATAGCAGTCGCCGTAATCGACGACAGCCAGATGGTCGAACGGATCGAAGTTGAACGGGAAGGCCTTCAGCTCGGAAAGCTGGACGCTGCCGGCGCGCACCCCGCGCGGTCCCAGCCGCGTGCCCGGCCGGTAGGTCGTCGCCAGATCGAAGGGAATGCCCGTCACCGCGACGTCGACGCCTTCCAGCTCTCTGCTATAGGGACGCCGAAGGAAGGACAGCGTGCCCGAATAGGTCGATTCCCGCCACCGGCCGTAAGGATCGGCCTTCCGGAAACCTTGATCGCCCTTTTGATCCGTCGCATCCGTCATGTCCCGTCCCCCTGGTATTCAATCGAGAAAATCATACCGGCAGGAGGAGCGTATCCTCCGCCCGCCAACTGGCCCAAACGGAATCGCCCCGCGCAACCGGTTGGTCGGTGCTGCGGGTATCGTTCTGCCGCGTGATGCTGATGCGCTTTCCATCCTGTGTGTCGATGAACACATGGGTTTCGTTCCCATGATAGCTCAACGTCGTGACCTTGCCCTGGACGCTGACCGTTCCCTGGGTCGCGTAGGGCAGGCTCGGATGCAGCCGCACCTTCTCCGGCCGCACCGCCACCCCGATCGGGCCGTCCGGACGATCGCCCGCCGGCACGGTCCCGATGCCGGGGACATTGACGACCCCGCCGGAAACAGTGCCGTCGAACAGGTTCATCTTGCCGATGAAATCCGCCACGAAGCGGTTCCTGGGGTATTCGTAAAGTTCCGGCGGCGGAGCGACCTGCTGCACCTTTCCGCTTTCCATGACGGCGATCCTGTCGGCCATGCTGAGCGCTTCGTCCTGGTCGTGGGTGACGATGACGAAGGTGATGCCGACCGTCTGCTGCAGACGCACGAGTTCAAGCTGCATCGCTTCGCGCAGTTTTGCGTCCAGCGCGGAAAGCGGTTCATCCAACAGCAGGACGCGCGGTTTCTTCACCAGGGCGCGGGCCAGGGCGACGCGCTGCCGCTGCCCGCCGGAGAGCTGGTCCGGCATGCGCTGGCCGTAATCGCCGAGTTGGACGAGATCCAGGGCTTCCTGGACGCGCTGGTCGATCTCGCTCCGCCCGACGCCTTCGAGCCGCAAACCATAGGCGACGTTTTTCGCCACGCTCATATGCGGGAAGACGGCATAGGACTGGAACACCATGTTGACGGGGCGCTTGTTCGGCTGCACGCCCGCCATGTCCCGGCCGTCGATCTTCACGGCGCCCTCGGTCGGCGTCTCGAACCCGGCCAGCATGCGAAGCAATGTCGTCTTGCCGCAGCCGCTGGGGCCGAGCAGCGCGAAGAACTCCCCCTCGCCCACTTCCAGGCTCACGCCGTCCACCGCCATGACGCCGCCGGGGAACCGCTTGATAACGTTCTCGATCCGGATGATCGGGGTCGATTTGGCCTCAGTCATTCTTCGAACTACTCCGGTTTTGCATCCACAGCGCGACCGCCGTCAGAACCAATGTAATCACAATCAGGACGGTGGACGCGGCATTCACCTCCGGCGTCACGGAGAACCGGACCATGGAATAGACCTTCACCGGGAAGGTCACCGTCTCGGGACCGGAAGTGAAGAAGGTGATCACGAAATCGTCCAGGGACAAGGTGAAAGCCAGCAACCCGCCGGCAACCAGCCCGGGCCGCAGATAGGGGATGAGAATGTCACGATAGACTTCCCACTCATTGGCGCCGAGATCGCGGGCGGCTTCCTCCAATTCGCGGTTGAAGCCGGCAAGGCGCGCGCGGATGACGACCGCCGCGAAGGGGAAGGAGAACGAGATATGGGCGATGATGATATTGCCCAGGTTCAGCGGCCAGATCAGATCCGTCGGCCAGCCGATGCGCGCGAAGAAGGCCAGCATGGCCACGCCCATGCAGATTTCCGGAATGACGATCGGCAGCGCCATCGTCCCTTCATAGGCGGGCTTGCCCGGGAACCGGAACCGCCACAGCAATATCGCCACCATGGCGCCCAGGATCGTGGACACGATGGTCGAGACGAAAGCGATGGTGAGCGAATTCACGAAAGCCTCGATCAACCCATCATTGGCCATCGCCTTTTCGTAATACTTCAGCGTAAAGCCGCGCCAGACGATGTTCCGGCGGCTGTCGTTGAAGCTGAACGCGATCAGGATCACGATTGGGGCGTAGAGAAACACGAACGTGGCCAGCATGGTCAGCTGCAACGGCCATTTCCGCGCATAGTCCAACGGCCCCGCCGGGTGTTCCTTCCGCCATTTGCGCCACATTTTGAACATCGATCAGGCCTCCAACCCGCCGCCCTTGCCGCGCGTCAGATACGCCCGCAGCGCCAATGCCCCGAAGGTCAGGTACATCAGCAGGAAGCTGAGGGCCGCGCCGAACGGCCAGTCGTTCGCGGATTTGAACTGCCTCTCGATGATATTCGCGATCATCGTGCTGTCCGGCCCGCCCAGCAGGTCCGGCGTCAGGAAGGACCCGAGCACGGGGATGAAGGTGATGATCAGACCGGAAACGATCCCCGGCATGGCGAGCGGCACGATGATCAGGAAGAAGGTCCGCAACTGCCCGGCGCCCAGGTCCAGGCTGGCTTCCAGGTAGGAACGGTCCAGCCGCTCCAGCGCCGCGTAGAGCGGCAGCACCATGAAGGGAAGATGGACATAGACGAGGCCGATGATCACCGCCCCGTTGTTGTAGAGCATCTCCAGGGGTTCGAACCGTTCCCCCAGCAGTTGGATGCCGATCGGCCCCATTCCAACCAGTTGAAAGAGCCAGAGCGCCTGATCGTGCAGCCATTCGAGTCCGAAATTCACATAGCCACGGGTCCGCAGCACCGCAATCAGCGCATAGGTGCGGATCAGCAGGTTGGTCCAGAACGGCAGGATGACCAGCATCAGCAGCACCGGCTTCCACCGCTTCGGGGCGTAGACGATGGTCAGCGCCACCGGCAGCCCGACCGCCAGGCAGATGAAGGTCGATACGATGGCGATCCAGAGAGATTTCGTGAAAATCTGCAGATAGACCGGCTCGAACGCGCGGATATAGTTCGCGAGCGTGCCGGTGATTTCGATATCGACGATGCCCCGCTTCTCGCCGAAGCTGTACACCCAGATCAGGGTGAGCGGGATGATGAAAAACACGGCGAGCCAAAAGGTCGGCGCACTCAGCACCGTCCAAAACACGCGCGGATAGCGACGCCAATGCTCCACTGGTCTTCAGCCCTTACAAACGCTGTCAGAAACTCCACACGACGCCGGGGAGCGTTTCGCCCCCGGCGCCATGCAGCGTTTGCGGCCCTTTACGCGGCCTGCATGCGGGTCCAGGCGGTTTCGTAAGCCCCCTGCAGATCCTCACCCAGATACAGCGCGGATTGGCACTTGGCGATCACCTCGTCGGGCGGGAAGATCGCCGGGTTCTTGTTGTAATCGTCGCCCAGCAGTTCCCGTGCGGCGAGGTTCGGCGTCGCGTAGTAGATGAACTCCGCGATCTTGGCGCCCGCTTCCGCATCCAGGATATAGTTGATGAAGGCATGGGCGTTGTTCGGATGCGGCGCGCCCTTCGGGATGCACAGCGTATCCTGCCAGATCAGCGATCCTTCCTGCGGGATCACGTAATCCAGGTCGTCGTCCTCGGCCATCACCTGCAGAATGTCGCCATTCCATTCGATCGTCAGGTCGACTTCCCCGGACAGCAGCAGATCCTGGCCGTTGTCTTCGGCGATCACCTTCACATGCGGCTTCTGCTTGATCAGCAGGTCCGCCGCCGCGTCGATCAACACCGGGTCGACCGCGTTCATGCCGTGGCCCATATACATGCCGACGATGCCCAGCATCGTGCGGGATTCGGACAGCCAGGCGATCCGGCCGGCATATTCGTCCGACTCGAACATGGTCTTCCAGCTGGTGATCGGGCCGTTGACCCGGCTCTTCCGGTAGCCGATCCCCATCGTGCCCCACATATAGGGCATGGAGAACTTCCGGTCCTTGTCGAAGTCCGGGCTTTGGAACAGCGGCGAGATGTTCTTCTTGAAATTCGGGATCTTCGAATGATCCAGCGGCATGATCATATCCGCTTCGATCATGCGCGTGACATAGTCGTTCGTGGGAACGATTAGGTCGAAGCCGGGATTGCCTTCCTTCAGCTTCGCGAACAGCTCGTCATTGTCGGCGAAGAGCGACATGTTGACTTCGATGCCGCTGACGCCCTTGAAGTCGTCCAGCGTCGTTTCGCCGATGTAAGTGTCCCAGTTGTAGAAATTCAGTTTCGGCTCCTCAGCGGCGAAAGCCGTCCGCCCGAAACTGATCCCCGCCGCCACGGCTCCGAAACCGGCGATGGTTGTTTTCAGCGCCTCGCGCCGCGAAATACTCTTGCCTCTCCGTCCGATCATTTTCTCGGTCTCCAGTCCTTGATCAAACAAGCGGGCCGGGTTTGAGCCCGATCCCTTATATGCCACCCATCTGATTTTGTTTCCGGCTTCCGGTCCTTGACGAGGGCATCCGGCGCCGGATTGATTGTTGATATGGACACAATTCCTGGGTCCGCGGCAACGGTCAACTGCCAATTGGAAATCGGCATAGACCTGTTATCCTCGACAAAAATCAAACAGTAACAGCGGGAGTATCGAGTTATGCGCGTAGGCGTTCCGAAAGAGATCAAAATCCACGAATACCGGGTCGGGCTTGTGCCGTCGAGCGTGCGCGAACTGGTCCATCACGGTCATGAAGTCTTTCTGGAGACCAATGCGGGCGCCGGGATCGGCGTATGGGATCAGGACTATGAGCGCGCGGGCGCCAAGATCCTGCCGGACGCGGCTTCGGTCTTCGAGGCCGCTGACATGATCGTGAAGGTCAAGGAACCGCAGCCGTCGGAAATCGCGATGCTGCGGGAGGGACAGATCCTGTTCACCTATCTCCATCTGGCGGCCGACGAAACCCAGACGCGCGGCCTGATGGACTGCGGCTGCATCGCCATCGCCTATGAAACCGTAACCGACCCCCGCGGCCGATTGCCGCTGCTGGCCCCGATGAGCGAAGTGGCGGGCCGGATGAGCGTTCAGGTCGGCGCCCATCACCTGGAGAAGGAACAGGGCGGCCGCGGCGTTCTTTTGGGCGGAGTCGCCGGGGTGCCGGCCGCCGATGTCGTCGTTATCGGCGGCGGCGTGTCGGGCACCAACGCCGCGCGCATGGCCATGGGCATGGAAGCCCGCGTCACGGTGATCGACCGGTCGCTGGACCGGCTGATGGAACTGGATACGATCTTCGGGCCGACGCTGAACACGATCTATTCGACCGTCGACGCCATCGAGCATCACGTCACCAATGCGGATCTCGTCATCGGCGCCGTACTGGTGCCCGGCGCCGCCGCGCCGAAACTCGTGACGGAAGAAATGGTCAAGGCGATGCGGCCCGGATCCGTCATGGTGGACATCGCCATCGACCAGGGCGGCTGTTTCGAAACGTCACGCCCGACCAGCCATTCGGAACCGACCTATATCGTGGACGACGTGGTGCATTATTGCGTCACGAACATGCCGGGCGCAGTGGCGCGGACATCGACCTTCGCGCTGAACAACGCCACCCTGCCCTTCGCCCTGAAGCTGGCAAATGACGGTTACCGGGCGGCGCTGGGCAAGGATGTGCATCTGCGCGCCGGGCTGAACATTCACAGCGGTCAGTGCACCTACAAGGCGGTGGCCGAGGAATTCGGCCTGGACTATCACGCGCCGGAGGAAGTGCTGGGCCTGTAGACAAGCCGGATCACCCGCCCATCGACGGCGAGCAGACCCAGGCCGATCATGCCGATCCCGATCAGGGCGTTCATGGTGATCGTTTCATCCAGGAAGGTTGAGCCGAGAACCATGGCGCCCACGGGAACCAGCAGCGTCACCAGCAGCAGATTGGTGGCGCCGGCCAGGGCCAGGATTCGGAAGTAGAGCATGAAGGCGAAGGCAGTGCAGAGCAGGGCCATCAGCGTCACCGCCGCAACCGGAACGACCTCCGGAAACGGCCCCGTCTGGGGTTGTTCGACGATCATGGATATCGGAACCATCAGGATCGTGCTGCCGGTCAGCATGCCGGCGGAAGCCACCATCGGGGACAGTCCCCGCAGGCGCCGGCCGAAAACGCCGGCGACGGCGTAACACAAGGCTGCGGTCAGGCTGGCGCATTGGCCCAGCAAGGCACCGTCGCTTAGATGGCCCAGCCCGGCGATCGCATTGGGTCCGATCAGGACGGCGACGCCGATCACCCCGAAAAGGACGCCGGCGAAACGCGGCACGGTCAGTCTTTCGTCCAGCGTGAAGACATGCGCGACCAGGACGCCGAATAGCGGAGTCGTCGCATTCAGGATGGAGGCCACGCCGCTGTCGATCCGCGTCTGTCCCCAGCTTATCAGGCTGAACGGCAGGACATTGTTCATCGCGCCCATGGCAAAGAGCGCCAGCCAGATCCATCCGAAAGGCGGCAGCTCTTCGCCCCGGACGGCAATAACCATCCACAGGGCCAAAGCGGCGATCCCGACCCGCCCGGTGACCAATGTCAGCGGTCCCATGCCGGTCAATCCGATTTCCGTAAGGAAGAACGATCCGCCCCAAATCAGGGACAGCAGAACGATCAAGCCCCAAACACCGGCCGACATTGGACGCATACTCATGGAACAGTTCCTTGCCCGTCGTGAAACACGGCATCGGCTTACGCCGGCCGCGCCCGTCACGACACCCGGTACTTGCGATAGGGACGCTTGTTGTCGGAAGGCCAGAACCGCCCAGGGATCAGGGCAGCATATCCTTCAAACGATAGTAGACCATTGCCAGCACCAGGGCGGGTGTGCGGAACCGGCCACCCGGGAAAATCGGGTGCTTGAATTTCGCCATCACGTCGAACCGTTCCGCCTGTCCCTTGATCGCGTCCGCCATCAGGCGTCCGGACATCCCGCTGAGGGACAGCCCGTGACCGGAGAAGCCTTGCGCGAAATAGGTCGATGCCCCCATTCGGCCGAGATGGGGCATCCGGTCCACCGTGATTCCGATATAGCCGCCCCAGCAGTAGTCCAGCCGGGCATCCGCCAGCTGCGGGAAGACCGCCGTCATGCGCGGCTTCATGAAGGAATACAGATCGGAAGGCTGGAGCGTCGAATAACTCGCCCGACCGCCGAACAGCATCCGCCGGTCGCCGCTGAGCCGGAAATAGTTGACGATGAAGTTGCAGTCGGCGACGGCCTCGTCCCCCGGCAGCAGGGACTTCGCCATGTTCTCGCTCAACGGTTCGGTTGCCAGGATGTAGCTCTGCACCGGCATCAGCCGACGATACAGATACGGCACCGTGTCCCGCATATAGGCGTTCCCGGCCAGCACCATGAATTTGGCCGAGACGGTCCCGGCCGCCGTATGGGCCTTCGGCGCCGCATCCGTCTCCACCGAGGTGACCGGCGTATTCTCGAAGATCTTCGCGCCCGCCTTCACCGCCGCATCCGCCAGACCAAGGCAGTAGTTCAACGGGTGGAGATGCCCGGCCCGCTCCTCCCAAAGACCGCCGACATAGGCGTCCGAGCCGATCTTTTCCTTGACCGCGGCCTTGTCCAGCAGACGCACATCGTCATGCCCGAACCGGGTGTATTCCGCCGCCGTGTGTTCAAGGTCATCCGCCTGGCGTTGTTTTTCCGCCAGATGCATGTAGCCCCATTTCAGATCGCAATCGATGTTGTGCTCGGCCACGCGCCGCCCGACCAGTTCGACCGCCTCGTCGACGACCTGCCATGCCTTTTGGGCGTCTTCCTTGCCGATCCGTTCCTCGATCCGTTCCATGCTGTTCGAATAGCCGGAACAGATCTGCCCCCCGTTCCGCCCGGAAGCGCCGAACCCGACGGTCTGCGCTTCGAGAACCGCCACGGAATAGCCGGCCTGGGCAAGATCAAGCGCGGCGGACAATCCGGTATAGCCGGCGCCGACGACACAGACATCCACATCCATGTCCCCCTGGAGGGACGGGTAACCGGGATGGGCGTTTGCGCTGGCCCGGTAATAGGACAGGGGCTCGTCAGGTGCGGTCATGAGAATGCGTCCATCGATAGAAAATAGAACGGGGCATGCCCGTTCTAGCCCCCGCGAAGGTCCCCCCACAAGCCCCGTACATGGGTAGGAATGACGCAAAAATGCTAATGAAGCCCCGCATCCGGGGGCTCCGTCTTGCCCGCGCGAACGGGATCAGCGCATGCCGCTGCCGCCGAAATGTTCCGGCGGGGGCAGCATCAGCAGGCTTGGCGGCCGTCGAACTTCCCGCGCCTCCGACCGGACGCGCCGGCGTCCGTACCGTTGCTCGAACCGGTACAGGTCCAGGACCAACCAGGCGAATTGCGGAAGGGCGAAACTGAGAATGCCGAGCATGACCTTGGGCGCCCCGGCAACAGGATCACCCGCCGCGAAGCCGATGGCCCCGACCAGCACGCAGAAGAGATAGGCGCCGACGTGACATCCCGCGATCAGGGATGGCCCGCTGTCCGCCCGCCAGAAAAACACCAGCAGGACACGGCTGAGCACATAGGTCGGCAACAAAGCGGCAATAAAAAAGGCAACTCCCACAAGGGCAAACATGGCGTCCCCCTACGTTCGATCCTCCCGATCTTGATGCCGGGCTGATTGTGTGTGGTACGCGGCTAGTTTAGTGAAAAAAGATCCAGCGGCTACAGAAAACTTCAGCACTCTCTAATCTTGCTTGAATGCCGGGGCTTTTATTGCAGAAGTGCCACACTTATTGGCGCACCGTTTCCTTTGAATATCCCATTTGTTTACCGGTATTGGGGAGGGAAGACGGTTCGTTCTCCGTGCCGCGGCTTCAGCCGGTGTTCTTGGGGACGCCCGGCCGGCGCAGCACGACGCCGCCCTGTCTTCCTTTGAAATATTCCAACTGCTCGTCGCTGAAACCGTCCCCGTCATAATAGGGGGCCTCGATCGTCACGGCATGCATCATGGCCTCTACCGCATCGTCGCTCAGTGATGAGGCGCTTCCCGCCGAGGCGCAGAGATATCCGACGATCGTATTGTGAAAACTGTTGGACAGCACGGCGACCCTGCTTGCGATCATCACCCCTGCGCAATCGCGGCCCTTGGAGGAAAATCGCGCATAGAAGGACCGGGGGAACCCTGTTTTGACGACCGTTATGCTGTCCAATTTGATATCGTCGCCCAGGGCCCATCCATAGAACGTGTCCAGGTCGTCCTGAAGGCCGATGACGGATTCCGGCGCTGTCCAATACCATCCCTTCGGCAGCATTCTGAGGTGCAGGCTCATGATGTGGGAAGGCCCACTGAAGGTCAGGCGCTCAAAGTATTTTTGATTTCCCTTGCCGGTCAGCCAGGCGACTTCCGCCTTGCTTCCCAGCGCGTCGATTTTCCGCGCGTAGAAATCGCTATCGACCTGCAGGCGAAGCAGATCCTTCGGCATATCCACCCACTTGTCCCGCGGCGGCCCGCCCGACGTCGTTTGGCAACCGGCCAGCACGCCGAGCGCGAGCAAGGGAAGGCCGGCACGCCGGAAGAAGCGTAAAATCACCTTCCGAGGCAACAGGCCGGGGAGTTTCATCGAAAGATTCATTGATCGCCACATAAGCGCGATCTTATGGGGCGCGACTCAACTTAGTCAATCGCCCCCGGTTCCTTTCTTCAGATGCAGAACCGCATTGCAGACCAGATCGGTTTTCCCGCCCAGATCCTTGGCGTTGAAGGAGATCCGTGCCTCGCCCATTCCGCCGATCACCCCTTTCGCCGGCCCGAGCAGTTCAAGGCCTTTGTCATCCGTCAGCCGAACTTCCCCGATGAAGTTCCGGCCGATGAAGGCGCCCGCCAATTCGAGTTGAAAGCCGTGCTGATCGGCCAGAAGGGCGTTTATACGCCCGAACTGAAGATAAAAGTCATGGGAAGGCGAACGGTGCGCGCCGCAGAAGGAAGATTGGGCCGCCTTGCCGGAATCCTTGTCGGAGCTGAAAAACCGGCCGATCCAGAGCCCTTCCAAAGGCACCTGCGACACGCCTTGCGCCAAGGCATGCATGGACATTCCGAAGGGCGCCATGACGAGGCCGATGGTGAGGACAAAAGCTGCGATGGGTCTGATCATGGGTCGCACCCGCCTGTTTCGATTGTCGACTATCCCGCACCTTATCATCAGATGGCAACGGGCCGGCGCCCGCGCCACACCCCACTAAAGAAACCATCGATCAATATGCGCCGACCACCAATTCCTTGATCTGCCGGGCCGCCTGAGACAGGCCTTGGCTCCGTTCGATGATCTGGATGCAGGTCTTGCCCAGCGACGGCAAGTTTTCGGTCTTGGGAACCGGCCCCAAACCCGGCGGGATCGTGCCGGCGGCCATGACGGTAATCGCCGTCTCCGCCGCCACGGCGCTCTGGATGACCTGGCCGCTTGGACTGACCAGGGCCTCCCTGAATGCTACGCCATGATCGGTCAGGCATTTTGCCGCCGCGGCACGAAAGGCGCAGCCTTCGGGAAACAGGGCGATCGGCCATGGCGCGCCCGGCGCATGGCGAAAGCCGGGCGCGGCAACCCATGTGAGGTCCGGTTCGGCCAGCACAAGCGCCCCTTTCCTGATCTCCGGCAAGGTGACCACCGCCAGATCCAGGCTGCGGGCCTCGACCTGTTGGCACAGCGTGCGGCTGAGGCCGGAAACGATGTTCAATTCGATGCCCGGATAGGCCTGCTGCACCCGTTTCAGCAATCTGGCCAGCATCGGCAGCACATAATCCTCGGCGATACCGAGCCGAACCGATCCGGAAATTTGTCCCTTTCGGGCAAGGTTCAGGAAAGTGTCATGCGCGTCCACCACCGCCTGCGCATGGGGGAGGAGTTCGGCCCCGCTCGGTGTGAGGGCGACATTGTGATATCCGCGCTCGAAAAGAGCCTGATTGAGCAATGCCTCCAGTTGCCGGACGCGCTGCGACATGGTCGCTTGGGAACAGCCCAAACGGCCCGCGGCCTTGGAAAAGCTGCGCTCGGTGGCGACAGAGAGAAAAGAGCGCAGAAGCTTGGTGTCGATGTCGTGCATGGAATATTGAATAATCCAATATCATCCATTGAGTAAAATCGTTTTACCGATAGCGCCGACCCAAACTAGGACTCCCCCATACGAGGGAGGGTCCCATCATGAAAGTCGGCTTCATCGGTCTCGGCACCATGGGCGGTAACGCCGCCAAGAACATCATCCGCGCCGGGTTTGAGACCTGCGTCCACGATCTCCGCCGGGAGGCCGCCACGGATCACATCGCCATGGGCGCCCGCTGGGTGGACAGCCCCCAGGAGATGATCGATCAGGTCGATTGCGTCGTCTCCATGGTGTTCGGCCCTCAAAACGTCGAAGCCGTGCTGAAGGGCGAAAACGGCCTGATCCACGGTGATTGCGCCGGCAAGCTGTGGGTCGACCTGACCACCTCTTCGCCGCTCTTTCAGCGCGCGCTGATCCAGGATTTCGTCGCCAAGGGCGGCAAGCCGGTCGACGCCCCGGTGACGGGATCGGTCGATGCCGCCATCCGCGGCGACATGCCGATGTTCGTCGGCGGCGAGGATGCACATATCGAAGAGGCGCGCCCCGTGATCGAAGCCATGGGCGAGGTCCGCAAGGTTGGCCGGTACGGCAACGGCTACGTGGCCAAACTGGTCAACAATCAGCTTTGGAAGATTCACGCCACCGCGATCGGTGAAGCCATGGTGACCGCCAAGCTCGCCGGCATAGAGCCGGACGTGTGGTGGGAGGTCATGAAAGGCGGAGCGGCCGACAGTTTCGTCATGCAGCACGACGTGCCGTCGATTTTCGCCGGCCATTACGACCCGTCCTTCCCGCTGAAGCTCTGCCTGAAGGATCTTTCCTTGATCAAGGAATTGATGGACGAAACCGGCACGCGGTCCGAATTGACGGATGCCTGCCACGACCGTTTCAGGGAGGCGGGTGAACGTTACGGCCTGGATGCCGGGGAAATGACCGTCTGCAAACTGATCGAAGACGATGCGGGTGTCGAACTGCGCGTCGCAGGCGACTGGATCGCACCGTGGGACGTGCCCCACGGCGACGCTTGATGCATCCCCGTCGGCATAGGGCCACGTCAAACACAGAACGCGGTCCTAGACGCTTCGCATATAGAGTTCGTAATCGCGCGGCGGGATGACGTCGTGGTACTGGTCGGCTTCCCACCGGCGGATGCCCAGATAGGTCTCGTGATAGGTCTCGCCCAGATAGTTTTTCATGACCTCGCTGTGCTGAAAGGTCGACAGCGCCGGTTCCCATCTGAGCGGCAGACCGCCTTGCGGGCGGTCATAGGCATTTCCCAACTCCACCGGGCCCGGGTCCAGCTTTTCCGATATGCCGTGATGGATGCCCGCCAGCACCGCCGCGGCCACCAGATACGGGTTCGCGTCGGCGCCGGCGGCGCGGTGTTCCACCCGCACGGCCGCGGCGTCGCTGTGCGGAATGCGCAAGGCGACCGACCGGTTGTTCACGCCCCAGGCGCGGTTGACCGGCGCGTAGCTGTCCGTGCGGAAGCGCCGGTAGGAATTGGCGTTCGGCGCATAGATCGCCATCGCATCCGCCATGGTGTACCGCAGCCCGGCGATCGCGTGCTTCAGGCTGACATCCATTTCCAATCCGGTTTCCGGGTCGACACGGTCGCTGGAGAAGATGTTCCGGCCATTCCCATCGATCAGGCTGACATGCACATGCATGCCGTTTCCGGCCTGATCCGGGAAGGGTTTCGCCATGAAGCTGGCGATCATCCCGTGTTTGCGCGCCACGCATTTGACGACGCGCTTGAACAGGACCGCCTGGTCGCAGGCCGCCGCGGCGTCGGCGACATGGTTCAGGTTGATTTCGAACTGCCCGGGCGCGAATTCGGACGTCGTGACATCCGCCATCACGTCCTGGATCTCGCAGCTGCGCTCTATCTCGGTCAGCACCGCGTCGAAATCGCCCAGATCGTCCATGCTGTAGACCTGCACCGTCTTCGGCCGCTGGCGCAGGTCCGGCGCCATCGCCGGACGCGGCATTCCGTCGCGCCCGAATTTCGGGTCCAGGAGGTAGAATTCCAGTTCGATCGCAATGACCGGCGTCAGCCCCATATCGGTCAGCGGCTGCATCGCCCGCAGCAAGACTTGGCGCGGATCGCCGAAGAAAGGCGCGCCGTCGTCATCCAGCATTGTGCCCATGATCTGGGCAGAGGGGCGTTCCGCCCAGGGAATCAGCGAAAGGGTCTGGTCGACGCCGAAAACGGCGAAATCGGGGTCTCCGTCGCGCGAACCATAGGGAATCGTCAGGCAATTCTGGCCTTCGACATCCAACAGATAGATCGATCCCGGCATCCGCATGCCTTCCGTGGTCAGCTTTTTCAAAGCCGACATCTGCAGGCGTTTGCCGCGGAAAATGCCGTTGGTGTCGGGCAGCAGGACATCGAGGGTCTCGACGTCGGGATGGTTGGCGAGGAACGTATCGACCGTTTTTTGAGTAAGAAGCTGGGTCATGGGCAATCCGTGGTTTGTTCACGAAATGGTGCCCGTGGGATTTGCCGCGTCAAGCCCTGAAGGATATTCTCCACAACATCGAGAATAACCATGACTGGATTGCCACGTGACCCAACCCTCCTTGACCGACCTGACCGACTGGCTGCGGGAAAACCGGATAGACGAGGTCGAATGCCTCGTCGCGGACATCTCCGGCATTGCCCGGGGCAAGATCGTCCCGACCACGCGCTTCATCAGCGGGCTGCAGGATCGCGGGCTGCGCATACCGGAAGCGATCTTCCTGCAGACGGTCACGGGCGATTTCGTAGAGGCGGTCTCGGAAGTCGTTTGGGAAAGCAACCGGGACATCTTCATGCAGCCGGATCCGTCGTCGATCCGCTTGGTGCCGTGGTATCCGGACCCGGTCGCGCAGGTGATCTGCGACGTCGCCTTCCTCGATGGGACGAAGGTCGCGTTCTCGCCCAGACAGATCCTGCGCAACATCCTGGACCAATACGCGAAGCGGAACCTGAGGCCGGTCGTCGCGCCGGAACTGGAATTCTATCTGATCAAGAAGAACCTGGATCCGGACTACCCGCTGGAGCCGGCCGCCGGGCTTTCCGGCCGCCAGGAAACGGGCCGGCAGGCCTACGGCATCGAAGCCGCGAACGAATTCGACCCGGTCGTCGAAGATATCTACGACTATTGCGACGCCAGCAATATCGGGTTGGAAACGGTGGCGCATGAAGCCGGCGCGGCGCAGTTGGAAATCAACTTCGACCATGGCGATCCGATGGATCTGGCCGACCAGGTTTTCCTGTTCAAGCGCACGGTCCGTCAGGCGGCCTTGAAGCACGACATGTACGCCACCTTCATGGCCCGCCCGCATCAGTTCCAGCCGGGCTCGTCCATGCATATCCACCAATCTGTCATCGACACGAGAACGGGCAAGAACATCTTCGCCACGGAAAGCGGCAAGCATTCGAAGAAGCTGCTTCACTATATCGGCGGATTGCAGAAGAACGTGAACGCTGCCATGCCGCTTTTCGCGCCGAACGTGAATTCCTACCGGCGGATCACGCCCTATTCCGACGCGCCGATCAACACCCATTGGGGGATCGACAACCGCACCGTCGGCCTGCGGGTTCCCGATTCCAAGCCGGAAGCCTACCGGGTCGAGAACCGGGTGGCGGGCGCCGATGCGAACCCCTATCTGGCCATCGCCGGCACCCTTGCCTGCGGCCTACTGGGCCTCAAAGACAAGCTGGAGCCGACCAGACCGATCGAAGGCGACGCCTATCGCCTCGCCTTCTCCCTGCCCCGCCATCTGGAAGACGCATTGTCGAAACTGAACTACAACAGGCCGCTGAAACAGCTTCTGGGCGAACAATTCGTGAAGCTTCTGCACGAAGTGAAAACCCACGAAATCGAGCTCTATCAGCGCGTCATTTCAAGCTGGGAACGCGAACACCTGCTGCTCAGTGTTTGACCGGCCAGCCCGGCGGCATTCAACCGCCGGGCGTTCGTCCCGGACAGCTTTTCCTTACCCGTCGTTCCAAGGCGACGTGTCGATGCGCAACCTGCCGCGCAATCCGGGATAGGGTTTTCGCGCGGCGCCTTCCTTGAATCCCAACGGCAGTTCCAGCACCGTTCCGCCGGCCGCCGCCGGCTCGGGGCTAAGCGGCCGGGCCGCGCCGATAGGGCCTGTTTCCGATGCAAGACCGTAGCGAAGCGTCGCCCCCTGCGCCGATTGCCGTATGTGGAAGACGACCGTCTCCTTGAACAGATAGCCGCCCTCGAAATGTTCGTCGAACCAGAAGCTGCGGTCCAGTTCGTAGATCGGCACCTGAACCCCTATCTCCACCGCGAAGGCGAGCGCCGTGTCCGTCGCACCCTCCATCTTCGCCTTTTTCTGCAGATAACCGCTGAACAGGTAGACGGGCTTCCCTTGATGGACCAGGTCCTCATAGGTGCGGCGGATCGCCGATTCCTGCCTGACCAATCGCTCGCTCAACGCCACGTTCAGGCCGCGGATCTTCGCGGAGGCCTCGATGTTGTAGGCGGCCTTGACCCGTGACCGGTCATTCCCGATCTCGTCGACGATCGCTTTCGGCAGGGTCAGTTCATCGACGATGAGCTGCACGTCCACCCGAACGTCGCCGAACAGGAACCGTTTCAGGTTCTGGTACCCCCCTTCCGAATTCACGATGCCGTAATGGCCGCTGTGACTGCGATGCGCGAAGGCCCGGGGGGCCTTGTCGACGCTGGCGTTGTTGATCATGACAAGGCCGTCGCTCATCGGGCCGGTCCCTTTCTTGGACAGGCCGAAGAAGGCGTCATAGTCCCGGTAATTCGTGCCGACGAAACAGAAGAACCGTTCAGGCGGGAAAGCCCCGTCCAGAGTATTGACCGGCCCGTCCGCCGTGTTCAGGCCCAGATAGTCGCGCATATAGGACCGGTTGAAGTTTCGCACATGCACCGGGTCCAGGGATCCGATATCGGGGACGTTCACGCCTTTCATCTCGATCCCGTTATGCGGCGTCGCATAGGTGAAGACCTTGTCGACCAGCGGGTCGGCCGGAAGCGTGTCGAGGTCCAGAGCGTCCCCCGGCTCCTTGATGAGATCGGCAACGGCAATCCCGTCGGGCACGCCCTTGCGGCAAATATTCTGCAGATAGGTTCGGCAGATCAGGCCGCCCATGGAATGCGCGACGAGGTAGACCTTGAACTTGGCTTTCGCCGCCGCGTCGTTGCCGCAAACATGGTCGCGCACGCGCAGGATGAACTTGCGCAGTTCCAGGGCGAAACGCGGTATCGTCTGCCGCTCGCCGGTGCCCAGATCCTCCGATACCGGTTCGTAGTAGCGGAAAATCCAAACGCTCTTGGCCGGCACGCGGCCGCCGCGCGGGATGAATTTTCCGTCACGATAGGAATCCGTATACCCCTCTTCCTTCATCAAGCGGATCAAAGGGGATTCGAAAACGAAGGGAACGATGTCGCCCTCATAATCCTGCCGGATTTTGGTCGAGCCCAGGTTGAACCCCATATACGGGGTCGCCACCGTATTCTCGATCTCGCCCATCGTGGCCGCATATCCACGGACATAGATAATGGGATAATAAGGCGGTGTGATCGTCATCTATCGCACTCCCCCGGGTGTTATGGCCCGCCCGGCTATCGGTCGCCGCCAACGGCGAAAAGAAAACGCCCCTACTCCGCCGCGGTTCCAGGCGCCGCGGGCTGAACATCCGCCGGCAGCGGTTCCGGCACGGCCTGCCCGGCGCGCTGGATTTGCGGCGGCAACTGCATCTGCGACATCTGCTGAACCGGCGGCGCGACGGAAAGTCCGTCGAACATCCAAGGGGCGTCCGGCCCGCTCCGCGCCAGACGAATGAACGCCGTCTCGTCGATCGCCCGGGACGGCGCTGTCGCGCCGGCCTCTATGTAGACGGACATTATGGACGGATCGATTTCCTGCCCCGAGGGTTCGAACAGACGAAGGCTGAAATCCGGCAGCAGGGCCATGGCCGCCAACCCGCCGACATCGCCGTCACTGACATAGTCGTTGATCCGGTCCCGAAGCTCCGGGGAGATCGTCCTGG
>Ga0070727_10001906_pt1 | contig 20964 bp, 19 predicted proteins | sample tdAd472_FD_66722 | JGI IMG/M metagenome (GOLD analysis project Ga0070727, IMG submission 66722) | Marine sediment microbial communities from the Atlantic coast under amendment with organic carbon and nitrate - tdAd47.2 | ecosystem: Environmental > Aquatic > Marine > Coastal > Sediment | place...
CCCACGCGTGGGGGCACCTGCCCACCCCCGAGAAGCAACTCGACCTGCTCGACAAGATTCGCGCGACCCTCTGGAGACTCAGCAACCGCTGACCCCACTCGGGCTCCGCCGCGGCGGAGCCCGAGACCGAGGCCTAGACCGTGGCCTTTATCGGAGGCATCTCTTCTACCTCGAAATACGACGGTTGGCCCGGCCTGGCAAACGCCGCTGCTGCGTAGAAGGCACCGTAGATCGTCGGCAGGAGCACCAAGGTAGCCCAGGAAGGTAGCCCGCCGAGAAGGGTGCCGACGGCGCAGGCGAGCAACGCGCACAGCCCGGCCAGCACGCAGGCCAGGCACCCCATGAACCTCCAGCGAGACAGCGGGGACGCGCCAATCACTCGATGGTTCGGTCCATTTGGCCCAGGGCCCTCGACTTCAGCTACGCCAAACACCAGCTCTGATCCGTCCTCCAGCCTGACCAAGATCTCCTTGTCGATCGACGAACGGAGGAGCTCCAGCTTCTCCTCGAAGCTCTGCTTCCAGGACCTGCGGGCGAACTCCTCCTCGCTCAGTTCGCCCACGCGCACCAGCTCGCGCAGGTAGGCCGCCTCGTCCTCGACGGACCCCGAGGCTTCCCACGCGCGCTTGAGCTCTTGGAGGCGCGAGTCGGTCATGCGGTGGGGTTCTGCTCCACTTCCAAAGAGTAGCCACGCGGCATTGAGCTGACACCGTGAGGCTTGCGGCGTCCACAATGTCCCGAGCGACGCGACGCGCCACACCTGCGCCTCCGCCAACCAGTCGATGGCTGGCTACCCTGAGCTCAGTGGCCACGATCTGCCTCGACTTCGACGACACGCTGTGCGCGCACGACGGCAGCCCGCTGCCAGGGGCCGCAGCGGCGCTGAACGCGCTCCGCGCGGAGGGCCACCGCCTCCTCGTCTCGTCGGCCCGTTTCTCACCGATCTACGGGGAGCTCAACCGGTTTCGCGTCCAGAAGGTCCGCGATTGGCTACGCGTCCAGGGAATCGAGGTCGACGCGATCACGCTGGTGGTTCCACAGGCCGACCTCTACGTCGACGACCTGGCCTATCGCTTCGGGACGACCTGGGAGGACGAGCTGGAGCCAATCCTCGACCGGCTGAGCCCCCTCTGGCGCAAGGCGCAAAGAAAGCTCGACCGGAGCCTCAGCGTCGCGCTCGATTGCGTGTGGGCCGGAGAGGTCGCCGAGGGTGCCGAAGCTGCCCTCGCGCGCCTGGAGACCCTGGGGGTTCAGGTGGCGCTCTCAGCTGGACCGCAGCTCGCCCCCGAGGGCCACGAGGCGCGGCCCAACCGCCCTCTACGCGAGCAGCTGCGAGCCGCAGGCCTCACCTTCGCCCGCGTCGACGCGGAGAAGATCGCGTCTCACCTCTACGTCAGCCCCCGGGCGCTGCGCTTCGCGGGAGATTGGAGCCAGACGCTGGCTGAGGTGCGTGAACGGCTGACACAGCAGCGGGACGGCTGACCCGCTTCGTGCAATCATCGGGTCATGAAGATCGTTCTCGTAGACGTGCGGGAGTCGCTGGTCGGGTGCTGGCAGAAGTACTGCGGCGACGTCCTCCAGGTCGAGGTGGTCCAGGGCTCGATCTTCGAGGTCGCGTGCGACGCCTTGGTCAGCCCGGCGAACAGCTTCGGGTTCATGGACGGTGGCCTCGACATGGCCATTTCCCGGACGTTCGGCTGGGGCGTTCAGGAACGGCTGCAGGAGACGATCAGAGCCAAGCACCACGGGGAGCTGCTGGTCGGGACCGCCGAGATCGTCCCCACCGAGCACGCCGAGATCCCCTACGTGATCTCCGCCCCGACCATGCGCGTGCCCTCGATCCTGGGCGCCACCATGAACCCCTACCTCGCGACCCGCGCCGCATTGCTCCTAATCCAGCACGGGCAGTTGGACGACGGCCGCCCGATCCGAGAGGTCGTGAAGACGGTCGCGTTCCCCGGAATGGGGACGGGCGTCGGGAAGGTGCCCTCGGGGATCTGCGCGCGGCAAATGCGCGCGGCGATCGGCTCGGTTCTGCTGGGAGAGGAGCCCTTCCCCCGAGACTGGGGTGAGGCGAAGGAGCGGGAGACGAGGCTCTCCCACTGACGCCCCATCGTGCGCGTCGTGTTACCGGTCGCTGATGTCGTCCATGATCGCAGCGCCGAACGCGATCAGGCAACCGATAGCGGCCTTCGAAAGTGTGGGGAGCCCTCCGCTGAGCAAGAACCAGCCCCCAAAGTAGGCGGTTCCGGCGACGAGCACGATCCCCCAGAATCGCCAACGGGACTTCACCCCTGGGCCGGTGAGATTCGCCGTGGGAGGCGTGTAGGGCTCCTCGCCCCCCTCGTCCTGGCTCGTGCTCACGTCCAGTTCCCCAGCTCTCGCCCGCTCAATTGCCGAACACGTCCTCCAGGGTGGTCGCGTCGAGCACGCGGTCGAGCCAGGCCTCGAGCTGCTCCTCCGAGGCGGCCTGCACGCGTGTCTCCGCTTCCGCGGGCAGCGCGGTCAGCTCCAGGCGCTTGAGCAGCAGGCGGTGGAGGGTCTTGCGCTGCGCCTCCAGGCGACCCTGTTCGACCAGCAGTTCTCCAGCAGTCTTCACGGTCAACTCCTCTACCTCGGGGCCGCACAGGCGGCGTAGCTCTTCGCCTAGCTCCTCAGGCGAGCCGAAGCCCTGCAACAAACTATAGCGGACGAGTCGCTCCAGCAGAGTCTGGCGGGAACGGCCTAGCGAATGATCGGAGGGTCGACGAAGCGCGGGCGGGTGTAGCGCTTCGTGTTCTCGCGGTAGCCCACCGGGACGATCCGCTCCGGCTTGTCGTCGTCGTCGGCCCCGCCGTCGCTGGGGCCGGGGCGGCCGGTGTAGAAGTCGCTGTCGGGGTCGATCCGGCTGCGCTCGAAGGCCCGCAGGTACGTCGCGTCACTGCTCCCGGGCCTCAGCGAGCGGATCGCGACCTTCCACGCCCGGGGGGTTCGCGAGCGGACCTCGGCGGCGACTCGCCCGCGGAGGCTCGAGGAGCCCGGGGCCGCCAGCTCACGCAGGAGCGCGGCCACGTTGGCGGCGCTGCGCCCCCCCGCGCCGGTGACCACTCGGCCCTTGGGGAAGTTCGCGTGCCAAATGATCAGCCCCTCCTCCACCGGGTGCTGGGTGGTCCCCGCCCCAATCCGACTGGGGGCGACGACCCTCAGCCCGGTCGTCAGCGAGCCCTTGCGGGCGAGGTCGACGATCGCGAGGGCGTAGGCGAGGTTCTGGGGCTGGAGGTCGCTGGTCGAGAGCTCGATCTTGGAGCCGGCGACGCGGACCGTGGAGGCTCCCCGCAGCTCCACGGTCAGGCGCGCGGCGCTGCCGAAGCGATCGTGAAACGCGCCGTAGGCGCGCAGCGTGGGGTCGGGGGCCACGGAGAACGACCGCGTGCGGGTGCTGGACGAGGCCGGCGACACGCGCCGGGTCAGGGCGTAGGCCTTGAAGCCTCGGCGCAGCTCCAGGTTTCGCTCCTCCGCGCTGGCCACCAGCTGCATGTCCCTCCAGTCGTCGCTCTCGAAGCGCAGCGTCGCGCGGCCCCCGACGGATTGCCCGTCGGCGAGGGTGATCCACACGCTGCGCACCTGCTGCTGCACCCGGAGACGCACACCGTCGACGGTGCCGACCGAGGTGTAGAGCGTCCGCGGGGTCGCGACTGCGGCGCTGGCGCCTGCTGCAATGGCCAGGAGCACGGACCCGAAACGGGGAAGAACGGACAGGGAGCTCACGGCCCCCTCCTTCCTTGAGGCCAATCCTTCCGCGAGCACATGGGGCAAGCCGCGTACCCACCGAGCTCGCGGGAGTTAGGCGCCTCGAGGGGCCGCGATCGCGCCTCCGCGCGTCGGGTGGCGGAATTCGGGGCGCACTCAGTCCCGGGTGAGGAGCACGCCGAGGGTCGTGCCGACGCCGGCCAGCGCGGTGAATGCGCGGGCGCGGACCGGGTGGCCGCAGGCCGCGCGAACGTCCGAGTCGGGGCGGGGAGCGGGCGGCTCGGGACGAGCGCGCTCCACCCTCAGTCCCTCAGCGCGCCGCGGGGACGAGGGGCTCGAGGCGCACGGCGCACACCTTGTATTCCCCGGTACCGGTCACGTCGTCGCCGGCGTCGTTGGTCAGCTTGTTGGTCAGCTGGTCGGGGAAGTGGAACGGCATCCACACGCAGCCCGGGCGCACCCGGGGGCTGACCACGACCACGGCCTCGATCCTGCCCCTCCGGCTGTGCACCGACACGCGGTCGTCGTTGCCGACCCCCAGCTTGCGGGCGTCGCGCCGGTGGACCTCGACGAAGTTCTCCGACTGCTTGGCCACGGTGCCCGGGTCGCGCAGGGTCTGGGTCGCGCTGTTGTAGTGGTAGAGCGTGCGCCCGGTGCTCAACACCAGGGGATACTCCGCGTCGGCGAGCTCGGCGCTGGGGCGGTAGTGGGCGACCTGGAACGGGGCGGTCCCGATCAGCGGGCCGTCGAGGTGCAGGGTCGGGCTGCCCGGGTGCTCGGGGTCGGGGCAGGGCCAGTGCAGACCCTCGGGGTGCTGCTCCAGGCGCTCGTGGGAGATCCCCGAGAACTTGGGCGAGAGCGCGGCCATCTCCGCGTAGACCTCGCCCGGGCTGGCGTAGTGCGGCATGGGGTAGCCCGCGGCGCGCGCCAGGTCGCAAATGATCTGCCAGTCGGGGCGCGCCTCGCCGGGCGGCTCGACGGCCTTGCGCACGCGCTGCACCCGGCGGTCGGAGTTGGTGAACACCCCGTCCTTCTCGGCGAAGCAGGTCGCGGGGAAGACCACGTCGGCGTAGCGCAGGGTCTCGTTGGGGAAGATGTCCTGGACCACGAGGAACTCGCACTGGTTCAGCCCGTCCTCGACCTTCCCCGCGTTGGGCTCGGAGAGCACGATGTCCTCGCCCATCACGTAGAGCCCCTTGAGGGTCCCCGCGGCGAGCTCCTTCATCATCACGTTCAGGTTCAGCCCGGGGTCCGGGCTCAAGGGCACGCCCCAGGCGGCCTCGAACTTCTCCTGGGCGGCGGGGTCGTCGACCCGCTGGTAGCCGGGGTAGTAGATCGGGCTCGCGCCGGCGTCGTTGGCGCCCTGCACGTTGTTCTGCCCGCGCAGCGGGTTCATGCCCGCCGAGCGCACGCCGAGGTGCCCGGTCATCAGCACCAGGTTCGCCAGGCAGTAGACGTTGTCGGTGCCGTGGGTGTGCTCGGTGATCCCCAGGGTGTAGTAGATCCCGGCCTTGCGCGTGGTCGCGTAGAGCCGGGCGGACTCGCGAATGAACTCGGCGGGGACCCCGGTCACCGTCTCGGCCTCCTCGGGGGAGTAGCCCTGGACCGCCTGCTTGACCGCCTCGAAGCCCTCGGTGTGCTTGGCGATGAACGCGTCGTCGGTGAGGCCCTCGGTCACGATCACGTGGGCCATGGCGTTCAGCAGCCACACGTCGGTGCCCGGCTTGAGCTGGAGGTGGTAGTCGGCGATCTCGCTCAGCCAGATCGCGCGCGGGTCGGCCACGATCAGCTTCGCCCCGCGCTTGACCGCGCGCTTCATCTCCATCGCGATGATCGGGTGCGCCTCGGTGGTGTTCGAGCCGATCACGAACAGCAGGTCCGCGTCGCGGATCTCGGGGATCGAGTTGGTCATTGCCCCCGCGCCAAACATGGTCACCAGACCGGCGACCGTCGGCGCGTGTCACGTCGCCGCACATTGGTGGCAGTTGTTGGTGCCGAAGGCAGCGCGGGCCAGCTTCTGCACGAGGTAGTTCTCCTCGCCGGTGCAGCGGCTCGAGCTAATGAAGCCCAGGGCCTGCTTGCCGTGGCGCGCCTCGACGCCGCGCAGCCCCTCGGCGGCGCGCTTGAGCGCGACCTCCCAGGTGGTCGGCACGAGCTGCCCGTTCTCACGGACCAGGGGCCGGGTCAGCCGGTCCTCGTGGTGAATGAAGTCGTAGGCGAAGCGGCCCTTCACGCAGAGGTTGCCGTCGTTGAGGGTCGTGCCCGTCTCCGGCGCGCTGACCTTGACCACCCGCTCGCCGGCGACGTGCAGGTCGAGCTGGCAGCCGACCCCGCAGAAGTTGCAGGTGGAGCGGACCGTGGTCTTCGGCTGCTCGGCAACCTCCAGCGGCACGCCGCGGGGCTTCTTCTCGCGCATGGCCCCGGTGGGGCAGGTGTCGATACACCCGCCGCAGAGCTCGCAGGTCGAGTCGAGGAGCTGGGTCTGCGCCGCGGTGGCGATGGTCGTCTTCGAGCCGCGCCCGGCGAGGGTGATCGCGCTCACCGCCTCGACCTCGTCGCAGTAGCGCACGCAGCGCGCGCAGAGAATGCACTGGTCGGGGTCGAAGTGGATGTAAGGGTTGGCGTCGACGCGCCGCTCGCGCGGCGCCTCCAGCGCCGGGAAGCGCGCCGTGGCCCCGTAGCGCTCGGCCAGCGCGAGGACCTGGTTCGGCTCCTTGAGCGGCTCCGGGCTCGCCGGCGCGGTGTGGTCGGCGAGGTACATCTCCAACAGGTGCTTGCGGTGGCGGTTGACCCGCTCGGTCTCGCACTGGACCTCGAGCCCGGCCGCCGCCTGCCAGGTGCACGCCGGCTGCAGCCGCTTGCTGCCCGCGACCTCGACCAGGCACATCCGGCACGAGCCCATCGGGTCGAGCCGGTCGTCGTGGCAGAGGGTCGGGATCTCGATCCCGGCCCGCGCCGCGGCGGTGAGCACCGTCTCTCCGGGGCGGCCCTCGACGGTCTGGCCGTCGACCGTGAACTCGAAGCGCTCGTCGCTCACGCTACGCCTCCTTCCGCGCTGCAAAGGACTGGGGGAAGTGCTTGCGCAGGCTCTGCAGCGGGAGGTGCGCGGTGTAGCCCAGCCCGCAGATCGAGCCCTCGTCCATTTCCCAGGCCACGTCGTCGACGTGCTCGAGGTGGGTCGCCTGGCCGTCGGCGAGGTAGCCGTCGAGGGCCCGGCGTAGCAAGCGCGTCCCGATCCGGCAGGGCGCGCACTGCCCGCACGACTCGTCCTCGAAGAACACCGCCTGCCAGCGCGCGGCCTGGGCGAGGTCGACCGTGTCGTTGAGCACGACCACCCCCGCGCTGCCGAGGAAGCTGCCCTGCTTGCCCACGCTGGCGAAGTCCAACGGCAGGCTGCGCTGGGCGATGGGGAGGAACCCCGAGGACGCGCCCCCCGGGCTGAAGGCGACCGGCGTCCCCACGTAGCCCCCGGCGGCCTCCACCAGCTCGTCGAGGGTCACCCCCAGCGGGAGCTCGTAGACCCCGGGGTTCTGCACGTGCCCCGAGAGGCAGTAGAGCTTGGTCCCGGGCTCGGTCTTGCCCAGGCCCTTGAACCAGCTGCCGCCGCGGAGCAGGATCGCGGGCACGCAGGCCAGGGTCTCCACGTTGTTGATCAGGGTCGGCTTGCCGCGAAACCCGCTCACCGTGGGGTAGGGCGGCTTGAGCCGCGGCATGCCGCGCTTGCCCTCCATGGACTCGAGCATGGCGGTCTCTTCGCCGCAAATGTAGGCGCCGTGGCCGCTGATCACCTCGATCGAGACCTCGCCCAGGTGCGGCGCGGCGGCCTCCAGCGCCTGCTTCACGCTGCGCTGCTCGGCGGCGAACTCGCCGCGAATGTAAATGAACGCCTCGCTGGCGCCGACGGTGTGCGCGGCGATCGCGATCCCCTCCAGCAGGAGGTGCGGCCGGCGGAGCATGATCTCGCGGTCCTTGAAGGTGCCCGGCTCGGCCTCGTCGGCGTTGCACACCACGTAGCGCGTGGTCTCGGCCTGCTCGCGGACCATGCCCCACTTGGCGCCCGCCGGGAAGCCAGCGCCGCCGCGGCCCTGGAGGCCGGAGTCCTTCAGCGCCTGGATCACCGCCTCGGGGCCCCGTTCGCGGGCCTGGGCCAACGCCGCGTAGCTGGCGCCGTCCTCGCCAGCGAGGTTCATGGCCAGCCCGTCGTCGTCGGGGAGCACGGCGCCGCGAGGCCGCTCGGCGACCACGTTCAGCTCGGCGTCGAGCCGGGCCGGGGCGCGGTCGCACTGCCCAATGCAGCTCACCGCTTCGACCGCCTCGCCGCGGCCCTTCAGCTCGGCGATCAAGGCGTCCGCGCCGGCGAGCTGACAGCTGAGGCCCTGACACACCCGGGTCTTGGGCTCGCTGCCGACGAGGGTGTAGAAGCTGGCCGTCCCGTAGACGTCGGCCGCAGGCACACCGGTCTCGCCCGAGGCGGCGAGCACCGCCTGCAGGTCCAGGCTGGGCGCGTGGTCCAGCACCGGGAGCACCCGCTCCCGATCGGCCTTCTTGGGGAGCATGAAACCTCCGCAACCGCTTACGCTGCTTAGTCTAGCCGAGGCAGCGGAGCCTACACCCCCCGTGACCCAAAGGCCCAGGGAAAATCGTCCCTCGCGCGCCCCGAGTCTGCCCTAGGGCGAAGTCGAGCGGGGGAGGGTCAAGGTGAAGCACGCGCCGCCGGACGCCCGGGGTCGGGCCGTGACGTCGCCCCAGTGTCGACGGGCGATGGTCCGCGCCAGGGCGAGCCCCAGGCCGTAGCCGCCGCGCTCGCCGAGGGCGGGCCCGCGCTGGAACGGCTCGAACAGCGCCTCGGGGTCCCCGTCCCCCAGCCCTGGACCGTCGTCGAGGACCCTGAACTCGACGCGGTCGCCGAGGTCCTCGAGCTCCAGCCGCACGCTGCCTCCGTCGGGCGCGAACTTGACCGCGTTGTCGAGCAGGTTCCAGAGGGCCCGCGCGAGGAGCGGCCGACTGGCCCGCAAGGGCGCCACCGACGCGAGCTCGGCCTCGACCCTGACCTCCCGCCGCTCTCCGATCACCCCGGCCTGCTCGACCAACTCCTCGGCGAGGTCGCGCAGCTCGAGCGGCTCCTGACCTTGCAGGTCGAGCTGTTGGTCCTGGGCCAGCTCGAGCAGCGCGTCGAGGACGGTGCGCAGGCTGTCGGTCTCCTCGAGGATCGAGCCCAGGACCTCGCGCTCCTGCCGCGGGTCACCGGCGGCGAGGGCCATCTCGGCCTCGCCCCGGATCCGGGTCAGGGGGGTGCGCAGCTCGTGCCCCGCGTGCGCGGTGAACCGGCGCAGCTGGCTCAGGGTGGACTCGGTGCGGGCGAGCATGGTGTTGAGGAGCGACGCCAAGGGTCGCAGCTCCGACCCCCCAGGCGGCACGACCAGGCGGCGGGAGGGCCCCTCGCGCGCGATCAGGTCGGCGTCCATGACCATCGCCTGCACCGGCTTCAGAGCCCGTCCGACGAGCACCCAGGACATCACCCCGCCGACGAACACGGCCAGCGTCAGACCTCCCAGGTAGAGGAGCACGAAGTCCCGCAGCTCTCGCTGGGGACCCCCGCGCTCCACGAGGGCGACGGCGACCCACCGCGGCCCGCCCTCCCCGACGGCGAGCAACGACGCACGCACGACTCCGCCCCCCTCCCCCTCGAGGGACTCGAGCAAGCGCTCACCCTCGAGCGCCGCGGCGAGCCCTGCGTCCCAGCGGCCGAGCCGGGGAGGCTGCCCCCGGGGCACGCCCGTCATGAACTCACCCTCGAGGGACCACAGCTCGAGCCCAATCACCCCTGGTTCGGGGAACAAACCCTCGAGCAGAGGTTCACGCAGGGCGAGCTCTTCGCGCGTCTCCGCCGGAGACGCCAACAGCGCCAACTCCTGGCACTCGTGCTGAGCGAACGTGGCCAGCTCGTCCTCGAGGTCCTGGGCCAGCCAGTAGGTGGTCGCCCCCCCCAGGATCAGCCCGCCGAGCAGGAGGTATCCCGCGGTGGAGAGCGTGAGCCGAATCCGGATGGAGTTACGAACAGCTTGGGTCGGTCGGACTGATCGCACAGCCGTCTCGCTCCAGGATGTAGCCGATCCCGCGCAACGTCCGAATCGGCTCCAGCCCGAGCTCGCGCAGCTTCTTGCGCACGTAGTTCACGTAGACGTCGATCACGTTGGTCCCCGTGTCGAACTGATAGCCCCACACGCGGTCCGCGATGGTGGCCCGGGTCAACGGCTCGTCCATGTGGCGCATGAACAGCTCCAGCAGCTGCAGCTCGCGCAGGCTGAGCGGGGTGACCCGGGCGCCCCGGCGCGCGACGCGCTCCAGGCGGTCGATCTCCAGCTCACCGACCTCGAGGGTCCGGCTGAGGGGCTGCGACGTCCGGCGGAACAGCGAGCGGATCCTCGCCATCAGCTCGACGAAGCTGAAGGGCTTCACGAGGTAGTCGTCGGCGCCCAGGTCCAACCCCTCCACGCGGTCCTCGACGCTGCTGCGCGCGGTGACCGCGATCACCCGGGTCGAGGTGTCGAGCTCGCGAAGGCTGCGCAGGACCTCCAGCCCGGAGAGCTTGGGGAGCATCAGATCCAACAAGACCAGGTCGAAGCGGTGCGCCTGAATGTGCTCGAGGGCGGCCTCGCCGTCGGCGGCTCGCTCGACCGAGTAGCCCTCGGACTCCAAGCCCTGGGTGAGGAAGCCGGCGATCTTGGGGTCGTCTTCGACCACGAGGACCCGCATACCGGCGAGCTCGACCCTACCCCGCCGTGAGCAGCGCGAGGTCTATGCCCTCGTCGCTGATCAAACGGGGGATCCCGCCGTGAACGGGGTAGAGCACCTTGCCGTCTGCGCGCAGCAGGCCTGTGTCCAGGGGTTCGCGGACCTCTCTCTGCGCGCGATTGGTCACCCCGCCCGCCGCGATCGCGGCGTTGACCCGCTGCACCAGCTCGCCCTCGGCGGCGCTCAAGACCGAGCCGTCGTCGGGGCAGCGGTAGAGCCCCAGCGGATCCGTGGGAGGGGTCGCGCGGGTCGGCTGGTTGCGCCCGAGGACGTAGTAGAGGTGCCCCGAAGCCAGCCGCGAGACGGGGAAGCGGGCCTGGACGGTAAAGCCCTCGCTCTCCGCGAGCTCGGCGACCTCCGCGCGGCTGAAGGCGTTCTTGGGGCGCTTGTTGTTGAACTTGCGCCGCAGCTCGCGCAGCCGGTTCTTGAGCGAGGCCCGGTCGAAGATCGTGACCACGACCCAGCCGCCCGAGATACGCATGATCTCGCGCAGGTAGTCCCGGCGGCGCTCGGGGTCGCTGATGTGGTGCGAGAGCCTCGCGGAGAACACCAGATCGAGGGCCCGGTCGGCGAAGGGCAGCTGGAAGGCGTTGCCCTCGAAGCACGGGGAGTCGTAGCGACTCTGGAAGATCTTGAGGATCTCCCCCGAGTAGTCCGACGAGACGAGGTGCGCCGCCACGGGCTGCAGCAGCGGCGTCAACCGCCCCGCCCCGCACGGCAGGTCGAGGACCACCCCCGACTCCAGCCCCGTGGCCGCCAGCGCGCGGCGAATCGCGCGCCGCTCGAAGTAGCTCGAGACCCGCTTGTGGAACTCGCGGTCGTACTTCGTCGAGTAGCTCTCCGCCTGCTCGGCGGTCCGCTGCTGGGAGGCGTAGCGTTCGAGTTGGGCGTCGTCGAGGCCCATATCAGTCCGACCTTTCGTAGCGTCGGCCCGTCACCCACTGTCCGAGCCGGGTGTGCCTGGCTCGCTGCCGTGTGTGCTTGATCCACGAGGTGAACCGGGTGCGGTGCCCAATCCGGTCCGCGACCTGGCAGACCTTGGCCACGGTTATCTCCGAACGGTGGCGCGCTGACAAGGTCTGGGCTGCGCCGAGGTAGGCGTCGAGGAACCGCTGGACGTCCGAGTCGTCGAAGGTGTAGCGCAGCTCGACGAACAACGTCCCCAGGTCGACCAGGCGCTCGCGAAGGCTGAGGACGCTCTTCCGCTTCGCGCGCGGCACGTCGATCAGCGCCAGGCCGTGGTCGGACCGGCGGTAGAGCACGTTCTTCCCGCGCAGGGTCCCCACGTGGATCCCCGCGTCGTGGAGCTGCGCGATCCGCGCAGGCAGGCACTCCTGGAGCTCCTCGATCAACGCGCGCGCTTCGTCGGGGGATCCGTGGCGCAGGCAGCGCAGATCGACGCTGTCCGAAAAGTAGGTGGTCACCACGTAGCAACGCGAGACGCAGCCGGCCCGGCGGACGCTCGCCCAGGCCAGGGGCCGGACGGGGTTCCCCGCGGCGTGGATCGACGCCAGCGCCGCGGCCTCACGCCGGGCGCGGCTCGCCCGCGCAAACGTCCTCAGGAAGAGGGCCCGCGAGTGGGTGTAGCGCTTGATCGCGATCACCTCCCCCGCGACCTCGGCGACCGCGACGCAGGACCCCCGCGCGTCGACGAGGACGTCGAACCCGCTGAGGTCGTCGCTGCGAAAGATCTGCTCCAGGCGCTCACGCAGCGCGCTGGACGTGTCGCGCGCGAACTGCATCCGCAGCCCGCCCCGGTCGCGGACGACCGGGAGCCACGGCGTCTCCGGAGCAGCGAGCGGATTGTCCTCGATTCGCGAAGGCATGACCTGACCCAAACTACGCATTTACCGTCCCCAACGCATGCCTTTCACGCTTCTTAGAGCTAAATTAGAGCCCGCTAATCTGCGCGTCTCAGGCCCCACCCCTCGTCAGGCAGCCACCTCCGAGCTGGGCTCGAGAACCCCAGGGGCGGCCGTGAGCTCGGCGCGCCGTGCTCGACGCCTGCGGTGCTTGCGCTCGAGGAGCACGGAGTTGACGATGGCGCCCGCCGCCAGCAGGATCCCGGCCAGGAGCCCCGGACCCACCCCGAACCGCTCGCGGGTGAACTCCGCCAGCGACCGCAGGGGCAACACGTCGCGCTGCACGAGCAGGAGGCCGACGGCGGCGCTGACGAGGCCCGGGATCAGGCCCACCTCCCGCCGCAGGACCTTCTTCCAGGGGTAGGCCTCAGGCGGGGAGTCCTGCCGACGGGCCGGGAGCCCAAACCAGCGAGACACCCGGGCCTGGTAGTCCAGGTAGGGTGCCCCCTCGCCCTCGCGGATCGCGCGCTCTTCCCGCGCGACGACTGGGGTGTAGACGAGGAGGGTGCCCGGGAGCAAGAGCAGCCCCCACCAGCCGCCGCCGGCGAAGAGCCCCAGCCCCGCGAGGATCAGCCCCGCCGCGACATACAGGGGATTGCGCGACCAGGCGTAGGGCCCCCAGTCGACCACCCCGTCGCGAGCGCGGGCGGTGTGCACCCGCGCGCCCTTGCCCAGGCAGCGAGCCGCCCACAGCCGCAGGCTCGCCCCCGCGGCCAGCAGGACGCCTCCCACGGCGAGCTGGGCACCGGTCGGCGCCGCGGACGTCAGCGCCCAGTAGGCCACGGGGAAGACCCCCGCCAGGACCAGGCTGCTGCGGTGACGAAAGGCGAGGACGAGGGGGCTGTTGCTCATGCGCAATAGTTTGGGGAATACCGAAAGGTTAACCAGTTAAAACGTCATTAGCCGGCTCTAATGAAGCCCGCCGGCCTCGCGGTCGGCGGGACGCCAACTCACTGCTGGGCCCGCGGTTGGAGCTCTCCACGTCCGGCCGCAGATCGCACGGGGCGAAGCGCGCGCCCCTGCGGAGGCGCCGCGCTCTGGCCCGCCCTGCCCGGGCACATGAGACAACTCCAATTGGCCTCTAACGCCGCTCGCCTCCTTCCGCTGCCAAGCTCAGTTCAGCGCCAACGGGGCTGGGGGGCGCGGGAGGATTCATGACGAACACGACCAGAGCGATCGCGCTCGGCTGTCTAGCCGGGGCGCTGACCCTGCTCACGGGCTGCGCAGACAACAGCGGGAAGACCGTGGCCGGGCGAACCAGGAGCATTTCGAACGTGCAGAGCGGGACCTCGCTGGCGACGGAGGCGACGCTGACGATCACTCAACACCGGGACCAGGCCACGCGCCTCGAGACCTTCGCCCTGGCGACGGCCCTCGTGGGCACCGGGGCCGAGGAGGCGCTGCTGCGCTTGCCGAACGGAGCCGAGCACGAGCTGACCGCGGACTCGAGCGGAGCCCTGGCGCTGGAGCTGGACGTCGAGGACCCCACGACCCTGGCTGGCGCCTACAGCTTCCTGTGGTTCGACGCCCTCGGCTCGAGGCGCAGCTTGACCCTGCTCGCTACCGAGGACTTCCCGCCGTTCCCGACGGTGACCGAGCCGACGGACCGCGCCCTGGTCGACCCCGTCGACGTCGACGTGCGCTGGAGCTGGGACGGGAGCGGGGGCCTGTTCGAGCTCACGGCGGAGCAGACCCTGCCCCTGGCTGACGACACCTACCGCGCGGCGTCCCTGGCCGAGCTCACCTACACGATCCCCCTGCTCGAGCCTGGCGCGCGCTATCGGATCCAGCTCGAGGTCGGGGACGTCCCGCCCGGGCGCGCGGTGCGCTGGGTGAGCGCGACCTGCCTCGAAGTGGACACCCTCCAGTGAGCCGAGTCCTGACGAGCCTGCTCGGCGCGGTCCTCGCGCTGAGCCCAGGCTGCAACCAGACGTCGGCCGGCCGGAACTCGGGTCCCTACGTGCAGCGAGTCACCCCCACCAGCGCGATCGTGGGAATGATCACCGAGGACCCGCAACCCCTTCGCCTCCAAGGCGTCGCGGTCGAGAGCGGGGTCGAGTTCTCGACGAGCGACGCGCAAGGGGTTCAGATCCACGGGCTGCAGGCGTCGGGGCTCGAGCCGTCCACGGAGTACGCCTACACGGTCGAGACCGAGAGCGGCGTCGTGCTGGGCGGCGGCACCTTCCACACCGCGCCGGAGGGGAGCGACGGGACCTGCGTGTTCCTCGTCACCGGCGACAGCGGCGGCACGGACGACGAAGAAGGCGAAGGTGAGGTCATCAGCGGCGCTCGGGAGGCCCTCGACTCGGCGCGAGGCGCGGACGAAGACACGAACCGACAGGGCGACGTCGCGAGCGCCATGCTCACGCGAAAGGCGGACCTCGTGCTGCACACCGGCGACGTCGTCTATCCGGCCGGCGCGCGCGAGGACTACGAGGAGGGCTACTTCCGTCCCTTCGCCCCGCTGATCGCGAACGTCCCCGTGTATCCCACCCTGGGGAACCACGACGTCAAGACCGACGGCGGCCAGCCCTACCTCGAGACCTTCTTCCTCCCGGAGAACGGCCCCGGGCATGACGGGCGCACCTACAGCTTCGACTGGGGTCCGGTGCACTTCGTCGCCCTCGACGTCGTCAGCTCCTCCTCCGAGTCGAACAGCGAGCAGACCGAGTGGCTCGAGCGCGACCTCGCCGCGTCGACCCGTCGCTGGACGGTCGTGTTCTTCCACGTCCCCCCCTTCTCGGCCTACCGCAACTCCAACGAGGTGCTCCGGGGCGATCTGACCGAGGTCCTCGAGCGGCTGGGGGTGGACCTCGTGTTCTCCGGCCACGACCACCACTACGCCCGCTTCGCCCCCCGCAAGTCGACCACCTACATCGTGACCGGAGGCGGGGGGAAGAACCTCTACCGTGTGCGAGACGCGGAGAACCTGGTCTACGCCGAGAGCGTGTTCCACTTCGTCGAGGTCCGCGCCGACCTCGGGTCCCTGGTCGTGCGAGCCGTCGACCTCAGCGGGTCGGTCTTCGACGAGCTCACGATCCGGAAGCAGCAATGAGCGAGCCCCCCGCCGCTCGCGCTGCCTCGACGTATCGGGGCAAGCGCTACTCGGAGCGCCGCAGGAAGCCGCGCGTAGAGCCGCCCAAGAGAGAAGCCCCCCGCGCTAGCGCGGACGGGGACGCGGCGCAGGACGAGCCGGACGGCGCGCGGGCACCCGGCGCGCCGGCTTGGCCCTCCGAGCGCCCTGGGTCATCTTCCGCCCGGCAGCCTTGATCGCGCCCTGGGGGTCGCGCACGCCCTTGACCACCCGCAGCGCCTCTTCGACCGAGATCATGCCCTGGTGGATCTTGTCCACGGCGTCCTGCCAGAGCGGGATCAAGCCGTTCTGCCGCGCGACCTGCTGCAGCACGTCGGGGTTCGAGCCGCCGTAGACCGCCCTGCGCAGGGCCGACGTCATGGGGAGGAACTCGAAGATCGGGATCCGGCCCTTGACCCCCGAGCGCGAGCAGGCCGCGCAGCCTGGCGCGGTGTAGTAGGGCCGGCTGTCTCCGAGGATCCGGCGGATCGGCTCGCTGGGCTGGGACGAGCGCCGGCACTTGACGCACAGCCGCGAGGCGAAGCGCTGGCTGACCACGCAGCGCAGCGCGTAGGCGATGCTGTAGGGCGCGAGGCCCATGTCGAGCAGGCGGGCCACGGTGCCCACCGAGTCGTTGGTGTGCAGGGTCGAGAGCACCATGTGCCCGGTCATGGCGGCCTCGGTCGCGATCTCGGCGGTCTCCGCGTCGCGGATCTCGCCGATCATGATCACGTCCGGGTCCTGACGCAGGAGCGCGCGCAGCACGAGGGGGAACGTCAGCCCCTGCTCGTAGTCGACGTTGGTCTGGGTGATCCCGTTGACGTCGTACTCGATCGGGTCCTCGACGGTCTGAATGCTGATCTCGGGGGTGTGGATCGTCTTCAGCACCGCGTAGAGGCTGGTCGTCTTGCCGCTGCCCGTAGGCCCCACGTGCAGGATCAGCCCGTTCACGCCCTCGACCATGGGCTTGTACTTCTTGAGCATGGTGCTCGTGAAGCCGAGGGTCTCGAGGTTCAGCTTGAGCTTGTTCTTGTCGATCAAGCGCAGCACGATCTTCTCGCCGCCCAGGCAGGGGGTCGAGTTGACGCGCAGGTCGAGGTGCCCGGCCGCGCCGCTGTGGTCGCCGAAGTTGATCCGTCCGTCGAGGGGCCGGTCCTTCTCGTTGACGTCGAGCTCCGCCATGAGCTTGATCCGCGCCATGACCTTCCGCGGCTCGTCCACGGTCTCCAGGTCGCGCAGCTTGCCGTCGACGCGCATCCGGACCCGCACCCGGTCCTTGCCGCTGGGCTCGACGTGAATGTCGCTCGCCCCGCGCTCGTAGGCCTTGATGATCCAGTTGTTGACGAGCTGCTCGACGCTCATGAAGCCCTCCGGGAGGTCACAGACCGTAACCCCCCAGGTGGCTCACAGCCAGCGAGAGGGGACGAGCCCGCCTACCCCTGGGCCGCGGGTCGCGGGTCACCGTCGTCGGCGAGGTAGGCCTGCAGCGACTCGGCGACCTTGGCCGGCACGACCTCGCGCAGCTCCTCGAGGCTCGCCGCCCGGATCCCGCGCAGGCTGCCGAAGCGCTTGAGCAGCCGCTCGCGGCGCGTCTTGCCCACCCCGGGCACCTCCTCCAGCCCCGAGCGCAGCGCGCTCTTGCGCCGCAGCTCGCGGTGGTAGCGGATCGCGGCGCGGTGCGCGGCGTCGCGCACCCGGGTGAGGAAGCGGTGCTCGAGGGAGGCCGGGGGGAGGAACACCGGATCGCCCCCCGCCGGCCGGTAGACGCGCTCGAACTTGGGCGCCTTGCCCCGGCCCGCGAGGGGCAGCTTCTCGGCCCGCGCCTTGGCCAGCCCGACCAGCTCCACGGCCTCGCCCTCGACCCCGACCTGACGCGCGGCCTCGAGGGCGCGCGCCAGCTGCTGCGGGCCCCCGTCGACCACGATCAGGTCCGGGAGGTCGCCGTCGCGGAGCCCCGAGCGCAGGCGGCGCCCGATCACCTCCTCCATGGCCGCGAAGTCGTCTTGACCCTCGACGCTGCGCACGCGGTAGGTGCGGTAGCCCGCGGGGACCGGCTGCCCGTCCTCGAAGCGGACCTTGGAGGCGACCATGAATTGGCCCTGGATCGTGGACACGTCGAAGCACTCGACCCGCCGCGGGACGCGCCGCAGCCCCAGCAGCTGCTGCAGCCCGCTCAGCAGCTCCTCGGTCAGCTGCCGGCGCTCGTCTCCGGTGGCCAGCGCGAGGGCGGCGTTCTTCTGCGCCAGCTCGAGCAGGCTCCGCCGCTGCCCCCGGACCTGGTGGGTGACCCGCACCTTGGACCCGCGCGCCTCGCTGAACACGTCGGCCAGCAGCGCCTGGTCCGGGACCTCGAAGGGCAGCACGACCTCGGTCGGGACGTAGCGCTCGCCGTGGTAATACTGCCCGAGGAACGCGTTCAGCCCCTCCTCGGCCTCGAGGTGCGTGCGCAGCTCGTGGCTCCGGGGCTCGGTGATCTGGCCGTCACGGACCTGCACGATCAAGACCACGAGCAGCCCGTCGCGGACGGCGACCCCGAACACGTCGCGGTCGCCGCCGCCCTCGCGGGCCACGCGCTGCTGCTCGAGGGTGCGCTCGATGGCCTGGATCTGGTCGCGGACCCGCGCCGCCTGCTCGTAGCGCAAGGCCTCGGAGTGTTCGCGCATGCGCTCGCGCAGCCGCGGGAGCAGGGTCTCGTTCTTGCCCTTGAGGAACAGGCGCACCTCGCCCACCAGCTCGGCGTAGCGCTCCTCGCTGACCAGCCCCACGCAGGGCGCGACGCAGCGACCGATCTCGTGCTCGATACAGGGCCGGGTGCGGTTCTTCAGCTCGGCGTCGCTGCAGGTGCGCAGGGGGAAGTAGCGCTTCACGTGGCGCACGGTCTCCCGCACCGCGCGCGCGCTGGAGTAGGGCCCGAAGACCTCGCCCCCGCGCTTGGCCTGGCGCGAGGTGACCCGCACGAGCTTCGTCCGCGGCCAGCGGTCCCGGGTGGTGAGCAGGATCTGGAGGAACGACTTGTCGTCGGTGAGCTTGATGTTCCACTTCGGCTTGTGGCGCTTGATCAGCGCGTTCTCCAGCAGCAACGCCTCCTTCTCGGTGTGGGTCGCGAAGCCCTGCACGTCGCAGAGCTCGTCGAGCAAGAAGGTGTAGAACCGGCGCCCGTCGTCCTCGACCCGCAGGTAGCTGCGCGCGCGCGTGCGCAGGTTCTTGGCCTTGCCCACATAGATCACGGCGCTCTTCGCGTCGAGGAAGGTGTAGACCCCGGGCCCGGTGGGGAACAGCGCCACCTTCTCGAGCAACGACTCCTGGATCTCGGGGGTCATGCCCGCATTGTGGCTTACGGGCGCGGATGGGATAGCGCCACGCGAAAGCCGGTGGTCGGGTGCGCGAACTGCGTGCCGGCGGAGGGTCCCCCGCGGGCGGTGGCCTTGCTGGGCTTGCTCTCGAAGCCGCCGCCGCGCCAGCTCTTCCAGGCGTTCTTCAGGTCCGCCGGCTGGGGCGGACCGCGCGGGTCGAGCACGACCTCGACCCCCGCCGGCGGCAGCGGATCCGGGCCGCGCCAGTCGAAGGTCCACTCGTTGAGGTTCCCGATCAGGTCCTGGGCTCCGCAGGGCGCCGCGCCGAGGGGGAACGAGCCCACCGGCGCGGCCTGCAGGTAGCCGTCGAGCTGGCCCTCGAGGTTCGCCTGCTGCGGGGTCGGCTCGCCGTCGCCCCAGGGGTAGGTGGCGCCGTCGGGCCCCGCGGCGTGGACCCACTGGAGGTCCGTGGGCAGGCTCATGCCCCAGGAGCGGCAGTAGGCGTCGGCCTCCCACCAGTTCACGTTGTGGACGGGGTGGTCCTCGCTGACCTCGTAGCTCGGCCTGCGCACGGGGACCCCGGCCTGCTGGGCGTAGCGCACGTATTGGCCCCAGGTCACCTCGTGCTTGCCGAGGAAGTAGCCGCTGAGCTTCGCGGTCCAGGTGCGCGGCGGCTGGCCGTCGCGCTTCCGCGAGCGCGGGTAGGACCCGCCCGGGACCCACACCAGGGTCGAGCCGTCGGGCCCCCGGTACTCCCGGGGTCGCGCGCCGAAGTCGATCCCCGCCGGGAGGGGCAGGTGGGGGCGCGCGTCGGGGTGCAGGTCGCGAAACCACTGCGGCGTGGCGTCCAGGAACGGGTCCTCGGGCTCGAGGGGCGGGTCCTCGGAGGGGGCTACCGGCTCGGGTTCGCGCTCGGGCACCGGCTCGGGGTCATGCTCGGGCTCTTGCTCGGCCTCGAGCGGGGTGTACGGCGACGGCGTGGGCGTCGGCTCGGGCGTCACCGCGAGCGGCGCCTCGCCCCCGCCTCCGCTGAGGAAGGCCGCCACGCCCACCCCCAGCGCGACGGCGAGCATGGCGAGGGCCACGATCGCCAGGCCCGCTGCGCCCCCCCCGCCGGTCCTTGGGGCGGACCCGCCGTCCGGGGCGCAGGCCAGCTCGAGCTCCTCGAGGAAGTCCCGGACCGTCGGCGGGCGAGCGCCCGGATCCTTCATCATTCCCCAGCGGCAGATCCTGGCCACCGGATCGGGGAGGCTCGGGTCGAGCTCGCGCACGTCCGGCGCGGGCTCGTTCACCACCTTCGAGAGCACGTTGTAGACCGCGGTCCCCTTGAACGGCCGCTCTCCGGTGAGCGCGAAGAACAGGGTCGCGGCCAGGCCGTAGACGTCGGCCCGCGCGTCGATCTCCCCCGAGGAGCCGGCCTGCTCGGGCGCCATGAAGGCCGGCGTCCCGCGCAGCTCCCCGGTGTGGGACATGCGGCTCAGGTCGTCGATGGAGAGCTTGCCGAAGGTCTCCGCGTCGCGCAGCACGAGGCCGAAGTCGACGAGGAACGGCTGGCCGCTCGCGCGCTCGATCACCACGTTCGCCGGCTTGACGTCGCGGTGCAGGATCCCGCGGCCGTGGCAGTAGTCGAGGATCCCACCCACTCCGCGGATCAGCCCCAGGGCCGCCTCCGGCGGATACGGGCCCCGCGTCTTGACCGTCTGCTCCAGGGTCTCGCCCTCGATCAGCTGCAGGATCAGGAACGGGGTCCCCTCGAACTCGCCCACGTCGACGAGCCGCGGGAGGTTCGGGTGCTCGAGGCGACGCAGGACCTCGGCCTCCTGGCGGAAGCGCTTCTCCGCGGCGCCCCCGCGGACGGTCAACAGCTTGAGCGCGACCGCGACCCCGGTCTGGGCGTGGACCGCGCGCAGCACCAGCCCCTGGCCACCGCGCGCGATCTCGGCGTCGACGCGGTAGGGGCCGAAGGACCGCCCGACGAGGCTCGCGCTGCCCCGCTCGAAGGGGACGCTACCGGAGGACTCGTGCCAGGTCGCCGACATGCTTGGGACTCACCTCGAGCCTCCACGCTAATCCAGTGAGCCCGATTGCGCGATCCGGGTCCGGGTCCCGGGTCCGGTTCCGGTTCCGGGTCCGGGTCCGGTTCCGGTTCCGGTTCCGGTTCCGGTTCCGGTTCCGGTTCCGGTTCCGGTTCCGGTTCCGGTTCCGGTTCCGG
>Ga0070727_10001907_pt1 | contig 20961 bp, 14 predicted proteins | sample tdAd472_FD_66722 | JGI IMG/M metagenome (GOLD analysis project Ga0070727, IMG submission 66722) | Marine sediment microbial communities from the Atlantic coast under amendment with organic carbon and nitrate - tdAd47.2 | ecosystem: Environmental > Aquatic > Marine > Coastal > Sediment | place...
CGACCACATTCAGCACATGCACGGCCGCCAGGGCAGCGAGGTCGCCGCGGCGGTAGCCACGGTGGACGCTGCGCTCGCCACCCTGGTCGAGGACGCCAAGCGCGCCGGGATCTACGAGCGCACCGCGTTCATCATCACCGGAGACCACGGGTTCGTGGACACGCACACCCGGATCTCGCCCAACGTGTGGCTGGCGGAGGCGGGCCTGCAAGGCACCGAGAAGGACCGCGGCGACTGGCGCGCGACCTTCCACTGCTCCGGTGGCTCGGCGCTGTTGATGCTCCGCGATCCCAAGGACCGGGCCGCGGTCGAAGCCGTGCGGGGGCTGCTGGAGGAGCTCCCTCCGGGGATCCGCAAGACGTTCCGCCTGATCGAGCCCGCGCAGCTGAAGGCGATCGGCGCCGACCCCAACGCAGCCCTGGCCCTGAGCGCCCACGAAGGCTACCGCTTCTCGAGCTCGGCCAAAGCGCCGGCGCTCAAGGCGGGTCGCGGCGGGACCCACGGCTACTACCCCGACTTCCAGCGCATCCACACCGGCTTCGTGGGCGCAGGCGCCGGCTTCGCCGAGGGCGTGCTCGTCCCCCGGCTGAACCTCGAAGACGTGGCCCCGGTCGCCGCGAAGCTGCTGGGGATCGAGTTCGACGCCCCCGACGGCGTGCTCCCGGTGGGGCTCCTGCGCGCGGCCAAGTAAGCCCGGCTACTCGCCCTCGAGCCTGGCGTAGACCGCCTCCAGCGCCTCGATCCGCTCCGCGTAGAACGGGCGCTCGAGGGCCGCGCATGCGCGCAGGTGGTCGCGCCCCTGCGCCAGTGTGGGACAGCCCGCGAGCTCATCGTGCAGCGAAGCGATGCTCGCGAGGCGAAAGTGCAGGTCGGCGATCACGTCTGCGTCCGTGGCGTGGTGGAGCCCGTCGCGGGCGAGGGCGGTCGCCCGCACGACGTCCACGCTCAGCGGCCAGGACTCTCTCCCGCGGAACAGCACCTCCGAGAACACGTTCAGCGCCTTGGGGTCCTCTCCAGCCGCGGCGGCCGCGAGACACACCAACTGCGCCGCGGTGCGCCTCGGGCCCGCCGGGAGCACCGGGTCGGGAGTCGCCCCGTCCACGAGCAGACGATACAGCTCGTACCATCCCCGGGGGTCCTTCTCCGCTCCACGCGCAAAGCAAGCGGCGGCTTCGAGCACGCGACCCGAGCGGCGGTAGAACAGGCCGTAGCGTGTCAGGCGGGAGTACTCGGGGTAGACCTCGGCCTCGAGCAGCTGCCCTTCGGTGAAGGCCTCCTCCGGGGGAGAGGGCTCGACGCGGATCGCGAGCTCCTGCACTTCGACCCGCGCGGGGCTGAGCAACCTGGGCGTGACCGCGCGCATCCGCGCCCGCTCCTCCACCTCCAGCGGGAGCTCCTCCAGACGAACGAGCAGCTCCAGCGCCTCGAGGGCCGAGATCACCCCGGGTTCACCGAGGTGGGCGAAGGCCATGCTCACCAGGCACATGCACGCCTGGCGGCGGACATCGTCCGCCATCGCAGGGTCCGTGCCGTCCATCCACTCGGCCATGTCCAGCGCGCGCCGGTAGTAGGCCTGCGACACCCCCAGGTCCCGGGAGAAGCCCATGGCGTTGTCCTGCCAATGCGAGTAGCCCAGCTTCAACATCGCCTGCGCCGAGCCCTCCTCGGCCCCGCGCTCGAGGCAGGCGCGGCGGACCTGCTGGGGCTCCTCGAGTTCGAAGTCGTAGTCGGTGAACAAGCGCGCCATGCGTTGCCAGCAGTCGACGTCCCCCTCCTCGATCGCCGCGCGGTAGTAGGCGGCGGCCTGCCAGTAGTCTTGCTGGACGCGCAGCGCGTCGGCCACGGTCCGCTGCGTGGAGACGCCCGGCAGCATGCCCGCGGTGATGGACACCCCCTTGGCCGCCTGGAGGTCGAGCTCTGGGAGCGAGGCGAGGAACGCCTCCAGCGCGGCCACCCGGGGCGGGACCGCGTCCTCGTCGCTCTGGGTGGTCACGACTTCGGACACGGTGGCGGCGACCCCGCCCTCGGCCTGGGAGTGCGCCCGCTGCGCGTAGAGCGCGGTGCACACCACCCCGAGCACCCCGAGCAGCGCTGCGGCCAGAGCCAGCCACAGCACCCCGGTGCGAGGGGGAGCAGCCTCGAGGTCCAGCGCTTGAGCGAAGGCCAGCGCGCTGGGGTAGCGTCGCTCGGGCTTGCGGGCGGTGGCCTTCATGCACACCCGCACCAGGTCGGGAGGGGCCGCAGGGTTGGTGTCCGACGGAGAGCGCAGCTTGCTGAACAGCGCCGAGGACGGCGGCTCTCCGCAGAGCATGTGGTAGAGCACAGCGCCGAGTCCGTAGACGTCGCTGCGTGCGTCGACCGCTCCTTGCTCAGCCTGCTCCGGAGCCATGTAGCTCAGGGTCCCGACGAGCTGCCCGCTGAGGGTCAGCGCGGCGTGGTCCTCGCCGCGCACCACGCCGAAGTCGGTGAGCATGGCGCGTCCGTCCTCGGCGAAGAGCACGTTCTGAGGCTTGAGGTCGCGGTGCAGGAAGCCATGGCGGTGCACGTGAGCCAGACCCTTGGCCAGTTGCTGCATGATCCGCCGCGTCTCGGACTCCTGCAGGGGACCGCGGCGCAGCCGACCCGCGAGGTCTCCTCCCGGGGCGAAGTCGAGCACGACGTAGGGGCGCCCGCCGGCGCTCCCCGCCGCGTGGACGCGGACCACGTTCGGGTGTCCGTCGAGGCGAGTCAGCGCCTCGACCTCACGGGCAAAGCGCTCGCCGTGGGAGCGGGTGGCGGAGCGAAGCAGGGTCTTGATCGCGCGCTGCCCCCCGCTGGTCCGCTCGATGGCGTGCCACACCTCGCCCATGCCCCCGGCGCCCAGCCGCTCGCGGAGCACGTAGTCGCCGACCCGGCCCCCGGCGACCCAGCCCTCGGGGCGCAGGGCGTCGAGGCACCCGCAGACCTGCTCCTCGTCGAGTAGCCCGGCCTCGATCAGCCAGCGGGCGAAGCTGGGCCGGGGGGAAGGCAACGCTGCAAAGGGCTGCAGCAGCGCGAGCGCGAGCCGCCCGCTCGCGACCACCTGGTGAGCAAGGGCTTGATCGTAGCTCGCGTCGTCCAGCACAGTCGTCAGCATACGCCCGCGATCCAGCGGGCGCTGCTCAGGCGTAGTGGATTCGGGTCCCGGCCACGATCCTGCGCAGCGCCTCGGCAGCGCCCTGGGTCTCGGGGTGACGCACGAGGACCCAGCCCTCGCCCTCGTAGTGAGTCGAGCGCGGCATGCCCTCCTTGGGCAGGCGGGCCTCCACGACCACGTCGCCCAGCTCGCGCAGGACCTCGGTCAACCCGTCGACGCGGGCCACCGTGCGCCCCGGGCCCGAGCCGCGGAGGAAGGCCGAGCCTGCCGCCCACTTCCGCGGCGGAATCTCGAAGGTCTCGTGGACCATCAGCCGGGCCCACAGCGACCACATGTCGACCTCGTGGGCGATGCTGTTGACCGCCATGATGTTCACCCCAGGGGGCCTCGCCGCGACCTCGGAGATCACGCGCTTGCCGCTCTTGGTGAGGAACCACTCCATGTGGGAGAGCCCGGTGCGCATGCCCAGCGCGCTCAGCGCGCGGGCGTTCAGCTCGACGAAGGGCTGGGCGTGGGCTTCGATTCGCTCCTTGGGCAAGAGCACGCAGTATTGAATCCAGGGGCTCTCCACCACCTCCAGCGGCCCGGGGAGGTAGTAGGTCGAGCTCGACCACACCGGCTTCCCTTTGACGCTGACCGTCTCGAAGGTGTGCTCGGCTCCGCGCACGAACTCCTCGGCCTGGGCCGGGCGGTTGGGGGTGGGCATCAGTTGGTTCATCGCCGCGAACAGCTCACCCCGCTCGCCGACGCGGTAGGTGTGCTTGGTCCCCAACCCGTCCAGGGGCTTGAGGATGATCGGGAACCCCACCTGCTCGATGAAACGTTCCGCGTCCCGCAGGCCCCGGATCCGCGCCTGACGCGCCACGGGCAGTCCAGCCTGCGCGAGCACGGCCTTCATGCAGTTCTTGTCGCGGAAGTTGCGCGCCGCCTCGGCGTGCATCCCTGGGATCCCCAGCGACTCCCGGGCCTCGGCTAGCGGGAGCTGGAGCTGCTCGAGGTAGCCCATCAGCCGGTCGACGCGCCCCCACTCGCGCTGGAACCCGCGCGCCGCGACCACGAGCTGCCCCACGTCCATGGTGTTGGGCACCCGGAAGTGTCCGTCGATCCGCTTGCGAATCCCCGGTGGCAAATGCTCTTGCGGCTGCTGGGAGATCACCCCCAGCTTGACGTTCTCCAGCGACGCGATCGCGTCGAGGCACTTGACTATGGTGCCCCCGAAGTAGGGAGCGACGAAGACGACATGGACCACGGGGCCCTCCAGGCGGCGAGAGTCTACCCCGGGTGGAGCGCACTCCCAGCCCATGCTGCAAAGGAAATGCGACGGGCACCCCAGCCGGGTTGCAGAGCCCCCCAAGCTTCCGCGAGGCAACCAGACCCTGGCCGCCAAACTCGAGCTCTACACCGACTGAGACCTAATCGCGGAAGGGCCCACCGATCCGCGCGCGACTGAGCGCTCTGCGGCGGGCGAGATCTCTCCCGAGACGGTTCGCGGCGCGGTCGATGGCCTGAACCGGGTCGCGGTCACGGACCTCGGCCCGGACCTCCTGGCCTCCAGTAAGGGTCGCTCGCAGCGAGCAACGGACGTCGAGCCCGCTGCGGCTGTCGCGCACCCGATCGATGACCACGTTGACCTCGGTCAGCGCAGTCAGGAAGCGGCCCAGGGAGAGGTGCAGGCTGCGCACGGCCCGGCGCTTGAGCTCGTCGGCGCTCGCGTGCGCGCGGACGCGGAAGCGGATCCTCACTCGGCACCTCGCGAGGGCTGGGACGCGGGCCACCCCGAGTCCACCCCGGCTGGGCTGGGCAGGCGAAACACGCCGGGAGGTGGAGGGTTTTCCCGGTCGAGGCGCAGCACGTGCTGGTGGCCGGGGTCCATCACCACCAAGAACGTCGCTCGGGGTGTGCCGCCAGGGTCGAGCGCTACAGCCATGTAACTCCCCGCTGACAGGCGCAGCACCGGCGAGTCCGACCGAGCCTCGGCCAGGTGGACGCGGTCCTCGCCGTGGGAGGTGTAGAAACGCACGACGGCTCCGCTCGCCAGCCCTTCGATACGCACGACGCACTCTTCCTCGGGGTCCGCCGGGGGCAGGAGGGCAGCGCTGGACTCCAACCGCGCCAGGTTCTGGCGCAGCTCCTCGGCCAGCGCCCAGTTCCCGCGGGATTCTGCGTAGGCGACCCGCGCACGTTTGACCCGGGCCAACGCCGCTCGCAACATGTCGTCGTCTGGGGCCTCGAGGAATGCCCCCTTGGTCACGAGCATGGCCTGCAGGTAGGCTCGGTCCGCCGCGTCGTGACGCTGGGCGCGCGCGTGGCCCTCGGCCACTTGCAACAGCTCCAGCCCGCGCTCCGAGCGCTCGTGCAAGGCGACCCGGTACGCGAGGCTGCGCATCGCGACGCCCGCGACCAGCAGCAACGCCAGCGTAGCGACGACCAGCGCGCTCACCCCCGGGCGTGCGCGGACCGCTCTCCAGAGTCTCTGGGCGCGCCCGGGGAGCCTGGCGGATACCTTCGCCTCAGCCTGGAACCGCGCCAGGTCCGCGGCGAGCGCGGCCGCGGTCGGGTAGCGATCGCGGGGATCACGGGCCATGGCCTTGGCGCACACGACCTCCAGGGGCTGAGGCAACTCCGGGTTCACGTCGCGCAGCCGAGGCGGCTGGCTGTGCAGAATCGCCTGCAAGACCTTGATCGCCGACTCCCCTGAGTGCGGGGGCTGCCCGGTGAGCAGGAAGAACAGGACCCCGCCGAGCCCGTAGACGTCCATGCGATGATCCGGCGGGTCGGCCTTGGGCGAGACTGCCTCGGGGGCGAGGTAACTCGGGGTGCCGAGGATCTCCCCCGTCTCGGTAAGGTTCGGGTCGTGATGCAGCTGCTTGGCCAGGCCGAAGTCCACGACCAGCGGACCCTCCTCGGCGTGCAGCATGATGTTGCTCGGCTTGAGGTCGCGGTGCACCACCCGCTGGGCGTGGGCCGCGTCGATGGCACGCGCCACCTGCTCGACCAGGCGCGCAGCCTCGAGCGGCGCCAGGGGCCCGGCCTGCTCCACGTGCTTCTCGAGGCTCGGGCCCTCCACGAGCGGCATGGTGAGGTAGGCCGCCCCGCCCACCTCCCCGTAGGTGTGGGTCGCAACGATGTGGGGATGGCGCAGGCGCGAAGCGACTCGAGCCTCACGCCGGAAACGACGCAGGTGGCGGTCGTCGGTGACCAGCCCCCGGTGCAGGAGCTTGAGCGCCACGGCGGTCTGCTCCTTGGGGTCCCAGGCGCGATAGACGGTGGCCATCCCGCCGCTGCCCAGGGTTCCTTGGACCTCGAATCCTGCGAACACGCTCCCAGGCTCGAGCACGACGGGCTCCCCGCGAAAGCACGGGTCACTCTCGACGCTCAGCTCGTGGTGTTCCAGCGGCGCGGCGTGAGCGCTGGCGGCCTCTTGCAACTCGAGGAGCGAGTAGGAGGCGGTCTCCTTGGTCCCCTCCGCCCAGGCAGACCAGGCCGCGAACAGCGCCTGCGAGTCGCTCGCACTGTCAGGCTCTTCGGTCATGGGGCAACCTCTCTACCCCCGTGATAGGGCAGCCATGCAATTCGGCACAGACGAAAGCTACGATACGTTTCTTCGCGAAATGCGAATCTCGCTATAGCCCTGGACCCACCGGCGCTGCACCGACCGAGACCGCGTAGCGCGCCGCGGCGCTCCAGTAGTCGCGCAGCGCGTCCACCAACTTCAGCTCGGCCTCGGCTGCGTAGGCTTCCCGCAGGTTGAGCTTGAGGATCGTGGAGTCGCCGAGGGAGAAGCGCTCACGCTCCGCCTCGGCCACCCGACGCGCCAAGCTCGCCGCCTCGCGCACCTGGACCTCGCGCTCGTGGGCCGCGCGCAGCTCGGAGAAGGCGTCGCGCACTTCGAGCGCGACCTTGTCGCGGGCGAGCCGCAGCGTCTCGCCCAGCTGGGACAGCCGCGTCTCACTCTCGAGCACCAGGCCACGGGCCTTGCGGTTCTGCAGGGGAAACTTGAACTGCAGGCCAGCCATCAGCTCGAACTCACCCTTGGTGACCGACGGCCTCCGACGATCGAGGTCTTGAGAGGCAAGCACGGTGAGGTCCAGCTGCGGCAAGAGCTCGTTCTCGGCGAAGCGCAGCCCTACCCGCTCCTGCTCCCGTAGCTGCAGCAGGCGCAGCAGATCCGGCCGCCGCGCCAAGGCTTGCTCCAGGTCCACCTCGAGCGCAGCGCCCAGAGGGGTAGAGCCAGGAGGGAGCTCGGGGATCAGGGCCGCGCTCCCAGGCAGGATCGGCTTCCCCTGCGCGTCGCGCAGGAACAGCGCGAGCTTCAACGCTGCCTTTTCGATGCCACGCCTCGCCTTGACCACCAGCGCGCTGCGCTCGACCACGAGCCGCCGGTTGTCGAGGACCTCGATCTCCGCGATCGCCCCGCGAGTCAGCGCCTCCTCGAGGCCTCGCTGTCGGACTTCTGCGAGCGCCAACAACGACTCGGCGATGGTTTGCCTGCCCCCTGCTGCGACCCAGTCCCAGTAGGCGTAGGCGGCCTCTGCGCTATAGCGCAGGCGGAGCATGGCCAACTCGGAGTCGGCCAGCTTGCGCTCGAAGCCGGCGCTGTCGAGGTCGCGCCGGCTCGCGTCGAAGGAGCCGCCTTGCAACACCGGGAGGGCGAACCCCAGGCTGAACTCACCGCCGTGGTTGATCCGACGCTTGCCGTCGAAGGTGAGGTCGAAGTTACCGTTTCCCACCCGATACCCGCCCAGGACCCTCAGGCCCCACGCTCCAGTCGCCTGCTCGAGGGTCACGCCCGCGGTGTGGTTCTCGTAGAACCCCTCGAGGTTCCACTGCGCCTTGGCCCCGAGCTCGAGGTCGAAGGCTCCCAACGCCTTGAGCTGCTTGGCCTCCACCAGGATCCGCTTCTGTCGGGCGACCGTCAGCAGCGGGAAGCTGGCGTCCACCGCGCGCAAGACCTGCCCCAGGCTCAAGGGTCCAGCGCCGGCGGTCCAGAGCGAGGTCACTGCCGCAGAGCTCGCGCGGGGCAAGGCCAGCGCTCCAGGGAGCGGCGAGAGCTCGTCCTCGATCGCCAGCGGCCCTGGGTCTGCGGGCAGGATCCACACCGCGTCCTCGGGGCCAGCCCTGCAGCCGATCGAGGCCACCAGGCAGACGGCGAGCGCCCAACGCGGTCCGCTCACTTGCCCACCTTGAGCTTGGCCTTGCTCTGGCGCTTGCCCTTGGGCTCCGCGTCGGCGACGACCGGGGGGAACCCGTTCATCTGACGCCACACCTCGAAGCCAAGGGTCACCTGCTCGAGCAAGATCCAACCGCGAGCCCGGACGCCCTGCCGGAGGAAGCGCCGGGAGGGCCAGGGCTCCCCGTCCTCGTCGGGAGTGACCACCACGCGGAAGCGCCCGCTGCCGTCGTCGCTGGCGTCGACGAAGCGCACGGTCCCGCCAAAGGTGCCGACCGCCACGCTCGGCCAGCCGGCGAACTGGACCGCGGGCCACCCCTCGAACTGCAGCCGCACCGAGCGCCCTGGGCTGAGCAGGGGCATGTCGTTCCCGTCGACCCACAGCTCGACCGCCATCGCCTCGGTCTCGGGGACGAGGACCGCCACGGGGTCGCCTGCCTTGACCATCTCGCCACCGCGGTTGGCGCTCAGGCGCAGCACCGTGCCCGCGATAGGGGCCAGCACGCGCTGGGTCTCCTGGCGCGCGATCTTGACCTCCAGCTGCGCGAGCATGGAGCGGGCGCTCGCGGCGTCGGAGAGGGCCTCTTCACGTTGGGCCCGCGCCCCACGGACCTTGGCTTCGTATTCCGCCCCCTTCGACCCTCGCGCGGCCCCCTTCCCGGTGAGGTCGCTGCGGCTCGCCTCCAGCGCTGCCTTCGCCTTGTCGAGCTCGACCTCGGCCTTGCGGATCGCCAACCGCCCCAACTCCCAATCCCGGGTCGAGGCCAACCCGCTGCCCTTGAGCTGCTCGAGGCGAGCGAAGTTGAGCTCGGCCGTGACCCGACCGATCTCGGCAGCCTCGACGGCGCGCTCGTCTGCCGTCACCTTCTGCTCGGCCATCCGGATCTTCTGTTGCGCGACCTCGAGCTCCAGCTCCAGCCCGCGCTCGTAGGCGACGATCTTCTCCGCGTAGGCCTGCGCCTTCGCCTCGGCGGCGTCGAGCTTGGCCCGGTAGGCCGAGGACTGCTCGCGCAGGCGCTGGATCAGGTTGGGGTCGTTGTCCGTGATCTCGAACAGCGGGTCGCCCTCGGAGACCTCGGATCCCTCGGCCACCCACCAATGCGTCACGCGTCCATTGATGGGCGCCTCGATCTCCTGCTGCCGCTCGAGGGGCGCGTAGGCGACGGCGCGGCCCTCGCCGCGCACGTTCTGCTGCCAGGGGACGAACAGCAACACCACGGGCAACACGACCAGGATCACGGCGAAGAGCTTCGCCAGCCGCCAGAACCAGGCGGGGGTCTGGGCGGCGCGCAGGGCCGGAATCCGACCCAGCTGAATGGCCGAGAGGGCAGGGGGCATCATTGCGGCTCCTGGGGGCTGATGGTTCCGCGCGCGTCGAGGACGACTACCCGACGGCAGCGCACGGCGACGTCCTGCCGCTGCGTGGCGACGACCACCGTGCAGGACTGTTTGGCGAGGTGCTCGAACACACGCTCGTGGGTCGCGCTCCCCAGACCGTCCAGCACTCCGTCGAGGAGCAACAGGCGTGGGCGCGAAGCCAGCACCCGCGCCAGCACGAGCAGGTCGGCTTGTCGGCCCGAGAGCGGGCGCCCGAAGCTCGTCAGCTCGGTCTCCAGGCCAGCAGGAAGACGCTGGATCGACTCCCAGAGCCCGACCGCCTCGAGCACCCCCCGCAGCTCCTCCAGCTGCAGCGCGGGGTTCCCCAGGCGCAGGTTGGCCGCCACGGTCCCCGCGATCACCTCGCCGCTGCGGGCGAGCGCGACCTGGCTACGGAGCGCTGCGGGCCGCAGGGAGCGCAGGTCGATCCCGTCGAAGTCGATCCTCCCGACGCTGCATTCGCGCTGCCCGTGGAGCAACTCGAGGAGCGTGGTCTTGCCCGCCCCGCAAGGTCCCAGGAGCGCGACTCGCTCCCCCGGTTCGATCTGCAGCGAGATCCCGCTGGGCACCTGGCGTCCGCCGGGCCAGGTGTAGCCGACGCTGGTCAGCTCGAGGCGCGCGGGCTCGGGACGGCGGGCAGGGGTCTCGCCGGTCTCCAACTCCAGGGGCAGGTCGAACAAGTAGCCCAGCTTGTCGACCGCGGCGAGCAGGTCGTAGACGCTCTCGAGCTGGTTGCCCAGTTTGGCCACGGCCGCGAGCACGAGGGACACGATCAACCAGGAGGCCACGAGCTGGCCCAGGGTCAGCTGACCGATCTTGACCAGCCAGCCCCCGAGCCCCAGCAGCAGGGCGCTGGTGACCACCTGCAACGCCAGGGCGCCGATCAGCTGGCGGAGCACGACCCGATAGTGCCGGCCGCGGCGCTCGAGGTAGGTGTTGGCCAGCGTGTCGGCGTGGTCCAGGGCCATCTCGCGTCCTCCGCTGAGCTGAAAGGCCAGCGGGTGCCGAACCAGCTCCTCCAGCCAATCCGCGACGGCGTACTTGGCGCTCGACTCCTTCACCGCGGTGCGCACCGCCCCTCGCCCCATGACCCCGATCACGAACGCGAGGGCGGCGAGGAGGAACACGTCGAAGGCGAGCAGCAGCGGGTGATAGAAGGCGAGCACGAGGAGCCCGATCCCGGCAGAGAGGACGACGGTCACGCCGTCGAGGAGCAGCTTGGCCCCGACCTTTTGCATGGTCGCGACGTCGAAGAAGCGGTTGACCAGCTCGGGCCCGTGAACCCGGTCGAGCCCCTCGCGTCGAACCCGCGGCAGGCGCCAGGCGAGGTCGGTAGCGACCCGCACGAACAGCCGCCGCTGGATCAGCTCGACCACGATCGCCTCCATAGCGCGAACCGCAGCGGCCAGACCGAGGCAGGCCGCGAGCACGAGCGCCAGGACGAGGATTGGCTGGACCAGCCCCACGAAGGCCACGGTGTTGACGAGCGCTTCCACCGCCACGGGCGTCGCGAGGTTCAACAGGCCGACGACCAGCGCAAAGGCGATCAGGACCTTGATGTCCCGAGCCTCGGGAGCGACGAGGTGCCTCAACCGCGCGCCGGGCGTCGCGCGCTCGGCGGCGGGCTCCATGGGCGCGGCAGGGCTCAAGGCCTGAATCACGGCCCACTCCGCCGGCTCGTCGCCGACGACCCCCAGCTCGGCGAGCAGGCGCCCTTGCGGGAGGCTCTCCTCTGCGCCGTCTGCCACACGCGTGACCTCGACGGACCCCCCACCGCTCACCTCGCGCACGACGAGCCAGCCCCGCGCGCCATGAGTCACCAACGCACCGGTGGAGAGCAGCTGCTCCCGGACGACCTCCCACTCCGCCCGCAGGCGCACCGCGCGGTATCCCGCCAGCTCGGACGCCTCCACCAGCCAGTCCCAACCGTCGGCCTGGGTGCCGACCAGGGCGCGCTCAGCGCGCCACACCGCCGACTTCAAGCGCTCGACGGCCGGAGGCGGACCATCGCTGGGCGCCGCGCGGCGGAGGACCTGGATCAGGTCGTTGGCGCCGGCCGGCGAGCACACGGGAGCGTGGGAGCGAGGCGGTCCTTCGGTGGGATCCAGCTGGATCGGTTCATTGCTCATGTGAGGACCGTAGTCCAGCGCTGCAATTCGTCAAATACGAATGCGCAGAATCTTGTTTCAGCTTTTTGCGAAAATCCGTGTCGTGGGCGCCAGGTGACAGGGGACACACCACGGTTCGTCTGTGGGCGGAGGATAGCACCACGTGACCGATCTTCGACTGCGAGAACTGGCCCGCGCCTGGCGGCGCGGTTGAATCCTGGCCGGACGCGCGCTGTTGCGCGCCCAGCTTCACTCCGGCGACCGCGGACAGGTCCTCCGGCTGCGTGTCGAGCTCGGAGAGCTGAGTCCCGACCGAGTCCGCTTGGCCGCGTATCTGGGTGATCCCCGTGCCCACGAGCTCCTGGGCCTCCCCCTCTGCCGGCGCTGGACGCGCTACTCCCAGAGCACGGGCGAGACCCGAGACTGGGTGCGCGGGCTCGCGACCTGGGGCAAGGAGCCTCTGGTCCGCGCGTGTCGCGTCGCCGTACGCGCTCACGTAGCGCTAGCGTGGCCCAGGGTGGACGGCGACACACTGGCGTCGCTGCGAGCGGCCGAGCCCGTGATGCTGGACTGGATCCGGGACCCGAGCGAACCGCAGCGCGCCGCCGCGGGGCGGCTGGCAGCCAGGCTCGGTCGCACCTGGCAGATCCCCGTCGCGTCGCGGCGGGTGCTCACCGTCTGCCTGCAAGCGGTCGCCTCCCGCTACGGCGCAGAGCGGGCAGCGGTGCAGGGCCTGGGTGAGGCCGACGTCGAACCCGAGTGGACCTCGGTCCGCGCGGCCAAGCGCGCTGGCGTCGGTCGAGGCCGACTGCGGCACGGGATCCAGCGCGAGCTGCTTCCGTGGGCGCTCGGACACGACGACCCTTGCCGCGCCTGAGCCGGAGGCCGTTGGCCTCAGGCTCAGGCTCGGGTGGGGCTCCAGAGCACCGTTTCCCCGCGAGGTGTCCGCTGGCGCTAGGATCTCCCCATGCAGCGCAGCTTCGGACCGACTGGCGTCGAGGTCCCCGTGGTGGGGCAGGGTACTTGGCAGATGGGCCGCGACCGCCCCCGGGAAGTCGCCGCGTTGCGGCGAGGTCTCGGGCTGGGGTTGACCCACGTCGACACGGCCGAGCTCTACGGGAACGCCGAGTCCGTCGCGGGTGAGGCCATGGCAGGGCAACGCGGCCGGGTGTTCCTGGTGAGCAAGGTCCTCCCCAGCAACGCCAGCTACGCGGGCACCATCGAGGCCTGCGAACGCAGCCTCGACGCCCTCGGCACCGACCATCTCGACCTCTACCTGCTGCACTGGCCCGGGAGCCACCCCCTGCGCGAGACGATGCGCGCCCTCGAAGAGCTCGTCGCCCAGGGCAAGGTCCACGCCCTGGGAGTGAGCAACTTCGACACCGCCGAGCTGAAGGCGGCGCGTGAGGCGCTGACCCGCGAGCCGCTCGCGTGCAACCAGGTCTACTACGACCTCGAGCACCGGGGGATCGAGGTCGAGCTGCTGCCCTACTGCCAGGCCCACGGGATCGCCCTCGTGGGCTACAGCCCCTTCGGCTCGGGCGCGTTCCCCGACGTCGAGCGTGGCGACGCCGCCCTGCGCCGGGTAGCCGAAGCCCACCACGCCACCCCGGCGCAGGTCGTGCTCGCGTTCCTCACGCGGGAGGCGCACACCTTCACGATCCCCAAGGCCTCGAGCCTCGAGCACGTCGAGGACAACGCGGGAGCGTTGGAGCTGAGGCTGACCCCCGAGGACGTGGCCCGGATCGATGCGGCCTTCCCCGCCCCGGAGCGCCCCGTTCCGCTGGCGGTGATCTGACGTGAGCTGGCCGGCCTACCTCGAGCTCTACGAGTCGGGGGAGCTCGCTCGCCGCGCCGAGGAGGCGGTGGCGAGCCTCGCCTCGTGTCGAGTGTGCCCACGCAACTGCGAGGTCGACCGGCTGGCTGACGAGCGTCAGACCTGTCACACGGGGCGATACGCGCGGGTGTCCAGCCACTTCCCCCACCACGGGGAGGAGGACTGCCTCCGGGGTTGGCTGGGTTCGGGGACGATCTTCTTCGCCTACTGCAACCTGCGCTGTGTGTTCTGCCAGAACCACGACACGAGCCAGGCCGGGGAGGGGGCCGAGCTCACCGCTCAGCAGCTCGCCGAGCGCATGCTCGAGCTGCAGGCCTGGGGCTGCCACAACGTGAACCTCGTGACCCCCGAGCACGTGGTCCCCCAGCTCCTCGAGGCGCTGCTCCTGGCGGTCGAGCAGGGGCTGCGGATCCCCTTGGTCTACAACACCAGCGCCTACGACAGCCTCGAGAGCCTCGCCTGGCTGGACGGGCTGGTCGATATCTACCTCCCCGACTTCAAGCTCTGGACCCAGCAGGCCACCGCGCGCTACCTCAAGGCCAAGGACTACCGCGAGGTCGCCTGCGCCGCGCTTGAGGAGATGCACCGCCAGGTCGGCCCGCTGCAAGTCGACGCCCGCGGCCTCGCCCGGCGGGGGGTGATCGTCCGGCACCTGGTGATGCCCAACCTGCTCGATGAGACTCGCGAGGTGCTGGAGTTCCTCTGTCGCGAGCTGGGACCCGAGACCTACGTCAACGTGATGGGGCAGTACCGCCCCGAATACCGCGCCGCGCGCTTCGAGGAGCTCGCGCGCAGCCCCACCGCCGGTGAAATGCGCCAGGCGCTGGAGCACTTCACCGGCGCCGGGCTCCACCGCCTGGACCAGCGCCGCAGGCTGCCGCGGTTCGGCGACTGATTCGCTCAGCGCCGGGTTACCAACGCGGCTAGGCTGAGCGTATGCAGATCGGGCCGTATCGGGTGCTCGAGGAGGTGGCCCGCGGCGGCATGGGGGTGGTGTTCCGCGCCCGCGCCGCCGACGGGACCGAAGTCGCGTTGAAGTTGCTCCTCGCCCACCGCGCCACGGACCCGCGCGCCCGGAAACGCTTCCGCCGGGAGGTCGAGGCCCTCGCCCGGCTGAGCCACCCCAACGTGGTCGCGATCCTGGGTGCGGGTGAGCACGAGGGCGCCCCGTGGTTGGCGCTGGAGTTCGTCGAGGGAGAGTCCCTCGACGCGCGGCTGCGCCAGGGCCCGCTGCCGGTGTGGGAGGCGCTGCGCCTGGGGCAGCAGCTGGCCCAGGCCTTGAGCTACGTCCACTCCTGCGGGGTGCTCCACCGAGACCTCAAGCCAGACAACGTGCTCCTCCGTGGCGGGCAAGCGCTGCTGACCGACTTCGGCCTCGTGCTCGACGACCAGAGCTCGGTCAGCCGAGTCACGGTCAGCGGAGTGTTCCAGGGCACACCGGGCTACTGGGCGCCCGAGCAGGCCCGGGGTGAGCTCGAGCGCTTTGGTCCCCGCACCGACGTCTACGGGCTGGGCGCCGTGCTCTACGCCTGCCTCACTGGGCGCCCCCCGGTCCAAGGCACCTCGCTGGCCGACTTCCTCCAGACGGTTGGCTTCGAGGAGACCCCGCCGCCCCGCGCGCTGCGCCCCGAGGTCCCCCAATGGCTGAGCGACCTCTGTCTGCGCTGCCTCGCCCCCGACCCCGCGGGGCGACCGGCGTCGGCGGACGCGGTCGCGCGGGAGCTATTGCTCGCCGAAGGCGCCCCCAGGGTGGCCCGGCCCTCGGCGCCGTGGTTGACCCTGGCGGGGAGCCTGGCCGTCGTCGGGCTCCTCGGGGTGTGGGCGGTGTGGCCAACGCCCCCTCCTCCCAAGCCCCCGCCACCCGACGAAGACGCCGAGAACGAGCAGCTGCTCTCGCACCTCAGCGCCGCGTCCGAGCACTTCAACGCACAGCGCTACGAGGACGCGCTCCGCGCCCTCGAGCCCCTGCTGGAGATCGACCCCCACTTCCCCGGCGCCCTCTATCAACGCGGGCTCTGTAACGTCCAACTCGGGCGGCACCGTGAGGCGATCGCGGATTTCAGCCAGGCGGTGGACCACCAGCCGGGGTTCACCTCGGCCTACGGGTGGCGGGCCAAGGCCTGGCAAGCCCTCGGACAACCAGAGCAAGCGCTCGAGGACCTGACCACGGCGCTGCGCCAGGACCCTGGCCTGCACTCGCTCCTGATCCAGCGGGGGCAAGTCCTCAAGGATCTGGGGCGACCTGAAGACGCGCTGCGTGATTACGAGCGGTTGATCGCGCTCGAGCCCGAGTCTCGCAACGTGTTTCGCCCGCGGGCAGACGCGCTGCTCGCGTTGGGCCGCTACGAGGAGGCCCTGCTCGACTACGGTCGGGCGCTGGCGAGCAACCCGCGCAACACCCGCGCCCTGACGGGCCAGGCGGCGGCGCGCGCCGGGCTCGGTCGCTACGCCGAGGCCGTCGCCGACTACGACCGCGCCCTGGAGCTGGGGACCTTCGAGGGTGACGCGCGGGAGGCGGTCCTCCGGCTGCGCGCGCGAGCCGAGTCCCGCCGTGCGCAGGGAAACCGCACGCCCCGCGAGGTCGCCGACGGCTTGATCGAGACCGGAATCGAGCACGGCCGCAGCGAGCGCTACGCCGAGGCGATCGCCACCTTCAGCGAGGCGATCGAGGTGGACCCCGACCACGCGGTCAGCTACGTCAACCGCGCCCTCGCGTTCGCCTCGGTGGGGCGCCTGGCTCAGGCCGTGGACGACTACGACCGGGCGTTGGCGCTGGCGCCCGACGCCACCCGAGTTTCCGAGCTCCGCGCGTGGCAGGACGAGGTCCGCGTCAAGCTCGAGGAGAGCCTGGAGCAGGCTCCGCCCGCTGACCGAGAGCGAGCCAAAGCGCTCGTGGCCGAGGGCTTGAATCTGCTCAACGCCGGGCGCCACCGCGAAGCCCAGGACCTGTTTGCCCGCGCGACCCGCCTGGATCCGCGCAACCACCAGAGCCACATGGGCCAGGGCATGTGCTTCGCCCTCGACGAACAGCACGAAGCGACCCTCGAGCCGCTCTCCCGCGCGAACTACCTCAACGGCAGGTCCCAGCTCGCGACCCTCACCGCCCTCGGCAACGCGAGGATGGCCCTGGGCCGCTACGCCGAGGCGGTGCGGGCCTTCGACGCCGCCTTGCAGGCGGGGGGAGCGCCGACTCAGATCGACACCGTGCGGGAGCTGCGGAAGACCGCCCTCGACGCTCACCTCCGTCGCTGAGCGCCAACCAAACGAAAACGCCCGCAACCCCTGAGGCTGCGGGCGCTTCGTTCAATAGCGGCAACTGGACTTGAACCAGTGACCTAAGGCTTATGAAGCCTTCGCTCTAACCGACTGAGCTATGCCGCCAGTGCCAGCATGGTAAGCCCAGTTCTTGGGGAGCGTCAACGCCCGACCCCCTATTTCCGGCCGGCCAAGGGCCGGCCGTAGAGGGAGCCCTTGGCTCGCTTCTGAGTCGGGCGCACCCCAAGGCCCAGCAAGGGCTTGCGCCCCTTTCCCAGGGCCGGCTGCGCTGCGGCTGGCCGAGCCGGGGTCGGCTCGGGCTCGTCCACGGGCGGGATCGGCAGCTCGTGCGGCTCGGAGCGCACCGGATCCCAGAGCAGCTCTGCTGGCAGCTCGTAGAGGAAGCGGCTGGGCCGGCGCTGTTGCTGGGAGCGCAGTCGCGCGCGGCGGCTGTTGGCGTAGGTGATCGTCAGCTGCCGGCGAGCGCGGGTGAAGGCCACGTAGGCCAGGCGCCGCTCCTCCTCGTCGTCGCCCTCGGCGATCGCGCGCTCGTGGGGGAAGGTGCCCTCCTCGAGGGCCACGCAGAACACGTGGGAGAACTCGAGGCCCTTGGCCGCGTGGACCGTGGTCACCAGCACGCGGTCGGCGCCGAGCTCGTCGCGCTCGGTGCTGGAGAGCAGCGCCAGCCGATCGAGGAACTCGCGCGCGCGCTGCTGGAAGGGTTGCTTGGCTTTGCGCCGATCCTGGTCGCGGGCGGCGTCGAGCAGCAGGTTCAGGCTGCCCTGCCGGTCCGGGGCTCCGGGCTCGATCGGGGCCTCGACGGGGTGCTTGTCGACGGCGGCCGCGACCAGGCCCTCGACGGCGGTGGCCGAGTCGGAGAGGCCGTCGACCCACGCGCTGAAAGCCTTGAGCTCCCTGCGCTGGGCCGGAGTCAGGCCCGCCACCTGGTCGGCCTCACGGCACGCCTCGACCAGGGAGGCCGAGCTGGTGCGTTGGTGTTCGGTGAGGCGCTCGATCGCGCGCTTGCCCACGCCGCGGGTCAGCCGCAGCGCGCGCATGGCGGCCAGGTCGTCGGCGTGATTCAGCGCGAGGCGCACGAGGCACAGCGCGTCGCGCACCTCGCGCCGGTCGGTAAAGGCGGTCCCCCCCGAGGCGGTCGCGGGAATGTTGCGCCGGAGCAAGGCCTCTTCGTAGCCGCGGGCCAGGATTCCAGTGCGCACGATCACGGCGATCTCTCCGGGAGGCACGCCTTGCTGGAGCAGCGTCTCGATCCGCTCTCCGACGTAGCGCGCCTCGAGCTCGGCGTCGAGGCAGCGGCGCACGTAGACCGGAGTCCCCTCGCCCGCGGTGGCGCGCAGCTGCTTCTCCTTGCGCGCCTTGTTGTGCTTGATCAGCGCGTTGGCCGCGTTGAGGATCGTGGCCGTGGAGCGGTAGTTCTCCTCGAGCAGCACGACCTGCGCGCCCTCGAAGTCGGCCTCGAAGCGCAGGATGTTGCCCATGTCGGCGCCGCGCCAACCGTAGATCGACTGGTCGGGATCCCCGCACACCGCGAGGTTCTGCGTCTCACCAGCCAGCAGCCGCGCGAGCCGGTATTGGGCGTGATTCGTGTCCTGATACTCGTCGACGAGCACATAGCGGATCTCGGCGTGGACCTTGCGCCGCACGTCCGCGTGCAGCTCCAGCAGCTTCACCGCGCCCGCGACGAGGTCCTCGAAGTCCATCCCACCCCGACGCTGCTGCAGCGCGCGGTAGATCGGCAGGGTCTTGGCCACCGCGAGCTTGAGGTCGGTGTCCGCGGCCGCGACGTAGGCCGAGTCGTCGAGCATTTCCTTGGCGCGCCCAATCCCATGCGCCAGGTCCGGGGCCGAGATCCGCTTGACGTCGACCCCGGCGGAGAGCGCTGCCTCGCGCACCAGGGCGAGCAGGTCGTCCCGATCGAGGATCGAGAAGCCGCGCGAGAAGCCGATCCGATCGGCGAAGCGGCGCAGCAGCCGCACCGAGAAGGCGTGGAAGGTCTGCACCCGGGGGAGCGCCGTGCCTTTCGGGAGCAGGGCCTCGACCCGCTCGCTCATTTCGCCGGCGGCCTTGTTGGTGAAGGTGATCGCGACGATCTGCTCGGGGTCGACCCCGCGGTCGATGAGGCCCGCGATCCGCCGGGTGATCACGCGAGTCTTGCCCGAGCCCGCGCCGGCGAGGATCAACAGCGGACCGTGCTGGTGGAGCACGGCCTCGCGCTGGGCGGGGTTGAGGCCTTCGAGCAGGGTGGGGCGAACCATCGTTGAGAGTATCGCCTGGACCCCTGACAGCGCCTGGGCTGGCGCCCCCCGAGGGGCCACACCGCTGGTAAGTCCTGCGCGCGCGAGCCAGAGTATGGGTATGGCGAAGTTTCCCACCCCCACCGAGCGCTGGCGCCTGCTGTTCACCCGCCCCAACCTGCTGGAGACGCGGGAGGACGAAGACGCGGCGTGGCAGATGCTGCGGCAGTTCCTCGCCCAGCGCCGACGCCCGGCGGTCAGCCGACGAATCGTGCTCCGCGCGAACTCCGGCGCGAACCCCGACGCCGCCCGCAAGCCCTGCCCCAGCTGCTTCGGAGTCGCCGACAGCAGCCAGGACCTGATCGCCTGCGGCGACTGCTTGAGCGTGTTCCACGCAGCCTGCGCCGACGTCGGCGACCCCTGCCCGGGTTGCGGGATCGCGGGCGATCCCCCGCCCCTTCCTCCGCTGCCCTGGGCGCTCAGCGAGCCCCCCCTCGAGGTCTAGAGCGGCTCCGGCCCGGTCTCGAGGCACACGGCGCACAGCAGGTAGCCTGCGGCGACTGCCCAGCGCCCGCTGACTGGCTGCGACCAGCCGGGGAGGGTCGCGCGAAAGCTGGCCTCGTCTTCGGCCTCGAGGGTCACCTGCTCGAACTCGAGGAAGCGCCGGGTGAGCGGGTATTGCGCCTTGTAGACCGCCTCCTTGGCGACGAACGCCCGCCGCAGCCAGTGCCCACCGGCGTTCCAAGGGGGACGCTCGCGCTCGGCCGGGGTGAGGATCATGCGCGCCAGGCGCTCCCGCAGGGGCGCGTCCGGTTCGAGGTCGAGGCCCACCCCGTGGGGCTCGCCCGCGCGGGCGACCGCGGCGATCGCCCACTCCCCGGAGTGCGCGATGGAGCCGACCACACCGTCTGGCCATCGGGGATCGCGCTTGGGGCTGGGGAGCAGGGGCGCGGGGGGGACGCCGAGCGCGGTCAGGGCCTCGTGCGCGGCCCGGCGCCCTGCGCTGAACTCGGCCCGACGCTTGGCGACGGCGTTCACCAACGGCGCGGTCTCCGCGGGGAACGGGGTGTCGAAGCGGTCGAGCTCGACGGGCGCGGTGGCGCAAAGGACATGGGCTGGGAGCAAGTCCCTCAGCGAGTCGGAGAGCCCCACGCGCGCAGGGGTCAGTCGCGGATCAAGCGGACTTGAACGTCCGGCAAGGGCGGACTGTTCTCGGGCATGGGGTTCACCTCGCCCTGCATGCCATAGCTTGGTGTGGGCTTGCGGAAGCGGTCGTAGTCGACCGTCCACTCGGCGGAGCGAGGAGCCTTGAAGCCCGGGATCGACTCGAACCGATGGCGCTTGTAGTAGGCCTTCCACTCGGCGGCGGTCGGGAGCCGGGCGCCGTAGTAGTCCGCGACCGCGTTTGCGAGCTCGACGCTCATGCCGCTCGCCGGGGTCTCCGGTCCCTCGCCGGCCTGAAACTGGGTGAACTTGCGGCGGCGCATGATCGTCCCGGCCTCGTTCTGGACCGATCGGGGGATCCGGGTCGCCTTGCGTGCGAAGTAGATGAACTCACGCCAGGTCAAGGTCCGGGCGCTCATGCTCGCCTTGGGGCGAAACGGGTAGTCCTTGATCCGCTCCGGGTAGATCCAAACAAACTCGGGCTTGGAGGGCTTCGGCGGGTCGTCCACCTTCACCGGAGGGTCCTCCGTCTCCGGCGGATCGTCCACCTTCACCGGCGGGTCCTCCGTCTCCGGCGGGTCGTCCACCTTCACCGGCGGGTCCTCCGTCTCCGGCGGGTCGTCCACCTTCACCGGCGGGTCCTCCGTCTCCGGCGGGTCGTCCACCTTCACCGGCGGGTC
>Ga0070727_10001909_pt1 | contig 20949 bp, 17 predicted proteins | sample tdAd472_FD_66722 | JGI IMG/M metagenome (GOLD analysis project Ga0070727, IMG submission 66722) | Marine sediment microbial communities from the Atlantic coast under amendment with organic carbon and nitrate - tdAd47.2 | ecosystem: Environmental > Aquatic > Marine > Coastal > Sediment | place...
GCTTGTGGACCCTGAAACGAAAGATCGATCAGGCTTTCGTTCGCGGTTAGGAGGCGATCAGCCCAGCTGTATGCTTGGCAGCCTCTTCCAGAACAACACTCGCGGCAATTTCCGCCGCATCCCTGTCACCTTCCCTCATTCTATCAAGGGCAATACTCTGATCGACCTTTTGTTGCGGCAGTGCGGTAGGGTCACTCAACCAGGCCCAAGCCTTATCAGCTATCAACTCAGGCTTTTGCTTAGTCTGGACAAACTCCGGAACAATCTCCTGATCGTCGCTCACAATATTCAGAAGAGTGATATGTTTGCGCTTGTAGAGCAGTCCCCGCGCAAGCGCCCAGGTAATCCAGCCCGTCTGATAGGCCACGATCATGGGTGTGCCCTGCATGGCCAGTTCAGTCGTAACCGTGCCAGAACAAGCTAAGGCCAGATCTGCCGCGGCCATGGCATCATAACGATCCACAGCCCGATTTGTTAGCAAAGCCCAGTCCTCCAGATTTGGGAAAGCCTGATAAAATTGCTCAGCAACATTTTTCGCAGGCGCAAACACGACGCGAAGCGAAGGGTCCTTTTTGTAAAGGATATGAGCCGCCTCCACCAAAGCCGGTGCCACACGCTTGATCTCACTGGAGCGGCTGCCGGGCAGGACCAAAACCATTCTCTCAGTTTCAAGAATATCGTTCAGACGCCTGAAACGCGCGCCATCCCCTTCGACATGACGAGATATTGCCGGGTTCCCGATAACGGTCGTAGCCAGATTATATGGCTCATAAAACGGCACTTCCATATCGTGAATGCAAAGCAAGTGGTCCACGACACTAGCGAGTGTTTTCGCGCGTCCCGGGCGGGTCGCCCAAACCTGAGGTCCAACCAGCTTGACCAAGCGAATGGAAGGATCACGTAGTCTCACACGTTGCGCAACACGCAGCATGAAGCCCCATGAATCCACCAACACCACGACATCCGGACGATCAGCAATAATGGCATTTGCTGCTGCATCGGCCAGCTTCACCACATCGCCATAGGCCTTGATGCCTTCAAAAAATCCGAGGACAGACAAAGGCGACACATCAATGGGAGAGATAATCCCTGCGCTGGCCAGCTCATCACCGCCTATGCCGGAGATATAAACGTCGGGATCTTTCTTCCTGATCTCTTCAACCACTTCCCGTGCAAGGACATCGCCTGAAGCCTCCGCCGCGACCATATAGATGCGACGCGCGCTCATAGCCACAACTCTGGCGGAAAGCCGTAAATAAAGACGCCAAGGCGCTCGGCAGCTTCCTTCATGGCGGATTTGTTGAGCAGCAGTGCGCCTTTCGCCTCTACCGCCAGTCCCGCCAGCCCTGCGGCAGCAACCTTTTCGACTGTTGAGACACCCGTCGTGGGCAGATCAATGCGCAGTTCCTGCCCCGGCTTGGGCCGCTTGACCAGAACGCCGCGCCGTTGTGTCTCCGTGCCGCGGATTGTTGCCGGGAGTCTGGCGCATCGATCCAGCATGGCATCTGTACCCTCTTGAGCCTCCACCGCCAGCACCAGACCGTCACACACGACAGCGCCCTGCCCGATATCGAGCGCACCCGTCGCCGCGACTACGCGGGCAGCATGTTCAATATCCGCCATATCCTCCGGGCGGGGATCATTCCCGGCAATCAGGCCTGCTGGCGCTAGCAATTGCCCGTTGACCTCATGGCTGCCCAGGACGTTAAAGCCCTGCTTTTCAAATTCATTCACAAGCACTCGCAGCAAGGCATCATCGCCCTGCCGCGCCGCGGACAGCACTTTGGGCAAAAGCGCCATGCCTTTCATATCAAGCTTCAGGTCAGAGAAATTCGGGCGATTGACGATGCCCGCAAAGACAACATCCTTACAGCCTGCGGCCTTGAGCCTTTTAAGCACGCCGCCAACTTCACCGAGGCCGATGACATCGCCAGGAAACTTCGAGAGTGCCGGCTCTTCAAATCCCTTTACACGGAGCACATAAACACCCTGCCCGCTAGCAACGGCATTGTCCGCAATTGCCAAAGGCAGATCCCCCAAGCCAGCAATGATACCTAGTGGCGCCATGACCCCCTCATGCAGGCTTGCAGATCGGCCTGTCACCGGCGTGACGGATGAAATCGATCATTTCCATGGCCAACGGCTTGTCTGCGAATTTCTCTGCCGCCTGGTCGACGCGCTCCTTGAACAGACCTTCGCCAAAAAAAACGGCCTTGTAGGCAGATCGTATCTCCATCTGCTCGGCCTTGGTGAAGCCGCGTCGCTTCAATCCGACCATGTTCAGTCCGGAGAGTTTCGCATGATTACCGACAACTGAGCCGAACGGAATGACATCTTCAACCACGATTGCGCCGCCACCGATGAATGCGTTCCGGCCAATGCGGGAGAACTGGTGAATGGCGGACAGGCCGCCGAACCACACATTGTCACCAACCTCGATATGCCCCGCCAAGGAAACATTGTTAGCCATGACCACATTGTTTCCGATCTTGTTGTCATGCGCGATATGAGCACCGATCATGACATAGCAATTATTGCCGACAGTCGTGACACCGCCAAACTTTGGCATTCCGGAATGCGCCGTCGCATATTCCCGAAAGACACAATTGTCGCCCACAACCAAGCGGGAGTCAGGGCTTGCCTCAAAACCGATAACTTGCGGGAGGCCGCCCAGCACAGCATGCGGATGCAGGGTGCAGCCATGACCAATTTGCGTATTCCCCATCACAACGGCATGAGACATCAACTCACACCCATGCCCAAGGCTGGAACTGGCAGCTACATAACAGAAAGGACCGATTTTGACGTCCTGCCCGAGGCTTGCACCCTCTTCAACACAGGCGGTCGGATGGATTTGGGCTGTCATGGTTTATCCCGATGGGTTTCAGTCGAAGGCGACGGTAGCTAGCCTACCCCGTTTTCTTCGGGTTTGCATTCTTCTGCAACCATGCAACTTCGCGCATCCATTGGCGGATAGGCTTCGCAGGCGTGCCACCCCAAGTCTCGCCCGCTTCAATGTCCCGAAACAGGCCCGCAGATGCCGCAAGCGATACGCCTTCGCCCACCTTTACATGGTCTGCAATGCCAACCCGGCCGCCCAGCATTGCACCGTCACCGACCTGAACAGAGCCAGAAATACCCCCAAAAGCGGCCACAAGCACAGACCGGCCGAGAACAACATTGTGGGCGATCTGGCAGAGATTATCTATCTTCGTGCGCTCTCCCACGATCGTGTCATCAAAGACGCCGCGGTCAATACAGCTATTGGCACCAACGGTTACATGATCCTGCAGGATCACACGGCCATAATGGGGGGCATCCTCCGCCCCCTTCGGACCGGGCATTACGCCAAACCCCGTCTCGCCGATCCGGGCACCTGCCAGCAATTTCACATTGTCGCCGACAAGTGCGCAGTACACACTCGCGCCAGGCCCAACGGAACAGTTGCGGCCAATCTGGACACCGGGTCCGATAATGGCGTTCGCACCGATGACAGTGTGCTCGCCAATCACAGCGCCGGGGCCAATCACCGCGCCCGGAGCAATGATCGCCTCTTCATGTATGGAGGCTTCTAGTGAAATGGCTTCAGAGCCATGCCACACCAGATGCCGCGGCTGATACATCGCCAGGGCTGCGGCACCGTGCGCGTAACGCGGCACAGACGTGACGAGAAAAGCCACGTTTTCAGGGACATGTTTGACATTGGCCGCATTCACAAACAGTGCAGAAATGTCTGCACTGATCTCCACGGGAGCTTTGCCATCCCCATCAACAAATCCGATATCTCCCCGGCGGCCTGTGCCTGCCGAGGAGAGTCCGGTTATCTGCAGGCTTTCATCGCCGTGTAGCTCCGAACCAGTACGCTCCGCCAAATCTTTTAGCGTCAAAGCCCCCAAAGGCGCATAAAAACGGGGATCGACTGGCACGGTAAGTCCTCTCTACTGCTGGGCAGGCTGATCAGGAATGCGCTGGCGCACGACATTAATCGTCGGCGTGGCAGCATCCAGCTTGGAGATGACAGACGCTGTCGCATCGATTGCCTCGGTGCTGTAGATAACAGCGCTGCGAGACATTACGACCTGGGCGTTCTTCTCTTGCACAACTTGCATCAGAACGGGCTCAAGAGCCTTGTTGAAATTGACAAGCGCCTGACGCTCCGTGAGGGAATATTCCTGAGAAGCCTTCTGACGGGCACGGCCGAAATCGGCAGTTTTCTTGTCATAGGCCTGCAGTTGGCCAACAAGAGCAGCGTCGCCAGCAACTTGCTCACGGGTCTTGCCCTGCAGCTGAGCATTCAGGCTCTTACCTTCGGTTTCAAGGGAAGCGCGGGTCGGCTCCAGTTCGTTATTGATCTGGGCTTCGATGTTCTGAAGCTTGGTCTGGATGTCTTTACCAGCCTTGCTGTCGCGCAGGATCTTTGCCTCATCAATCGTGATGACCGTCGTGCCTTGTGCACTCGCAGCCGGGGCAACAGCCACGAGGGCAGCAAAAGCAACCGCCATGGCAAGAAAAATCTGTTTTAGTCGGGACATTATAGTCTCCTCCTGGTTGGGGCTCGAAACTTAGAAACGGGTAGATGTGGAGAACCGGAACGTCTCTGTCCGGTCATAGTCTTCCTTGCGAAGAATTTGCGAGAAGTCGAAGCGGATCGGACCGAACGGGGAATCCCAGAAAACACTGAGACCGGCCGAAGCCCGCAGCGATGCGGCTGTCTTGGTCATGCGTACAGAGGGATTTCCGCTTTGGCTTGTATAGTAGATTGTCTGACCGACATCCGAGCCCCGTAGCGTGCCCAGTGAGCCAACTTCGGTGAACAGGGCGCTGCGGATGCCATATTCTTCCGGCAGGAAGTTTGGCAAGCTCAGCTCAAATGTGCCTTGGTAGTATGCGTTACCGCCCTGAGAGTTCAGGCGGCGTGTACGGATGACTTCACCCGTCTCCGGATCGACTTCCTTCACGATCTCACGCGGGCCCAGACCGGCAACATCAAAGCCGCGGAATGTGCTGCCGCCCCGGAAGAAGCGGTTGTTGATACGCACGCCCTGCCCATCTTCCAGCGGGAAGACATAGCCGCCAGAGAAGCGTGCGCTGGCAATCATGCTTTTCCAGATGCCACGATAGAATGTAGCAGAAGTTTCCGTACGTAGATATTTCACGTCGCCGCCGAGACCTGCGAGGTCCTGGCTGAAACGGAAATCAAACCCTCGCGACGGCGTGATCGGGTCGTTGGTACGGTCCCAATAGAAATTGTAGCCGATGATACTGGAAATATCGCTGCGCTCTGCACGGCAGATCGTGTCGCGCAGAACGTATTCGGGAGAGCACTGGTCTACGACGCGCTCGCCTGGGCCGGCATCCCCTTCTTCGACAGCGCGATAACGGTCATCCGATGTATCGTCCGGCGTGTCAGCACCCGCCGTCTGAATGATGTCGGTAACGAAGAAGCCATTGGAGTCGATGATGTAGTTACGGTCGGTAACGTTCACGTCATCAGATTGCAGGCGATAGCTGAGTCCAAGCTGCATGCGCTCCGTCAGCGGGAAGCCTACACGAAGGCCAGCGCCGATGGTTTCGCTGTTGAAGTAGGAATAGCGCTCATAATCCTGTTTGGTCGCGAAAAGGTCGATGCCACCTGAAAGATTGCGGTCAAACAGTCGAGGCTCCGTGAAACGAAAGTCTACGATCTGCTGACGGCTGGATGCAGAAACGCGCGCGACAACTGACTGACCACGACCGCGAAGGTTCCGCTGTGAAGCACTGACATCGATCAGATACGCGTCCGCAGACGAGAAACCGGCCGCGAAGGAAAGCTCACCCGTGGGCTGCTCCTGAACCTTGATATCGACAATGGTGCGGTCCGGCTCTTCTGCCGGAGTCTCGACGATCTCGACTTCCTTGAAGTAGCCAAGTGCACGAACACGGTTGCGCGAACGGTCGAGAAGGATGCGGTTGAAAGCATCGCCTTCGGAAATGCGGAGTTCGCGCCGGATAACACGATCCAGTGTCTGGGTGTTTCCGACGATATTAATGCGATCAATGTAAACGCGCGGACCTTCATCCACGGCAAACGTGACGTCGATGTTGCCCGTTTCCGGGTTCACATCCAGTTGCGGGCGAATGTCGACGAATGCGTAGCCGGCAATACCTGCGGAATAGGTTAGCGCATCAATGGTTTCCTCGATGGCGTCACCACGGAACAAGGCGCCTTCCTGAATCGGAACAGCGCGGCGTAGCGCAGCCGGATTCAGTTTCTCGAGCGCCGTCTCCACTTTGACTTCACCGAAATTGTACTGACGCCCCTCATCCACCGTCATGGTGATGTAAAAGTCTTTCTGGTCCGGCGTCAGTTCCGCCACAGCGGAAGTCACACGGAAATCGTAATAACCATTGTTCTGGTAGAACTGGCGCAGCAGGTCGCGGTCGTATTCGAGACGGCCAGGGTCGTAATTGTCATTCGAGCTGAAGAAGCGCCAGAAGCGGGACTGACGTGTGACAATCTCACTGCGGAGGCGGGAGTCAGAATATTCCTTGTTGCCGATGAAGTTGATCGCCCGAACGCCAGTTACAGGGCCTTCGGTGATCTCGAAGATCAGATCAACGCGGTTTTGCTCCAGCGGCTTGTACTGAGGCTCGACTTTCGCAGCAAAACGGCCAGATTGGCGATAGAGCTCAAGGATACGCTGTACATCAGACTGCACACGCGCCGCGGTGAAAATACCACGAGGAGCGGCCTGAATGTCCTCTTTCAGCTTATCATCATCAAGAGCGCGGTTACCTTCAAAGATGACCCGGTTAATGATCGGGTTTTCCACGACGCGGACAAGCAGATCGTCATTAACCCTGTCGATGGAAACGTCAGCGAACAGATTCGTCGCGAAGAGGGTCTTCAGCGAGAGGTCGATTCGGTCAGGGCTGAATGGGTCGCCTGGCTCCACGAGCAGGTATGACTGAACGGTACGCGCTTCGATACGCTGGTTGCCTTCAACAATGATGGACCGGATCGTACCGCCATAACGGCTGTCTTCCTGTGCATCGGCAGTTCCCATGGGCCCCATAGCCGTATTGAACGCTACGGCACTGGTCGCCATTAAGGTTGCTGCAAGAAACTTACGCATCGTCGACACACTCTCTAGATTAGTTCGGCAAACGGCTCAGCCGCCTCTTGCTCCGAATAAGCCGGTCTCGATGATGTCACCCCAAGTGATCACCACCACCATTCCCAATAACAGGATCAAACCGAATGTCAGGGCCACTTCCTGCACTTTTTGCGGCATCTCCTTCCCCATCAGGGCCTCATATGCATTAAATACAAGGTGTCCGCCATCCAGAACCGGCAGCGGCAGAAGGTTAAAGAAGCCCACTCCAACGGAGATCGCGGCGCAAATGCTGATAAGCATCCAGAAAAGCTGCTGAAGGCGCTGCCAGGGCGTAAACTGATCCTGTGACCACACCTGATTAACCGCCGGCGGGAGATATCTCCAATCCCGACAGGCCCAGTCATGGCGTGCATTGACATCTTGCCCGTCACAATGCGGCTAAGCATTGTAACCGTCTTATCAATGGTTGATCCGGTTTCCAGAACACCCTGCCCTATGGCCTCAACAGGGTTATAGGTTATGCGGTCTCCATAGGAGACGGCCCCAAGTGCAATGCCAATCGTCGCCTGTGGAACCTTTTGCCCAAAATCATTCTCGCGCACGACTTCTACCGGCGTAATCGCCAAGTGTCTCTGCTCGTCACCGCGCTGCACCAGGAAGTCCATCTGCTCATTGGGATTGAGCATGATCGCGACAATGACTTCACCCGTATTGGTTATTTTCTTGCCGTTGATCTCAAGGATGGAGTCGCCTGCCTCCATGCCAGCCGCCTGTGCGGCTCCGCCGTCAGCCACGCTCATGACGCCCACCTGAAGATTAGGTCGACCATGCACACCAAGGATCAACGCAAAGATCAGGCTGGAGAGAATGAAGTTCGCAAAAGGCCCTGCCAGGCTGACCAGTGAGCGCTGGCCCGTACCAAGGTCAGAATAAGGCTTGCCGACAGGTCCTGTTTCAATTTTGCCGACATCACCAGCGAGCTGGCCTTCCCCGACGAACTTCACAAAGCCGCCAAGCGGAATCCAGTTCACGCGCCAGCGCGTTCCATTTTTGTCAGTGCGTTCATAAACAGGTTTGCCAAAACCGATGGAGAAAGATTCCACGGCTGCACCGAACCAGCGACCGACGACATAGTGGCCAAGTTCGTGAATGACCACGACGATCCCCATCATGAAGATGAGGCAAATCAGAAACAACGGCCCCTGGCTGAGAAATTCCCCCAAAGCTTATCCTCCTACTCGGCTCCGGGCCTTCTCAAGCAAGTCTGCCGCCAGTTTCCGGCTATAATCATCCAGAACGGCAATTTCTTCGAGCGTGTCACATGCCATCCCACACATGTTTCCCGCAAAATAACCATTAAGCGTCTCTTCTACGGCCCAGCTTATGTCGAGAAACCCGCATTGACCCGCGATAAATGCAGAAACGGCTGATTCATTAGCACAATTTAATACGGTCGCAGCCCCCGCCCCTTGTGAATATGCCTCGCGTGCGAGCCGTATGGCGGGGAATCGCTCCGCATCCACAGGCTCGAAATCCAGCCTGCCAATTGTCCCAAGATCCAGGCGATCCACTGTCGTCGCGATTCGCTCAGGCCAGCCGAGTGCATAGGAAATCGGCGTGCGCATATCCGGTGCGCCGAGCTGTGCGATGACGGAGCCGTCGGTGAAATGAGCCATACCGTGAACGATGGACTGAGGATGCACCAGCACCTCAATCCGCTCTCCTTCCGTACCGAACAGGAAACCCGCCTCGATGAATTCAAGGGCCTTGTTCATCAAGGTAGCACTATCGATTGAGTTCTTGATGCCCATACTCCAATTGGGATGCGCAGCGGCTTGCTGCGGAGACGCTGATCTCATCTCGGAAAGGCTCGCGGTCCGGAAAGGACCGCCAGAGGCCGTAATCGTCAATTGCTCCAATTGGCGTCCATCCCCGATGCACTGGAAGATGGCAGAATGCTCGGAATCGACCGGTAATACTTTTACTCCAACCTTGCGGGCTTCCTGGAGGATCAGCCTGCCGCCGCAGACGATGCTCTCCTTGTTGGCAATCGCAATATCATTACCGGCTCGTACTGCGGACAAGGTTGAGTGCAAACCTGCTGCGCCCACGATAGCAGCAAGAACGCGGTCCACCGGACGGCTCGCTGCCTCCTCAATAGCGGTATCGCCTGCAGCAACTTCAATCTGCGTGCCTGCAAGACGCTCTTTCAGTTCCGGCAGCCGGGATTCATCCGCGATAATGGCGATCTCGGCGCTACAGGCTATGGCCTGTCTCGCCAGGAGTTCGGCATCAGAGCCAGCGGCGAGCGCGCAGATCTCAAACCGGACGTCGCCTGTCGCATTGGCATGCCGCACAACATCCAGCGCGGACGTACCGATTGAGCCTGTAGAGCCCATGATACTGATGCGGCGCGTGTCCGTCATGACATGAACCCTAAAGCATCCCGTAAAGGCGGATAAAGCCACAGCGCCAGGGAGCCGATGACCGCCACTGCACCAAGACCGTCGACGCGGTCTAGCACGCCGCCATGCCCGGGCAACAGATTGCTGGAATCCTTGACGTGAAAGCGGCGCTTCAGACCACTTTCCAGGAGATCTCCTGCCTGGGCTGTAATGGAAAGCGTAGCGGCAGCGAGCATCCATACGACAAGGCTGGACTGCTGCAGGTCTGCCGCGGCAATACCGCATATTGTGGTGAATGCGATTGCGCCAAGCGCCCCGCTCCACGTCTTGTTGGGGCTCTCCTGAGGAATAAGACGCGGGCCGCCCAAGCCTCGCCCAACAAAATAGGCAGACGCATCAGAGGCCCACACAAAGGACATGAAGAACAAGGCCGCCTCACGCCCGTCCCATGGCCCCTCACGCAGACACCAGAGGCCGGCCGCGATGGCGGTTACATAGACGAGGCCCATAATGGCTGTCAGTCGGTTCTGGTAACGACCCACAGCGCTCATGAAGGCAAAGACAGCTCCGAGCACACCGATCAGCATCTGCAACCACATAAGACCCAGAGGAAGGCTCAGACAGAAGGCAGCAGACATCAGACACAACAGGAAGCCCCGAGGGTGCCCACTCATCCTGGCCCACTCCCAGGACATTATGGCTGCAAAGACTGCACACGCGATGGCGAGCCACCATCCGCCATACCATACAACCGCAAGACCGATGGGGATCAGGACAAGTGCTGTCAGGAGGCGCTGCCCGATTTGGGAAAATCGGCTATCGGCGGGCGTCCAGTCACCCATTACAACTCTCCCGGAGTTACAGCACCGAATCTACGCTCGCGTTCGTGGTAGGCTTGGATGGCCTTTTCCAGCCAGCTTCGGTCAAAATCAGGCCAAAACACATCCAGGAAGACAAGTTCGCTATAGGCAATTTGCCAGAGCAGGAAGTTGCTCAACCTGTACTCCGCACTGGTCCGGATCAGAAGGTCCGGATCCGGCATGCCGCCCGTGTCGAGATAATCCGCAACCAAGTCTTCGGTGATGCTTTCAGGGGCCAACTGTCCCGCCGCAGCTTCCGTAGCCACTTTGCGCATGGCGCGCGCGATCTCTTCCCGGCCGCCATAATTGAAAGCGATGTTCAGATAAAAGCGATCATTATGCTGCGTGTCCCGTTCAGCCTTTGCCACCAGGTCCGCAATGTCTTTTGGAAGGCCTTCACGCCGTCCGATGATGGTGATCTTCACGCCCTCCTTGCGGAGACGGTTCAGATCCTTCTGCATGTATGTCTTCAGCAGGCCAAACAGGGCACTCACTTCGGAGGCCGGACGACGCCAATTCTCGGTGGAGAAGGAATAGACGGTTAGATATTTGACGCCGATCTCACCCGCCGCCTCGACCACCTTGCGAAGCGCCTCAACGCCACGCTCATGGCCAGCAGCCCGCGGAAGCCCACGGGCTTTGGCCCATCGGCCATTACCATCCATGATGATGGCGACATGCGTCGGCACAGGCGGTTTGCCACCCCCATCACCAGAGGACACAGAGGCGGCACCTGAGGACATTAGACCTGCATGATCTCGGCTTCTTTTGCCTTCAGTGTCTCATCGACACGGGCGACATAGGTATCGGTGAGCTTTTGCACCTCATCGGAGAGGGAATGCAGGCGGTCTTCGCTGATCTCGCCATCCTTCTCCATCTTCTTAAGGCTATCCATGCCATCGCGGCGGACATTACGAATGGCAACACGTGCCGCTTCAGCATATTTGCCAGCGACTTTCTGAAGTTCAGCGCGGCGCTCTTCATTCAGCGGTGGAATCGGAATGCGCAAATTCTGCCCGTCCGTCACCGGATTCAGGCCAAGGCCTGAATCACGGATCGCGCGGTCCGTCGCACCAACGACCGTCTTGTCCCACACATTGACGGACAACATGCGGTTGTCCGTAACCGTGACAGAGGCAACCTGATTAAGCGGCACTGTGGAGCCATAGGCCGGCACCATGACCGAATCCAGCAGGTTCACAGAGGCGCGGCCCGTGCGAAGGCCACTGAATTCCGTGGCAAGCGACGCAAGTGCGCCATCCATGCGGCGCTCAAGATCTTTCTTGCTGTAACTCATGATGCAGACGCTCCGTTATTTGTAATTGTAGTTGATGTCCCCTTGCCGTGCAGCACTTTCAGCAAGGATCCTTCCTCTTTCAATGAGAAAACGACAATAGGGATGTTATTGTCGCGCATGAGGCTGACTGCGGACGAATCCATGACGCGCAGATCCTTGGCCAGCAACTCCTGATAGCCAACTTCATCATACCGCGTTGCGCTGGAGTCGAGTTTTGGATCGGCCGTGTAGACGCCGTCCACCTGCGTTCCCTTCAGGAGAGCGTCGCAATTCATCTCGATCGCACGCAGAGCTGCGCCCGTGTCTGTTGTGAAGAACGGATTGCCGATACCGGCTGCGAAAATGACAACACGGCCCTTTTCCATGTGGCGCTGCGCGCGACGGCGAATGTAGGGCTCACAAATCGCTTCCATCCGGATAGCAGACTGTACGCGAGTCGGCACACCCAGGCTTTCCAGAACGCTTTGCATGGCCAGCGCGTTCATCACAGTGGCCAGCATGCCCATGGAATCGGCCTGTGCGCGTTCCATGCCCTTGGCAGCCCCTGCCACACCGCGGAAGATATTGCCTCCGCCAATGACCAGGCAGATCTCGGCGCCAGTCTCCTGCGCTGCCTTGATGGCGCGCGCGAAATTCTCGCAGGTGGGAATATCGATACCGAATTGCCCGGGGCCCATCAGTGCCTCACCGGAGAGTTTCAACAAGACCCTTTTATACTTCAAGGGTGTGGTGTCGGCCTCATCACTCGGCATAGACGGCATCTCCATTATTTGAAGCCATATAGGCTCCTAAAAGATTCCCGGCCGCCTGTCATGGGCGACCGGGATGTTCAAAGCCCGTTGCGGGCAGAAAGGCAAGCCTGATCAGCTGCCTTTTGTCATGGAAGCAACTTCGTCAGCGAAGTTGTCTGCTTCTTTCTCGATGCCCTCACCCAGCTTGAAGTGCACGAAGCCCTTCAGGGTGGCGCCATTCTCTTCGAGGAACCTGCCGACTGTCTGGTCAGGATTCATGACGAAAGGCTGCTCGACAAGGACAACTTCCTTGTAGAACTTCTGCATGCGGCCAACGATCATCTTCTCGATGACGTTATCCGGCTTTCCGCTTTCGCGGGCCTGCTCGGTCAGAACGTGTTTTTCGCTCTCGATCAGGGCCGGGTCCAGCTCATCCGTCGTGGCAGCAGCAGGCGACGTTGCAGCAATGTGCATCGCAACCTTGCGGCCCAGATCTTCCAGGTCACCAGAGCCATCCAAGGCAACAAGAACGCCAACCTTACCCATGCCAGCCGTTTCGGCGTTGTGGATGTAGGAAGCGACTTTGCCTTCAGCGGTCAGCTTCGCGCTGCGGCGGAGCGTCATGTTCTCACCGATCGTTGCGATCAGGCGCTTGATCAGGTCGTCGACCGAACCTTCGCCATCCGGAGACGGCGCAGCCGCAACAGCCTCAACAGAGCCGTCTGTTTCCAGAGCAGCTTTGGTGATACCAGCCAGAGCGGACTGGAACTTCTCGTTGCGTGCAACAAAGTCCGTTTCCGCATTCAGTTCTACGATAGCGCCCGTCTTGCCGTCTTCGGACACTTGAACGGAAACGAGACCGTCAGCGGCGGTACGACCAGACTTTTTCGCAGCTTTCGAGAGGCCTTTCGCGCGCAGCCAATCGATAGCGGCAGCTTCATCGCCACCATTCTCGACGAGCGCCTTCTTGGCGTCCATCATGCCTGCACCGGTTTTCTCGCGCAGTGCTTTCACAAGCGCAGCGGTAATCTCAGCCATTGCTGTGTTCCTTCAGTTTCGTCTTCAGTTCGGATGCCCGAACTCAGGCACCCGTCGTATCTTCAGCCGTTTCGCCTTCTGCAGTCGCCACATCGGCTTCTGCAAGGGCGTCAACGTCTTCCAGCTCACCCAGGTCAACACCCAGGCCAGCGGTGGATTCTGCCAGACCGTCCAGGACGGCGTCAGCGAACAGGTTGCAGTAGAGCGAGATCGCACGAGCGGCATCGTCATTGCCCGGGAAGCCATAATCGGCATCAGCCGGATCACAGTTCGTGTCGAGCACGGCCACAACCGGGATACCCAGCTTGCGAGCTTCCTGAACAGCGATCGCTTCCTTGTTGGTATCGATCACGATCATCGCAGCCGGCAGACCGCCCATGTCAGCGATACCGCCGAGGGAGAGTTGCAGCTTGTCGCGGCGGCGCTCCAGGTCGAGCAATTCTTTCTTGGTCAGGCCCTGACCGCTGCCGCTCTCGAACATCGCGTTCAGCTCTTTGAGCTGCTTGATGGAGTGGGAAACGGTGGACCAGTTGGTGAGCGTGCCGCCCAGCCAACGGTGATTCATGTAGTATTGAGCGCAGCGTTGTGCAGCTTCAGCAATCGGCTCTGCAGCCTGACGCTTAGTACCCACGAACAGAACGCGGCCGCCTTTGGCGACAGTGTCGCGCACGAACACCAGCGCCTGGTGAAGCGCCGGAACAGTTTGCGACAGGTCCATGATGTGAATGCCGGAGCGATCGCCGTAGATGTACGGCTTCATACGCGGGTTCCAGCGGTGGGTTTGGTGACCGAAGTGAACGCCAGCTTCAAGCAGCTGACGCATTGTGAAGTCAGGTAGGGCCATAGATTGTCTCCATCCGGTTGGCCGTCACGAGTGGAACTTTGGACCCCCATGGCCCGCAGCACCGGATGCACCCGTGAACTGGTTTCTGATGGGGCGGCTTATACATAAATCCCCCCACGCCGCAAGATGCCGTGAACGCCTTTTGTCAGGCAGCTTTCAGCGGCTCGACACGTTCCACGCCGGGGGCGTCCTTCAGGGCGCGTTGCGCGCCAAGCCCGATCGTGTAGGTGGAGGGCAACTTGAGGGTAACCAGACGGCCATCCTCAAGAGGCATTTCTATCAGGATTTCACCTCTTTCCGGGTCCGGCAGCTTGGCCAGATGGCCGACAACGCCAGCAATATCCCTGACGAAGGCCCCGACAGAGAGCCTGATTTTCAAGGCCCCCATGGCCTTGGACAGGCGCGCAGCCTCAAGTTTCAGGACGCGCTCGGCATTCAGGCGAATCTCTTCCGCATTGCGTTTCACGCCAACTGTAATGGCAACTGCGTTTCCAACCTGAAGCAAATCATAATTCTGAGACAAGGTTTCAGGGAAAACCATCATCTCAATCTCGCCTGAGGGGTCAGACAAGGTGAGGAAGGCGAACTTGCCCCCATTACGTGCGGGCTTGTCATTACGGGCCCGCACCACCCCGATCATTTCGAGCGGTTTGCCGTCTGAGGCACGCTCCTCAACTTCCATGGCCAAGGTGACACGATCGCGGTCCAGCCCTTCCAGGACGTCATCCAGAGGGTGACCGGAGAAATAGAAGCCAATCGACTTGAATTCGGCATCCAGCTTTTGCTGGCCGTTCCAAGCCTTCGCCTTGGGAAGGACAGGCCGCAAGGCTGGCTCTGCTTCCGCAAAAAGGCCGCCCTGCCCGCCCTGACGATCTTGAGCCGCCGAGACAGCCAGGTTTGCCAACAAGGGCGCAGCGGCAAGCACTTTGGCTCGGTTCGCATCAAGACAGTCGAACGCACCGGCCTTCGCCAGGGATTCAAACGCCTTCTTGTTCACATGACGCGGGTCCACACGCTCTGCAAAATCATAGAGATCCTTGAAAGTCCCCCCTTCTTTGCGAACCTCAACAACATGCTTCATGGCGTCCAGGCCAACGCCTTTCAGCGCGCCGAGAGCGTAAACAACGGCCCCATCACGCACATCGAAGTCGGCGGTGGACGTGTTCACATTCGGCCCCAAAACTGGAATCTTGAGGCGTTTTGCTTCCTGGAAGAAGGCCGCGAGCTTGTCAGTGTTGCCAAGGTCAAGGCTCATGGAAGCGGCGAGGAACTCCACTGGGAAGTGACGCTTCAGGTAGCCCGTATGGTAGCCAATCAAGGCATAGGCCGCCGCGTGGGATTTGTTGAAGCCGTAGCCCGCAAACTTCTCCATGGTATCGAAGATGTCGTTGGCGAGCGGCGCCGCCATGCCTTTATTTGCTGCCGCACCTTCAACAAAGCGCTGGCGCTGGGCGATCATCTCTTCGATCTTTTTCTTACCCATGGCGCGGCGCAGAAGGTCAGCGTCGCCGAGCGAGTAGCCGGCGATTTCCTGCGCCATCCGCATTACCTGCTCCTGATAGACGGGCACACCATAGGTGGCTTCGAGCACGGGTTTCAGGTCAGGGTGCTGGTAAGTGACCGAGGCAGGATCTTCCTTACCTTGCACATAGATCGGAATGTTCTCCATCGGGCCAGGGCGATAGAGCGAAATGATGGCGATCACATCTTCCAGGCTGTGCGGACGCACCTTTTTGAGGGTGTCGCGCATGCCCGCGCCCTCAAGCTGGAAGACACCGAGCGTGTCACCACTGGCCATCAGATCATATGTGGCCTTGTCATCAAGACTTTGCCATTCAGGCCCCACATCGCGTCCATCACGGCGAATGAACTTCAGTGCGCGGTCGATAACGGTCAGAGTTTTCAGGCCAAGAAAGTCGAACTTAACGAGCCCCGCCTGCTCGGCATATTTCATATTGAATTGAGTCGCCGGAAGATCAGCCCTCGGATCATTATAGAGCGGCACAAGCTCAACCAGTGGACGATCACCGATCACAACACCGGCGGCGTGCGTACCAGCGTTCCGGTACTTGCCTTCGAGAGACAGTGCGATTTCCAGCAATTCCTCGACGCGCTCATCGGCGTCGATCTCGTCCTGAAACTTCGGCTCGTCGTCAATCGCGTCCTGAAGCTTGGGCGGATTGGCCGGGTTGAACGGGATCAGCTTTGCCAGACGGTCCACCTGACCGTAAGGCATTTGCATCACGCGGCCGACGTCGCGCACCACAGCCTTCGCCTGTAGCGTACCAAAGGTGATGATCATTGCCACAGAGTCCGCACCATACTTGTCGCGCACATAGCGGATGACCTCGCCGCGCCGCTCCTGACAGAAGTCGACGTCGAAGTCAGGCATCGAGACACGCTCAGGGTTCAAGAAGCGTTCGAACAGCAGGTCGAAGCGGAGCGGGTCGAGGTCTGTAATCAACAGCACCCAGGCAACCAGAGACCCAGCACCAGATCCCCGGCCAGGGCCGACGGGAATGCCGTTCTCTTTTGCCCATTTGATAAAGTCCGAAACGATCAGGAAGTAGCCGGGGAAACCCATGCGCTCGATAATCGACAACTCGTAATCGAGACGTTCGAAATACTTCTCTCGCTCTGCATATAGCTTGTCGGCCGCGTCGAGGCGGTATTCCAGGCCTTCCAGAGCCTGTTTGCGAAGCTCTTCGGACTCCGAGCGCCCTTCCTTGGAGAAGTTTGGCAGAATGGGCTTGTGCGTTTCGGCCTTGATCGCGCATCGACGCGCGATTTCTGCAGTGTTCTCAATAGCTTCCGGAAGATCTGCAAACAGCTCCCGCATCTCTTGAGCTGTCTTGAGATACTGGGATGGATCAACGCGCTTGCGGTCTTCCTGCCCAAGATATTGGCCATTCGCGATACACATCATCGCGTCATGTGCCTTGGCATCCCCTGCCTTCATGAACCGAACATCATGGGTCGCGACAAGCGGCAGGTTCAGATCATAGGCAAGGCCGATCAGGTCATCTTCAACGGCGTACTCATCTGCAGTGCCGTGACGTGTGATCTCGACATAGCATCGGCCCGGATATGCTGCCGCCAGCGTAGAGAGCTCTGTGCGGGCATCCGCCAAGCGGCCCTTCAGCAGGTGGCGAGCCACCTCGCCTTCCGCGCCGCCCGTCAGCAAAATCAGGCCCTCGGTTTGCTCCAGCAGCAAGTCGCGGGAAAGCTTCGGCACGCCATCCTCCGCATCCAGATAGGACCGCGAAGACAGATACATCAGTCTTTTGTAGCCAACCTCATTCTGTGCATAGAGCGAGATGCGCGTCGGATCGCTCTTAGGCACGCCATCCGTCACATCGAAGCAGCACGCCATGATCGGCTGAATGCCTGCGTCTGTCAGGGTGAGCGAAATCTCCAACGCGCCGAACAGATTGTTCCTGTCCGTAATCGCAACAGCCGGCATGCCCTGCTCGACGCACCAGGCTTTCAGGCCCTTGGGCGTGATCATGCTCTCCAGCAGAGAATAGCTGGACCTTACGGCCAGATGGATAAATTGCGACTCAGACACAAGGCATTCTCCTCAGGACAGGATACGTTGCCAAACCGCTTCAGGCCAGAGCGGAGGGTCACAGCCCCAGGGACCTTTTCACAAGTTTGAATCAGGCTGGCTGGTAATCAATCAGCTTGCCATCTGACAGCGTCAGAACGCGGTCCATATGGCGGGTCAGGGATAGATTGTGCGTCGCGACCAGAACGGCTGCGCCCTCATTGCGCACCATGTTGATCAAGGTCGCAAAAACGCGCTCCGTAGTGCCTGGATCCAGATTGCCCGTGGGCTCATCCGCTATGACCAGTCGAGGATCGTTGGCCAGGGCGCGCGCAATGGCAACCCTTTGCTGCTCCCCGCCAGACATCTGGGCTGGCTGGTGATGACCGCGATCATCCAGGCCCATTTCTCCCAGCAGGTGTTCTGCCTTCTCACGGGCCTCTGCTTTCTTCACCCCAGCGATCATCAGCGGCATCGCAATATTATCTGCCGCGCTGAACTCCGGCAGCAAATGGTGAAATTGGTAGACAAAGCCGATCTTGCTACGCCGGATGGCCGTACGGCCAGCATCATCCAGTGACAGGCAGTCGATACCGTCAAGCATGACCTTGCCGGCCTCAGGACGCTCCAGCAGGCCTGCCGTGTGCAGCAGGGTCGACTTGCCCGAACCGGAAGGCCCGACGAGGCCCACAAGCTCTCCGGCATTCAGCTGAAGGTCTGTATTGTTCAGTACGTGCAGTTCGCCTGCGGCTGTGCGGTAGTAGCGATCAATGCCGATCAGTTCGAGAACAGGACCTGTCATTATTCGAACCTCAGCGCGCTGACCGGGTCCTGACGGGATGCCCACCAGGCCGGGATGATCGAGACAAGCATCGACATGCCCAAAGCGTAAAGGCCTGTACGGAGAACTTCGCCCCAATCCAGAATGGCTGGCAGGCCCTCCAGCCCATAGACTTCCGCGTCAAACACCTGCCCGGGAACGAACAGATTGATGAAGGCCTCCACAGCGCCGATATTCATGACGACCAGCACACCGATCAGCATGCCCAGCATTGCACCCAGCATGCCCAGAGTGGTGCCAACCAGCAGGAAGACGCGCAACACGCCCCCCCGGCCGAGACCGATCGTCCTCAAGATGGCGATGTCTCGTGTCTTGTTCTTCACCAGCATCACGACACCGACAATAATGTTGAGCGTGGCAATGCCCATGATCACCATAACCAGCAAACGCACCATTGTGCGTTCCACCTGCAAGGCATTCAGATACCCTGCCCGCTGGCTTTTCCAGTCAAACGTGTAGAGCGCATTGCCTGTCGCCTGCGCAATTGCATCCATCGCTTCGCGTGTATTGTTAGGATCATCCAGTCGGATATCCAGCATCTGGTAATGATCCTTGGACTGGAAGAGTATCTGTGCCTGATCCATCGGCATGAAAATGTAGAGCCTGTCCAGTTCCACACTGCCTGTCTTGAACACATCTCCGACTGTATAGGCCTTGCTGCGCGGTGTGGAGCCCATCGGACCCGCATTGGTCTGGGAGGTGATAATCTCGACTTTATCACCGGGTTTGACACCCAAGCCTTCCCGGCCTGCCGCCAGGAACGCCCCAATCATGATGACATCACCACCATTGCGGCCTTCCCCGAAACCAGCCTCAATAGCTGCTTTACCCCCATCCTTCAGGAACGGCATAGTGGCCAGGTCTTCCTGACGAATGGCCCGCACGGCAGCCCCGGTTTTCCGGCCATTGGCTGTGACGAGCACATATTCCTCGATATAGGGAGAGACACTCGACACGCCTTTAATCTTGCTGATCGTATCAGCAATCTGCTCGGCTTCTTCTTCCGTATAGGACGCCACCACCCCATAGACATGCGGCTGGCCACCCAGCAGCGCATCCAGCAATGTGGCGCGGAAACCACTCATGATGGACATGGTGATGATCAGCGCGGCAACCGCGAAGAAAATCCCCACAAAGGAAATGATGGAGATCAGGCTGGCTCCGCCATGCTCACGCTTCGCACGCAGGTAACGCCACGCCAGGGTGCGCTCCAGCTTGCCAAAGGGCGTCGCGGCGGAAGACAGCTCGCTCATGATGGACGCACCATTGCCAGAGCATCCGCCATGGCCAATTCGGTTTTCTCACCGGTCTTGCGGTTCTTCACCTCAACAACCCCATTCGCCAAGCCCCGCGGACCAATCACAATCTGCCAAGGTAGCCCGATCAGGTCCATTCGCGCGAACTTCGCGCCAGCGCGATCTTCCGTGTCGTCATAAAGCGTATCGATGCCAGCATCTGTCAGCGCCGTGTAGGCCTGATTACAGGCATTGTCGCAAGCCTCGTCACCAACGCGCATATTGATCAGGCCAACCTGGAAAGGCGCCACCGCCTCAGGCCAGACGATGCCGTTCTCATCATGACAAGCCTCAATAATACCGCCGACGAGCCGGGACACGCCGATGCCATAGCTGCCCATTTCTACAGGCACCATCTGTCCATCCGGCCCCTGAACCATGGCGTTCATGGGCTCAGAATACTTGGTACCAAAATAGAAGATATGGCCCACTTCGATGCCGCGCGCTGACACCTGCCGCTCTTCCGGCAGTTCGGCAAAGGCGGCCTCGTCATGCATCTCATCGGTCGCAGCATAATACTGCGTGCGCTTCTCGACTTCGGCGGTCAGGTCCGCATCAAAATCGAGATCCGCGCCCGGCGCCGGCATTTCCAGCAGCACCTTATCGCAAAAGACGGCGCTTTCGCCCGTATCAGCCAGGATGATGAATTCGTGGCTCAGATCGCCGCCAATAGGGCCTGTATCTGCCCGCATTGGAACAGCCGTCAGGCCCATCCGCGCAAACGCGTTCAGATAAGCACAGAACATGCGGTTGTATGAGTGGCGCGCTTCTTCAGGCGCAAGGTCGAAGGAATAGCCATCCTTCATCAGGAATTCACGTCCCCGCATCACACCAAAGCGCGGCCGGATCTCATCGCGGAATTTCCATTGCTGATGATAGAGATTCAGCGGCAATTGCTTGTAGCTTTTGACATAGCTTCGGAACACATCGGTCACGAGCTCTTCATTGGTAGGGCCGTAAAGCATTTCCCGGTCATGGCGATCGGTAATGCGCA
>Ga0070727_10001910_pt1 | contig 20936 bp, 24 predicted proteins | sample tdAd472_FD_66722 | JGI IMG/M metagenome (GOLD analysis project Ga0070727, IMG submission 66722) | Marine sediment microbial communities from the Atlantic coast under amendment with organic carbon and nitrate - tdAd47.2 | ecosystem: Environmental > Aquatic > Marine > Coastal > Sediment | place...
GCCGCGATCGACCTCCGCCTTAACGCGCTTGGCGACGTTTTTGATCCGTTCGACGTCTCCGACCGAGGTGCCGCCGAATTTTTGTACGATCCGCTCCATAAAGAGTTTCCCAGGCTAATTAACTTGGCTGTTTCCCGATGTGAGAAAACACCCTATATAAAAACCAACGAACCGCCCTAGTTTCATGGGCGGCGGGCGGCTATACATACTCTCAAATAGTAGCCCTACGCAACCCCAGGAAATGGGTGAGATAGGGTCCGCACTAAAGGAGTGATTTTCAATGGCGCAAACTGCTGCCACCGGCACGGCTTCTCCCGATGAGGTTGCCCGTTTTACTGCCATCGCAGAAGAATGGTGGGACCCCAAGGGAAAGTTCCGCCCGCTTCACAAGTTCAACCCCACCCGGCTGACCTTTATTCGCGACAGTCTTTGCGCTCATTTTGACCGCGACAACATGGCCGATCAGCCCCTCAAGGGCTTAAAAATTCTCGACATCGGCTGCGGTGGCGGACTGGTCAGCGAACCCCTAGCACGGATGGGGGCCACCATGACCTCGATCGATGCGGGTGAACAAAACGTTCAGGTCGCTGCCATCCACGCCGAGAAATCAGGGCTGGAAATCAACTATCGCCACACCCTGCCCGAAGACTTGGTCGAAGAGGGCGAGCAGTTCGACGCTGTGCTTAACATGGAAGTGGTCGAGCACGTCCCTGACCTAGACGCTTTTTTGAAGGCCTGCTGCTCGCTGGTCAAACCCGGTGGCGCGATGGTTGGCGCAACGGTCAGCCGAACGATCAAAAGCTTGGCGATGGCAAAAATTGGTGCCGAATATATCCTCCGCTGGCTGCCGCCTGGAACCCATGACTGGAACAAGTTCCTCAAACCATCAGAGTTTGCAGCGGGCTTGCGGCCTTATGGGCTAGAGATCAAAGACCTCAAAGGCATGACCTACAGCCCATTTGGTGACTCATGGTCCTTGAGCGACGATCTGACGGTGAACTATCTGCTGTTCGCCGTGAAGGCGTGAGGTCGTTAAATCAGCGCCATGCGCATTACCATCAAACTCTTTGCCTATCTCCGCGACTACCTACCCCAAGGAACCAAAGGGCTGGAAGCCGAAATTGAGGTTAAGGCCGGCGCAACGGCAGGCGAGATACTAAAAGGTCTTGGCGTCCCCTTAGGTGAGTGCCGCCTCGCCATGTTCAATGGCATCACCGACACCGATCCCGCTGCCTGGATGCAAAAGAACCTAACCGAAGGCGACACCCTGGCGGTTTTGCCAAATATTCATTGAGGCGAAACAATACAATTTGCGGCGAGAGTTAAGCGCCCTGCCACCGTAATCAGAGGGGAGACCCTCTAGGGAGAAGAAGTAATGAAAATTTTGATGGATTTGTGCGTTATCCCTCAGGTCGATGGCGTGTCGTTGTCGCCCTATGTTGCTGCCTGCCAGAAGATTTTGGATGCACGCGGCATTAAGAACACCCTGCACGCCTATGGCACCAATATTGAAGGTGAATGGGAAGACGTCATGGCCGCTGTTAAGGCCTGCCATGAAGAGATGCATAAACTCGGCTCTCCAAGGGTGAGCTCGATCATCAAGATGGCGACCCGCACCGACAAAGATCAAAGCCTGGAAGACAAAGTCGCTAGCGTTGAAGCAAAAATGGGCTGAGGCGAAGCCATTCATGCAACGAAAGTGCACAGAAAAGTGCCATTACACCCATAGGGAAAATCTACTAAGTCGTTGATTTACTTATAAAAGAGCTGTTTCAAAGGATAAAACAATATCCTTTTTTAGCCCCCTTGCCGCAAAACACATTTCGTTTCAATGGGTTAGAATAAATCGCTGCAACAAGGATGCGAAAAAGGCTTTTTATCCTATTTGCGGGATTATGTCAAGGAATCGCATGTCGTGCCCGGACTTGAGCCCAGGCATGAAGGATGGGGTGACATTGCTAGCCCCCCTTCCGTCCTTTTGCATAGTCAATCGCCTCAGCCATGTACCCCTCGTACTCCGCCTCAAGCTCTTCGGGGATTAACACCCATTCTTTGAAGCGTTTTTTGGTGAAGTTAAATTCTCTTCCCACTCCTTGGGCGATCAGCTCATTCACCCGCTCGGGCGAGACCTTGATGATCATGGCGTTTTCTTTATCAAACATCATGGCGACGAAATCGCCTTTGTAGCGCAGGCAGGAGGTTTTCATCATGGTTGAAAGCTCGACACCTTCTTGGGCGAGGGCTTTGTTGGCGGCTTTTTCATAGCTCATGGGAGGGCTCCCTTGATGTAGTCAAACAATGGTGGGTTGTTTTCAAGCTTGCGTGGCCCCATCAGCATGCCATTCAAGCCATGGGCCTTGAGGTAGGACAGGCCAAGCAGGCTTTCTTTTTGAATGTCGATGGTTTGGGTTGGTTTGAGGCTCATGAACTCTTTGCCCTTTTTGTCAGGCGGCGCATCGCCCTTGATGAAGGGGCGGACTTCTTCAAGGATCGCGTCGCTGTCGATCCCGGTTTCGATGACCTCGCAAACAAAGCCAATCTGTTTGTGGGGGGCCGCCAGGTAGATGTAGACCGTATCGCCGGGCTCTGCTTTTGCCGACCGGGGCCAGTAGGTCTGGTTTTGGGAGAATGCGGCTATGACATCATAAAACTTGGTGTTTGCCGGAAAAAGCCAATGACTCATTTTCTTACAAAACCTCCGATTGATCAGCGCCATAGCAACTACAGCACATCGAGGTCCTGGTTGTCTTTAGTCGTCATTCCGGAATCCGCAGGGGAACCAAAAATCGAGCTTAAGCCTAACCGCCGAAAATTCCGGGGTCGCTGGGTTGCCATTCTTTATAGGGGAAGAGGACTGGGGCTAAGAGCTTGTCGTAGAGGCCCTGCTCTTTAAGCGTTTGGATGCCCTCGCTGAAATAGCGGTCGAGCGCTTCGCCGTTTGGCCCTTTGGGAATGAGGATCTTAACATCGAAGTTCTTGTAGAGTTGGCGGCGCACGTTGGCCAGTCGGTGGGTATGGATATAGGGATCGATTTCGTTCTGGGCGAAGATAAACCCGTCAATGCGGCCTGTATTGACCATCTTGATGGCGCAGGGCAGACAGGTACTGCCTTTTGTTTTAAACGGAAAAAAGCTCACATGAGCAAGATCGGTCAAAATTTGATAGTCGCCCAAGCGGGTAAGGTCTAAGGGCTTTTTAGCGTTGGTATAGAGAACAAACGGCACCTGAAAAAGCGTGGTGGAAGAAAAGGCATAGGGAAGAGACGCAACATCCACTCCTGGTATTTTTATCAGTGGAATATGGAAGTCGGCACGCCCTGCAATGAGGTTTTTCACCGAGCGTTGGAACGGCGCGACGATGATCTTGGTCTTGCGGCCATTTAACTGATCGAGACCCTTTATCAGCTCTACATAGGCGCCATGCAAGTTGCCCTGATCATCGCGTTCAGCTGATTGTGGCATGGAGGCAAGAGAGGCAACGACTTCCTTGTCCTGGGCCGTAGAAGGCCCAATCCCAAAGAGTCCTGTCAGAACTATTGCAATTCCAACGGCCAACCAACTGGTCGTCAAGCGCCACATTGGCGATCCCACCCCAAAAAAACCATCAAACCGTTAAAAACGGCCCTGACGGTATACCAAGCCACCCCACACTTCTAGTAGAATTGTTCCCACAAACAAGAAACTAGAGGTTTCGTCGATGCGGCTTGATTATATCTAGCTCAGCTTATTTTTGCTGCTTCTGCTAGGAAAGCTAAGACGTTCAAATTCAATGCCCTCTTCTTCCAACTCAGCGGCTTCTTCATCGGAAGCTTCACCATAGATGGGGCGTTCTTCAGCGTCGCCCGTTTGGATCGCGCGGGCTTCGTCGGCAAACTCATCGCCCACGTAGTCAAACGTATCTTCAATGTGCTCACGCACCTTATCGACGGCCTTCATGATCTGCTCGGCAATCTCTCGCGAACGGTCGTCATGGGCTAACTTTTGCGCCTGATCTTCAATCTCGGAAAGGTTGGCGTCGGCCCCATGGGCGTTGGCCCGATCGCTGGTGGTTTCACGAGAGCGATCAGTGCTCTTGTGGGTCACAACGTTGGGGGCCATGGGCGCGCGCGTGATGGCACGGTCGCCGCAGAAGGGGCATTCCACTTCGCCGTTAGCCGCCTGGGCTTCATAGGACGTGCTATCCTTAAACCAGGCTTCAAACCGATGTTCGGCGGTGCATTTGAGCTCGTATTTTATCATGCTTTACGTTGACGCTGCTTTTGACGGAGTTACATTCGACTAGCGTTCCTAACAGGAATCGCCCCTTTTTCACAATGTAAAACAAGGTTCCATGCCCCATACACCACCTTCATCAAGTGAGGCTAAAAACGTTCCCAAGCATTTAACCATCAGCGATCCTTCGCCCTGGATCACGCGCTTTACCCCTTTGATCAAAACAGGCGGAACGGTTCTCGACCTAGCCGCTGGCGGCGGGCGTCATACGCGGTTTCTCATTGAGCGGGGTCACTCGGTAACAGCAGTTGATCGTAATGCAGAACCCCTTGAAGGCCTTGATGCCGAGATCATTGAAGACGATTTGGAAGACGGCGGACCTTGGCCTTTTGCCGGACGATTGTTCGATGGCATTGTGGTGACCAACTATCTCTATCGCCCAACGCTTGAAGACTTAATTGCCACCTTAGCCCCTGGCGGTGTGTTGATCTATGAGACCTTCGCAAGGGGCAACGAACAGTTCGCCCGACCGCGCAACCCAGATCACTTGCTAAAATCGGGCGAGCTTTTGGAGCTGGTGCGTGGGCGCTTGCAGGTGGTGGCTTTCGAGCATGGCATGAAAGACAGCAAACCCCTTCCTGGCGTGGTTCAGCGCATCTGCGCGGTCAATGATTTGGCGGGCGACGACGAGCCTCATATTCATCCCATCATACCGAAATAGTCGCCTCCCCTCGCCCGTTGGACTAACCTTTAAAAAAACAAATGTTTCAGGAGAGGTGGGATATGGCAATTGTTAAAGCATCCGTGGTTCAGGCGGCTCCGGTTCCGTTTGATCGGGAGAAGACCTTAGAGAAAGTTCGCGACCTGGCAGCTGATGCCGCCAAGGCAGGATCGCAGATTGTGCTGTTCCCCGAGGCCTTCGTCTCGGCCTATCCCAAGGGGCTCGATTTCGGCGCAAGGATCGGCATGCGCACGCCCGAGGGCCGCGAGGACTTCCGCCGCTATTTCGATAGCGCGGTTGATGTTCCAGGCCCTGCCGTCGACTTTTTGGGTGAGGTTGCTGCCCAGAACAATATCTATTTGGTGATCGGCGTTATTGAGCGCGATGGCGGAACGCTCTATTGCACGGTGCTCAATTTCGGCCCCGATGGCAGCTACCTTGGCAAGCATCGCAAGCTCATGCCGACAGCACTTGAGCGTCTCGTTTGGGGATATGGCGATGGCTCAACCCTGCCGATCTTTGATACCCCCATTGGCAAAATCGGCTCGGTGATCTGTTGGGAGAACTACATGCCAGCCCTGCGCATGGCGATGTATAACAAAGGAATTGAGCTTTACTGCGCGCCGACAGCAGACGACCGCGATAGCTGGGTTTCGACCATGCAACATGTCGCTGTTGAGGGGCGTTGTTTCGTTTTGTCGTGCAATCAGTACACGACCCGCCAGGATTTCCCCGAAGACTACGATTGCATCCAGGGCGATGACCCCAAGGCGGTGATTTCGCGGGGCGGCAGCTGTATCGTCGATCCGTTTGGCCAGATCCTTGCCGGACCCAATTTTGAGGGCGAAGCGATCTTAACGGCTGAACTCGATATGGATCAGATCGCTCGGGGCAAATACGACTTCGATGCCACGGGCCACTATTCGCGCCCCGACATCTTCACGCTCATCGTCAACGAACAGCCGATGAATGCCGTTGAGACCGTGACAGGCAACGAAGAGGACTAGAGCAAATCCCGAGCACAGGAGAACCTGTGCGACGACGCATTTGCGGCAACAACAAAGGTCCTAAACCAGCTTGCCCCAAAGGTCGTAATCGTCTGCTTCGTCGATTTTGACTTTAACGATCTCGCCGGGTTTGAGGTCATGGCCGCCGTCAATAAAGACGCTGCCATCGATCTCAGGCGCGTCGCCCTTGGTGCGGCCAATGGCCCCCTCTTCGTCAATTTCATCGACCATCACGTCGAAGGTCTTGCCGACCTTCTCGCCCATCAAAACAGAGCTGACCTCAGCCTGCACAGCCATGAAGCGATCGAGGCGTTCTTGTTTAACCTCTTCCTCAATGGCCCCTTCCAGCTCGTTGGCAGGCGCGCCGTCGACAGCTGAATAGGTAAAACAACCCACCCGGTCAAGACGGGCTTCTTCGAGCCAGTCGAGCAGATATTCAAAGTCTTCTTCTGTTTCGCCGGGGAAGCCGACGATGAAGGTTGAGCGCAGGGTTAGATCGGGACAAATCTCGCGCCAGCGATCGATGCGCTCTAAAGTCTTTTCCTGATGTGCCGGGCGGCGCATGGCCTGCAACACTGTCGGGCTGGCATGTTGGAAAGGAAGGTCGAGGTAAGGCAGAATTTTACCCTCGGCCATCAAAGGAATAACCTTGTCGACATTTGGATAAGGGTAAACATAGTGGAGACGAACCCAAGCACCAAGCTCGCCCAAAGCATCGGCCAAACCCGTCATGTCGCCGTTCACCGGACGACCATGCCAATCACCTGCTGCGTGCTTCATGTCGACACCATAAGCGCTGGTGTCTTGCGAAATGACCAGCAGCTCACGCACGCCGGCAAGCACCAGTTTCTCGGCTTCTTGCAATACCTCATCGACCGGTCGGCTGACCAAATCGCCGCGCAGCTGTGGGATGATGCAGAACGAGCAGCGGTGATTACAGCCCTCAGAAATTTTGAGATAGGCATAGTGGCGCGGGGTTAACTTGACGCCCTGGGGCGGCAGCAGGCTCATGCGCGGATCGTGGGCCGGTGGCACGGCATCATGAACTGCAGAGACCACTTGCTCATACTGGTGCGGGCCTGAAACAGAGAGCACATCGGGGTGGACCGCGCGGATGGCGCTTTCATCAACTCCCATGCAGCCGGTCACGATGACCTTGCCATTTTCGTTCATTGCCTCGCCGATCGCTTCAAGCGATTCAGCCTTGGCGGCATCTATGAAGCCACAGGTATTGACGATTACCGCGTCCGCGTCCTCATAGGTGGGCACCACTTCATAGCCCTCGGCACGAAGCTGGGTAAGGATGCGCTCAGAATCGACAAGGGCCTTGGGGCATCCCAGGCTGACAATTCCCACGCGAGGATCGGGTTTGGACATGGCTTTACCGCTCAAATGAGATTGAAGTGCCGGGGATACTTAGGCCCGAACGGACGAAGGCGCAAGGATGTTGGGTATCTGTTGCGGACCGCCAAAGCTGCTACTTGGGCATTTTGATCGGTTTGGGACCGAACAGAGGTATCCGCCCGACGAGGGATTCCAGCAAGATCAGTTCCTCATCTTGGTGATTGACCATCTTGGCCGGAGCCACGACCTGGCCGCTATGGGCTGAAGGATCGGCAAAAAAGTTGCGCGGCGCATCGTGATGAAAGGTATCAAGCGTTTCAGCCTGGCTAGGATCGAGCTTTGGTTTTAGATCGGCCTTGCCATAGCACAGGCAGACGTAGTCACGGTCGGGAAGGGCCTCAATGTAGACACCCGTGCCCCGAATACCGATGGTCGCATAGGGCGTATTGATCTTGGCTTCGCCTTTTCCAAACACCGAGAGCAGGCTTCCGGTGACGATGGTCAGGGCCTTTTCAATCGGCTCGCGTTCCGGTGTGATAATTTCACCATCGCTGCGCATGAGATAGGCGTCAAACCCCGTCACAAAGGCGGCTTCGCTATCAGGCCCGGTGATTACCCGATCACCTGGGCCAACCATATCGCCGATCTTCGCTCGGGCCCCATTGATCCGCACATCCCCTGTCACCCGCTGCATGCCGGGTTTAACCATAGCGATCAGGGTCGAAGGCCAAAAGCTAGCAAGCCCGAGCATTCCGGAGCTGAGCGCCCACTGAAGAACCGTGCGACGATCAAAAACCATAGGCTCTGTTCTCCTAATTTTTGGGAATGACTAATTGAACCGCGGATCGACTGAGAAGCCACCCGCTTTGGGCAGTTGAATGGAAACTTCGACCCGGCGGTTTTTGGCTCGGCCCTTGGGTGTGTCGTTGGGAACCAGGGGCTGGCTATCGGCAAAACCTTGAGCCGAGATACGTTTGGCATCAATTTTTGAGTTCGCCAACACAGCGCGCACAACGGAGGCCGCACGAGCAGCAGACAAGTCCCAGTTATCGCGAAACATGTTGGTCGAAATGGGGATATCGTCGGTGTGTCCTTCTACCCGGATTTTGCCCTTTGTTCTGCCCAGCACCTCGGTAATCCGCTTGATGGTCGGAATGATAGAGTTTTTGAGGTCTCGGCTTCCCGAGCCAAAAGCAGCATTGTCTCTAAAGCGAATAACCACACCGAAGTCGCGTTCGAGCACCTGAATTTGGTTCTTTGAAATCTCATCGGCTAAATCAACTGAGAGACGGAAAATCAAATCGGAACGCGCTAATTCAGAGCTCTCATCGGCCTCTTTCTTGTGCGGCTTTGTCACATCGAGTTGGATTGATTGAGACGACTTACTTTGATCCGTTGGAATAATGTTCATGATCTTGGGCTTGGCATTAAAAGCTTCCGAGATCGGCCCGGCGTTACGCCTAAAACTGTCGCTATTGACCTCTGCAAAAGAAAGGATCAAAACGAACAAAGCCAACAGCAAAGACATGAGATCGGCAAACGAGACCAGCCACTTAGGCTCTCGCTTTTGGAGCTTCTTAAACTTTTGCCCCGGCGCCATCATGTCACTTAAGTTTCCATCCTAATAGCCGTTACTTCTTGCCTGTGTAGCCGTCTTTCGCGCCGACCTGTCGTTGTTTCTCTGGCAGATAGGGCTCAAGAACTTCAATCAGCTCTGTGGGATTGGTTCTCATCTGAATCTGGAAAATGCACTCGATGATCAGAGCGCGCAGGGCCACTTCCTGTTCTCGCTTGTCATCAAGTTTATCAGCAATGGGCAGCGCAATCAGGTTAGCAATGAGCACCCCATAAAGCGTGGTCAGCAAGGCCACGGCCATGGCCTTACCAATGCTTGTCGGATCGCTCATAGCAGAGAGCATCTGCACCAGCCCAACCAAGGTTCCAAACATGCCGAAAGCTGGCGCGTACTCGCCAATCGACATGAAGACCTTGGCACCCAACTCATCACGCTGAATGGAGCTTGCCATTTCCTGGGTCAGCACCTTGCGGATGTAAGTCAGGTCACGGCCATCAGCAACAAGCTGAAGGCCTTTTTTAAAGAAGGGGTTGGATACTTTCTGGCGTTCCAAAGCCACATGGCCTGACTTGCGCGATATTTTGACGAACCGCACCGACTGGCGAATGTAATCGCGCGGATGTTCGGTTACGTTAGTAAAGGCGGCTTTAAAACCAACCGGCATGGCAACGAAGACGCCGGCTAAAGGAAACTTGATCATGATGGCTGCAAAAGTACCGCCAAAGACGATCAGCATTCCGGGGACATTAACGAAAATCCAGAAGTCGGACCCTGAAGCAATGGCGAGCACAACCACGGTCACACCGATCACAAGACCGGCGATGGTCGCTAAATCAAAATATCCGAACCTGAACATGCTCTAAATTACCGACTTCCATAAAATTTTACGAAAATGCCGCTAATCCCTTCAATTATTTATATAATTGCGAACATTTCATCGCAAATTTCACAGCTTTTCACGCCGAATACAAGCCTAAATCCCGGAAAAAGCCGGATTAGAAGGAAAAATCCCGGTCATGGGCTAGGCTGGGAATGCGTTGGCGGACCTTTTCGACGTTCTTGGGATCGATGACGGCTGAAACAATCCCCGGCGCCTCTTCAGCATCTTCAATCACCTCGCCCCAAGGATCGATGATCAGCGAATGGCCATAGGTTTTGCGGCCTCCTTCATGCTCCCCACATTGGGCGGGCGCAAAGACGTAGCATCCTGTTTCAATGGCTCGGGCCCGCAAAAGAGTATGCCAATGCGCGGCCCCCGTCGGCCGAGTGAAAGCCGCAGGAATTGAGATAAACGACGCTCCTGCCTGGGCAAGGCTCCTGTAAAGGTGAGGGAAGCGTAGGTCGTAGCAAACGGTCATGCCGATCTTTCCCCAAGGGGTCTCAGCTAAGACAGCTTTGTCGCCCGGCCTGAAGTTGTCTGATTCCTTGTAGGTTTCACCATTGGCAAGATTGACATCGAAGAGATGGATTTTGTCATAAGATGCAACCACCTCACCCTCAGCATTGATCAGATAGGACCGGTTGGCCGCACGCCTTTCATCAGACAAGCGAATGGACAGGGAGCCGACTAAAATCCAGACCCCCAGCTCATTTGCCAGTGCAGAAAAGGCAGGAAGAGCAGGATGGTCTTCCTCATACATCGCCCGTTCCGGCACCATTTTTTGGTCGGATTCCAAAAGCGATACGTTTTCTGGCAAGAAGACAAACTCCGCGCCACTGTCAGCCGCCTGACGGATCAAGCCCATGGCATGCTCAATATTGGCTGCCATATCGCGACCCGCAGTTACCTGAACGCAGGCGGCTTTAAAAGCTCCGCTCAAGCAGTCTCTCCAACGAGACCAAGCTTAGCATTTAGTTCGCCATCATAATCCAACTCAAACAGATCATCGCAGCCACCAATGTGGTCGCCTTCGATAAATATCTGCGGGACCGAGGTCTGACCGTCAGCACGGGTTGTCATCTTCTTACGTCCTTCCGGGTCTACCGAAACATCGTATTCGATAAACTCAACACCTTTCTGATTGAGCAGCTTTTTGGCTCGAAAGCAGAAGGGGCACATGGATGTTGTATAAATTTCCACAAGAGGCATAGCGTTGATAAATCCTCATCATTTGGTCGGCTCCCTCTTCGGGAAGCCTGTTCGTTCATATTTAGTCCGAGCGGGACACGCGGGCAAGGGTCACGACATCAACAGCTCGTGCACCGGCTGATTTCAAGGCCTTGCAACAGCCTTCAACCGTCGCGCCTGTCGTCAAAACATCATCGACTAAAAGCACCCGTTTTTCATTCAACACCTTTGCCTGCTTCTCACTCACTTCAAAGGCTCCACCCACATTCTTCCGCCGCTCCTGAGCAGAAAGACCGACTTGCGAAATGGTGCGACGAACTCTTTTTAGGGCTAGAGGCTCAAAGGGTCGGTCCAACTGGCGTGCTAACACACGACTGATTAAAGCTGATTGGTTATACCCACGCTTGAACAGTCTGGTCCAATGGAGAGGAACCGGGACGATCACATCGGCCTCGGCGCAGAGGTCGGGGGCAGCGCGTTCAATCCATTTGGCAAACGACGCAGCACTGTGGGTCCGGTCGCGGTGCTTGTAGTCGAGCACCAATCGACGCCCCCCGTCATCATAAAGAAAGACCGCTCGCGCCCGATCAAATCCTGGGCGCTTGATCGAGCAAGCCCCGCAAATGGCCTCGGCGCCAGGATCAATGGTGAAAGGCAAACCGCAGAGAGAGCACTGAGGAGGAGAAATGAAGCTCACTTCTGACCAGCAGGTTGGGCAGAGAGCGCCATCCTCAGCAACGATGGTTCGGCAACCAAGGCAGCGCGGCGGCACCAGGGCATCAAGTACCCGGCGTAGCATTCCTTTTTCACCCTCTAATGCGTCCATTTCCAAACTTTTCGTCGTTTACCCTTCCCTTTTACCTCACTTTTCCCTAAATCCGGGAGACCATGACTGACAGCATGAACATTTTTGACCGCCGGGCGGTGCGAATGCACCGAGATCGTGCCGCTACAAACTTCGCAGATTACGACTTTCTCCTTCAGGAAGTCGCCGAGCGTTTGCTCGACCGCCTTGATGATCTGACCTATCAGTTTCCCCTCGCCCTCGACCTGGGCTGCCATACGGGAGAACTGGGCAAGGCCATTAAGGGCCGAGGCGGCGTAGAGACCCTCATTCAGTGCGATCTTTCCAAACCCATGGTCGAACAGGCTCAAGGCCTCAAGGTCGTTGCCGATGAAGAGTTTTTACCATTTGGCGGCGGCAAATTCGATTTGATCATGAGCTGCCTCAGCCTTCATTGGATCAACGATCTGCCAGGAGCCTTTCTGCAAATTCGCCAAGCCTTAAAGGATGATGGCCTTTTCTTGGGCGCCATGCTCGGCGGCGATAGTTTATTTGAATTGCGCAACTCCTTAGCCCAGGCCGAAATGGACCAGGAGGGCGGCGTCAGCCCCAGGTTCTCTCCGCTTGCCCGGGTTCAAGATATCGGCAATCTCTTACAGCGCGCAGGGTTCGCCCTCCCCGTGGTCGATACAGACGTGATCACCGTTTCATACGGCGATCCCTTTAAACTTCTGAAAGACCTGCGCGGCATGGGCGAAAGCAATGCGGTTCTTCAGCGGCGCAAAAACTTCTCACGACGCAATACCTTGATGGCGGCCGTAGAACGCTATATGGCCGATCATGCGGGCCCCGATGGCCGGGTACCTGCCACTTTCGATGTGCTTTTCATCGCCGCCTGGACTCCTGCCCCCAACCAGCAAAAACCCATGGTGCGCGGCACAGGTGAAATCGATTTAGGCAACTTCCTCAACTCTGACAAAAAAGACTAAGGACCAGAGCATGGAATTTCCCAATCCGCTTATTCGCGGCAAACTGATCAAACGCTACAAACGGTTTCTCTCAGACGTTGAGCTGGAAAGTGGCGAGGTGATCACGGCACACTGTGCAAACTCTGGCTCCATGCTCGAATGCAAAGAGCCCGGCTCAGAAGTCTGGCTATCCCCGGCAACCAACCCCAAACGCAAGCTCAAGTTCACGTGGGAGCTGATTAAGGTGGGCGACGGGCTGGTTGGCATCAACACAGCACTTCCCAATGGCTTGGTAGAGCAGGCGATCAAGGACGGCACCATCTCTGAGCTTTCGGGTTATGAGGTCGTGAGGCGAGAAGTGAAGTACGGCAAAAACTCTCGCATTGATTTGTTGCTAGAAGACGACAGCCGCCCTAAATGCTACGTGGAGGTCAAAAACGTGACTTTAAAGCGTGGCGATGGACCGGCTGAGTTCCCTGATGCGGTTACGTCGCGAGGCGCAAAACACCTTGCTGAGTTGAGCGATATGGTTGCCGAAGGTCACCGAGCAGTCATGGTTTATCTGGTCCAGCGTGAGGATTGCGAGAGCTTTACGATTTCAGAAGATATTGACCCTACCTATGGCGCTGCCTTAAGAGACGCGCTAAATAAGGGTGTAGAGGCTGTTTGTTACACTTGTAAATTGACCCCTGAGGCGATTACCGTAACCGCCCCGATTGAGATAGAATTTAAGTAGGAGCAAGACCCGTTGGACGCTGAGACCCGTAGCATCAAGATACATACGGCCAAAGATTTCGAAGGAATGCGCAAAGCAGGCCGCTTGGCAGCTGAATGCCTCGATATGATCACTCTCCATGTCAAACCGGGCGTGACCACTCAAGAGCTTGATACCCTTTGCCACAACTTCATCATCGAGAACAACGCTGTTCCTGCACCGCTCAATTATCGTGGGTTTCCCAAATCCATCTGCACCTCAATCAACCATGTGGTCTGTCACGGCATTCCCGGCGACAAGGTTTTGCGCGATGGCGATGTGGTCAATATCGATGTGACCGTTATTCTTGATGGCTGGTATGGCGACACCAGCCGCATGTATCCGGTTGGCAAAATCAACGTCAAGGCCAAACGGCTTATCGAAATCACCTACGAATCTCTGATGCTCGGCATTGAAGTGGTTAAACCGGGCGCAACGGTTGGCGATATCGGCCATGCCATCCAGACGTTTGCAGAATCAAAACGCTGCTCTGTGGTCCGCGACTTCTGCGGTCACGGCCTAGGCCGGGTCTTCCACGACGCCCCCAATGTCACCCATTTTGGCACGCCGGGGACCGGCCCAAAACTCCGCTCTGGCATGTTCTTTACCATTGAGCCGATGATTAACCTGGGGCGTTACGACGTCAAAATTTTAAATGATGGCTGGACGGCAGTTACCAAAGACAAATCTCTCTCAGCCCAGTTTGAGCACTCTATCGCCGTAACCGACGATGGATATGAGATTTTTACCCTTTCCCCCAACGGCTGGCACCAGCCTCCTTACGAGTAAGTAATGGACGGGGGGGATCAAGCAACAGAAGCCCTTGCCATACTTGAGCGGGCCGGATTGCACTTAATCGAGCTTACCGGCTCAGACGGGAACCCCCTCTATCGTGTTTCTGGCGACACCCATCCCTACCGCACCGCACTTCGTGCTGCAGGAGGCGAATGGGACAAACTGCATAAAGCCTGGCACTTCACTGGGGCCCATCCGGTGATCAAGATCGCCGAGGCTATTGAGCAGGGACCGGGGCTTGCCGAGCCCAATGAAGAAAAGCCCCATTATCACGGTCATCGCCAAAGGCTCCGAGATCGCTTTCTTTCCGATATGGGCCAGAACCTGCCCGATTATGAGCTTCTGGAATTGCTGCTGTTTTACTCCATCCCACGAGTTGATACGAAACCACTAGCCAAAGAGCTGATCGAAGCCTTTGGTAGCTTTGGCGATGTCTTGAATGCTGAACCAGGACGTTTGGCCGAATTTGACAAAGTGACCCAACAAACCATTGTTCAGCTCAAGGCAGTTCGAGAATCGGCCCTCCGCTTAAGCCGCTCAGAGGTCATGGAGAAGCCGGTTTTGTCATCCTGGCAGTCCTTGATGGACTATTGCCGGGCCTCCATGGGCTACAACAAAACCGAACAATTCCGCATTCTCTTCCTTAACCGCAAAAACGTCCTGATTGCCGATGAGCTGCAACAAGAAGGAACCGTGGACCACACGCCGGTTTATCCCCGCGAAGTCATCAAACGCGCACTTGATCTCAATGCTTCAGCCCTGATCATGGTCCACAACCACCCCAGCGGCGATCCAACACCGTCCAAAATGGACATCGCCATGACCAAAGAAATCGCCGAGGCAGGCGAGAAGCTTGGCGTGACTTTGCATGACCATGTGGTGGTCAGTAAGTCATCCTATTGCTCTTTCAAGAGTGAAGGGTTGCTTTGAGCGCCATAGGCGCTACCATCACAAGAGAAGAAAAAAAATAAGCCCGGCGCTAGACAAATCTATTCAGACGAGAAAAACGCATATGCGTGGGGTGGGACTGTGCGGCATTACCTGAACTTATTGAATATTTCGATTGACCAGATTCGCCATTTGGTCACAACGAAACCGCATTCGCCCTATTTGCAGCGCCACCGACTTTCACACATCATGGGGCGCATCCAGCTTCTCTCCCTGGTCTTTGCCGTCCTCGTGCCGCTCTGGTCGGTCATCGACTATTTCGTCTTCCCCTACCCTCAGTGGATCATCCTGACAGGCATGCGGTTTGTTTCCGCCATGCTATTTGCCATTTTGGCTTGGCCCTGGAAAGTCGAGATTACTAGCCGCCTCACCTATATGATGATGGCCTTGATGCTGATTGGCCCACCAACCTTTTACCTGGCCTCGCTTCCTCTGTTATCGGGTGTTGAACTCGACCTCGCGGGACGAATTGCAACTTCACTCTATGGGCTCCTACCGTTCGTCGTTCTGGCAGGGCTAAGCATTTTCCCGCTCACAGCTCTTGAGCTTATAACCTTCGGCGCGCCTTTCCTTGGGGTTGCCGCCTACGGCACCTATATGAGTGCTGGATTCACCTGGGAAGGCTTCGTCGGCACCATCTGGCTGGCCTTCCTTCTGTTTGGCGCGTCCATGTTCTCATCCATGTCGCTGCTGCGCTACATGATTGCCCTGGTCAGTCAGGCCAGCCAAGACCCACTGACCCACGTCTTCACCCGTCAAAGCGGCTCAGAGATGATCGACATGCAGTTCCGGGTAGCCACCCGTCAAAAAGGGACTTTTTCGATACTCTTTCTCGATCTGGACCACTTCAAGTCAATCAACGACACTTATGGTCACGATGAGGGTGACAAAGCTCTTTGCATGTTCGTTGAGTGCCTGCAAGACAAGCTCCGAGGCAGCGACACAATCATCCGATGGGGTGGCGAAGAATTCCTCGTAGCCTTGCCCAATACGGATAAAGAAGGAGCCAGGCTGGTGATCAACCGGATCATAACGGACTGGCTTGGTGTTCGCCCGGACGGCGAGCCTCTTACAGCAAGCATCGGAGTTTCCGAACGCAAGGACGACGATCTTCACGATTGGCATGACCTTATTGAAATGGCTGATGCCCGCATGTACGAAGCCAAACGTACGGGACGCCGTCGGGCCGTCTTTGGCAATGAAATGGTGGTGTCTGAAGAGAGCTTGAAAGAAGAAGCTGCGAAAGCCGCCCAGTAGTTTTATCGGTGAACCGATCCTTAAAGGGTTACACCTACTCTTCATAGTCTGGTCTAATAATTCACGCTCTGGCCCCTCCATAGGGTTGGAAAGAGAAGCTTTACGGGCGGAAGAAATGTCTCAACCGATGAAAATAGTATTGATGGTTCTGGCTTTCCTAACAGCGACGAGTGCTGCCTGGGCCAACCCCAATGGCGTGGCGGTCATTATCGGAAACCAAAAATATGCCGACAAAGACATCCCAGATGTAGACTTCGCCCACCGGGATTCTGAAGCCATGTTACGGTTCGTTCGTGATGTTCTGGGATATCGAGAAGAAAACATCCTCATCCTTAAAGATGCTTCTCAAGCACAAATGGAAAGTGCGTTCGGTCGCAAAGGCAACCATCGAGGCCGCGCCTTCCAATACGTCCGCCCCGGCCAATCTGATTTGATGGTGTTTTACTCAGGCCATGGCGTGCCGGGCCGCACGGATGGGCGAAGCTATCTTCTGCCAACCGATGCAGCACTGACCACATCCGATATCAACGGCTATCCCCTTAACGTGTTGTACGAGAACCTCGCCAAGGCTGGGGCCAAATCGGTCACTGTCTTTCTTGATGCCTGTTTCTCGGGTGGCTCTCACAATGGGCCGTTGATCAAAGGCGCATCAGGCATCCAAGTTTTGCCAGAAGAGAAAAGTGAAAGCGCTCAAGACAACCAAGGTAGCGAAATCACCGTCGTGACCGCTGCCGGACAAGATCAATTGGCAAGCTGGGATGAAGAGGCCAAGCATGGCCTGTTTACCGAATATCTGCTGCGTGCGCTTTATGGACAGGCTGATGGCGGCCGCTGGGGCGATGGCAATGGCAAGGTAACTCTTGGCGAAGTTCGCAACTTCCTCAACGACGAAATGCGCTATCGAGCAAGACGCGCCTATAATCGTGAACAAACCCCAACGGTTGTGGGACACCCTGAAAAAGTGCTCGCGGCAGCCGAAGGTAAAGCTTTCCCTGAGCGCCCAGCAATTGAACAACCTCTTTCACCTGCAGTCCCGGTAAAAAGCATCGAGCTCACCCCAATGGAAACTGAGCGGGTCGCTTTAGAAAATGCCAACGTGCGCGCTCTGCCCAGCGTCGCTTCAGCCAAAATTGGCATGGTAAAAAAAGGTGCGATCGTTGCTGTGCCGGGTAAGGTAGTCGATCAACCTTGGCTTGCCATTGAGAAAGATGGTGAAATCTGGGGCTATGTCTACGAGGCCTTGCTCGGTGACCCCGGACAACTTGCCGAGGCCCAGAAAAAGCAGGAAACAGCCCAAAAGCTAGACCGCCGACTTTCAGAGTTGGAAGATAAAGTCGCCAACCAGCCAAAAGAACCAGAAGGTTATCGCCCGCCACCACCGCCACCACCTCGTGAAGAACGGATTGCCGTTCGACGCTTCCCTGGCTCGGACCGTGATCGCTACCGCCCGTCCGCCCCAAGAGACCGCCGCGAACGTATTGCCTTTGCGCGGCAACGGCTCACTACCCTGCTGGGACAAATGGGCCGGTTACTGCAAAATCAGAGCTATCTCAAGCGGGTCAAAGCCCCCATCATTTGCCCCGATGGAAGTCGCTGCATTATCGATGCAATTAGCAGTTTGTCCTACAACGAAGTGCAGCCTCGGCCCAACAAATGCAGCCTCAAAATTAAGGCCAGCTTTGAGCATGATCGCAAGATTGAGCGCAATGGCAAACGCAAAGGAGTCAACGTCAAGAACCGCAAAGGCGACCTCAAGTTCTGGGGGCCGCAGACACGCGATTCAAAGACCATGGCAATTAAGAGCCACCAAGGCAGAAAACTCTATGAAGTGACCCACTATCTCTATGGCAAAGCCCGGTTTACCAGCCGAGAAGACCGCAATCAGTTTGCCTCTATGGCAGAAGAAGTGAGCCGCCTTTGCCGTGGGCCTGGGGTAATCAAGGATCGCCGCAGTCGACGCTAGGATGCGCGGTAAAAGACTCTGCAAACTAAGTTAGACTATTTTTTAATTACACCATTTGGAAGCTGCGCGGTATTGGCGTAACATGACCGCCAAAGTACAAGAATAAAAAAACCGAGGCTTTAATGCAGGGAAGCAGCTTCTTTAGCCTAGATATGCGGTTCAAGTTCGTTTTAAGCGTTCTTGCGCTACTCGCTATTGCTGGATTTGTCGTTCTGGAAATCTTCATTCAGGGCCAACAAACGGGCGCGGCAGAGGTAAATGTCGCCGGTCGCCAAAGAATGCTCAGTCAGCGCATCATCTCTTTGGCAGCGCGCATGCCCCCCGCTCAACAAGTTGAAAAATTTACTGCCACAACCCAGCGCCTTAAAGATGCCGTTCAAAAAATGGCCTCGTCCCATGTTGGGTTGACCCGAGGAAATAAAGAGCTTGGCCTATCAAAGCCTCAATCTGCAGCTCTAAAAGCACTATATTTCGGTCCTATAAGGAAGGTTGATGCCGACTTAAAAGAGTTTGTTACTCTGGCTCAGCGTTTATTGGATGTGGCGGAGAATCAAGAAAACCAGAAAGAACGAAAGAACGCCCTGCTGGCGTTTGACTCTGAAAGATTGCTGGCCGACCTAAACCTCGTGGTAGACCAGTACCAGATGGAGAACGAGACAAAGGTCGCAGCGCTCAGTGTCTACCAAGCCGTCGCACTACTGATCACACTCGTTGCCCTCTTCCTCTCATGGCTCATTGTTTTTAAGCCGATGGTCCACAAGCTCAACAACTACATTGGCAAAATCTTCAGCCAAGCCAACAGCCTACGCTTGAGTGAAACACGCCTCAAAGAGGCACAAACTGTTGCCCGCCTAGCCCATTGGGATTGGGACATTAAGAGCGATGAAATCGCCATTTCTGATGAGTGCCTCGCACTTCTTGGTAGAGAACCAGGGAAATGGGCAGCAACGCCAAAATCTTTCGCTGAAGGCATATTCGAATCAGATTTTCCAATTTTTCGGGAAAATATCCTAGCCGGAGTGGAAAACGGCGAACCGGTTGAATTGGACCTGAGATACTATCACGGTGGCGACAAAAACAACCTGCAATGGATCCATTTCAAATGCGTCTTTGAAATTGGGGATGATGGGCGTGCAATTCGTATGCTGGGAACAGCTCAAGACGTTACGGAACAAAAAAACCTGGAAAATTCGCTCATTGCAGCCAAAGAAGAAGCCGAACTGGCAAACCGGGCTAAATCAACATTCCTAGCCAATATGAGCCATGAGTTACGGACCCCACTAAATGCCATTATTGGTTTTTCCGACATGATGCGTTCGGAAATGCTCGGCCCTATGGAAAATGAAAGCTACAAGGGTTACTCAGCTGACATCTACAACTCCGGCAACCACCTTCAGGAAATCATCGCCGATATTCTCGATGTTTCCAAAATTGAAGCAGGGCGCCTGGCCATTCACTGCGAAGATGTCAACTTTGCCGAAGTCTTAGAAACTTGCGCTACATTTTATGAGCGCTCTGCAAAAACCGCTAGACTGGGCATCTCTATTGATATCCCTGAAGACTTCCCAACACTTTCAGCAGATCCCGTGCGTGTGAAACAAGTCTCGCTCAACCTCATATCAAATAGCATCAAACATACGCCAGCAGGCGGCATCATCAGCGTCCAAGCAGAGGTGAACGGCAGCGGTTTAGCGAAAATCACCTTCAGTGACACCGGCAACGGCATTCCGGCTGAAGACCTACCTTTTGTCACCCGACCATTTTTCCAAACCGGCGACATGATGACCAACCCACAAGACGGCAGTGGGCTTGGCCTCTATATCGTAAAGTCGTTGGTTGAGTTGCATGGCGGATCGATGCAAATCGATAGCACTGTCGGCGAAGGCACAAAGGTTGTCGTTACCTTCCCACTCAGTGAAGGCTAACCTCAGAACAAGAGCTCAGAATCAAAAAGCCCCCGGACATTTCCAGGGGCTTTAGGTCTTTCTAAGTGGGTCTAATTAGTAAACCCAGCGGCATTTACGACCGTTTGGTTTGCAAACTTTCTGGCCGCCCCAGCGGTTTTCGGCAACAACGATCTTACGTCCTTTGTTCCAACGCTTGGCTTTTTTCCACTGCTTATTCTTATACTTATTTTCGTGCACATGCTTAACCACGACCACTTTGCGACGAGGTTCAGGTTTTTTGTAGACCGGCTCGTAAACCACGCGACGTTCACGATAGACATCATAGCCGTCATCCTGGGTCATGGTGTGGCCCATGGTAGCGCCAATGATTGTGCCGGCAGCAATTGCGACGATACGGCCATCGCCTTTACCAATGGTCGAGCCAAGAACGCCACCAGCGGCAGCACCGATAATAGTTCCGGCAGCTTGGTTGAAGTCGCTGGCCTTGGCGTTTGATACAGAAGCGAAGGCTACGAGGGTTGCTGCAACAAAGGCAATCAACTTGGTTTTCATTTTATCTCTCCTTCAAATCGACAAATTTTTTGTACTTGCCGGGGCTATGGAACGGTGAGAGCGCTTTTTTTTAAAAAACTC